>Ga0068863_100001380_pt1 | contig 24090 bp, 25 predicted proteins | sample KBSSwiS62_FD_66596 | JGI IMG/M metagenome (GOLD analysis project Ga0068863, IMG submission 66596) | Switchgrass rhizosphere microbial communities from Kellogg Biological Station, Michigan, USA - KBS Switchgrass S6-2 | ecosystem: Host-associated > Plants > Roots > Rhizosphere > Soil ... | reverse complement strand
CGCCGTTAATATGCTACCCTGCGATAAAGCCGCCGATTTTATCCTGACGCGCTGCGCATCAATCACATTTTGCTGCATCGCGTGATTACCCGGTGATTACTTTTTACAGGGTGCGTCATGAGGTTTTGATTCGATCCAGCCACTAGATAGCTCCCGGAACCTGGCTGCGATTTGGGCTTGTCGGCCGCTCCCTCAAAACGTGTTCAGCGCCAGATTCATTGCCGATTCCTGACGTCCAGTGGTTGCCGACTGGTCGCGAACAGTGACCGCAACTGGGCGGGTGCCGCCGCCACGACCGCGTAATTGGTAAAGCAAACACAGCTGACATAGCGTCTTACAACTTGCGTCGGCAGGCGCCTGGAGCCCGCCTTTCGTTCACCCCGGCTCGTCTGCCAGTCTGGCTTTCAGCCGTGGTGCGGCGAAGTCCAGTAAGGCGCGGAGCTTGAGCGGCAGAATAGCCTGTGGATTATGGAGCAGGTGCACGGGTTGTGGCTCGGTTTCAAAGGTCTCGAGGACTTTGGTCAGGCGCCTTTCCGCAATCGCCTGCGCTGCCTGGTAGGAAAGCACGCGAATGATGCCGGCGCCTGCACGGGCAGCGTCCTGCCCGTGTTGCGCTCGCCTACACCCCCGACAGTCAATGGCGGAACCGAGCCGAGTTCATCACTGGGCGAGCCGCCATAGAGGCCTTTCTCACCGGCAAATGGGCGCGTGAACTCGACTATCGGCTTATCAAGGAGGTTTGGGCTCATGCCGGTAACCGCATTGCCGTGCGCTTTGCCTACGAATACCGCGATGACAGCGGCACCTGGTTTCGCGCCTATGGCAACGAGAACTGGCAGTTCGATCCCGAGGGACTGATGGAGCGCCGGATCGCCAGTATCAACGAGCACCCGGTCGCGGAGAAGGACCGCCTGTTCCGCTGGCCGCTGGGAGCGCGCCCTGACGGCCATCCCGGACTCTCCGAAATTGGATTGTAGAGTGTGTAGCAACTATCCCCCGGCCCACCTGCGTTGGGGGGGGGACGCGGTCTGCGACCAGCGGCGATCCGCGGATCGCGCACCACGGCGCTTAAGCCGCTGGCGCTGCATCCGCCGGCGCGCGCGATATCTTCATCGCCGGCCGGTCCAACGCATGTTTAGCCTCATCCGGACCCAATATCTCGGTCGCCAGGCCGGCATGGGCAAGTCCCAGCATCAGCCTCATCAATCGTTCGTCGGCCGCATCGAAACCAGCAAAGCCCTTGGTGTCGAGATAATCGAGCGCCTGGGCCGCGTACGGCAGACCCGCGGTCAAAAAGGCGGCACAGGCTTCGGGGCCCGCCATGTCCCGCGCCGCGGCTCGCGCTGCGGTGCCGTCCGCCGCCCAGTGTGCCACGAACGGCTCCAACTCGGTGAAAGCCGCTGGTAGCATGCCGCTCACGCGCCGGCTCCCTGCCGCTCGCTTCGCCATGCCAGCACACGCGCTTCGACTTCGTTGAACAGATGTCGGCAGAGCGACTCCTGCGTTTGATAATTGATATGGTCGAGGGCGCCGCTCGCGAGGCCCCTCTGCCCGGCCAAGATCACCGCGCGATCTTCGGAATGGACGTCGCGCATATTCATCGCGGAAAACTCGCGCGCGAACCGTTCGCTCGGACTGGCATCCGCGCCGGTCCAATACATACGGATCACGCCACGTGATTTTTCGGGACCGATTGGAAAGACGATATGATTGAACAGCTGTTGGGCGGACCCGTACAGAAATACGTTGGGGAACAGGGCGAAATACTTGATCGTACCGCCTGTGGGATCCATCCCCCTATTGACGAACGCCTGCGCCGCGCGTTCCAATCCTAGCTGCTGCAGTGGAGCAAAGGTGGGTTGAGGATTCATCCAGATCAACTGCGTGCGGTGAGGACCGAAAAATCCATATTCTTCGGGATAGCCGAACGGATTCTCAGGCCCAATTCCCATCGCTCCGGTCCGCGTATGGATGAAGCGCAAATGATAATTTTCCTGGAAGTTATCGTAGGTCAGCTTCCAGTTGGCATCGATCTCGTAAACATATTCGGTGAAATGGGTGGCCGTTGCCAGCGGCAGCTTCTCGATCTCCGGCGCCAGTTCGCCAAGCCAGTCGCGCAGCGCCTGTACTGGTCCCTTGTTCAGGTTCACGAAGATCAGGCCGGCGACGACGTCGCAATGCACCTGTCGCAGCGCGCAATCCGACTTGTTAAGATTGAACCGTTCGAAGTCAGGCGCGCTCAGCAACTGCCCGTCGTTGGCGAAGGTCCAGAAATGATACTTGCACGATAGCTTACGCGCTTTGCCCTCGCTCACATCTGTGACGAGTTGCGTTCCGCGATGCGTGCAAGCGTTATGAAACGCTCGGATCTCGCCATCCGCTCCCCGCATGATCAGCAGCGACACGCGTGCGAACTCAAGCTCGCGGCGGATGAAGGAATCCGGCTCGGCAAGTTCGCAGACATGCCCGATCTGAAGCCAGTCGCGTTTGAAGATCGCCTCTATCTCATCCGCATACCAGGCAGGATCATAAAATGGGGCCGCCGGAATCGGGCGGGTGCCCAGCCAGGCAAGCTCATCCTGGGACGGGGGCGAAAATGGTTGGGAGTGGATGTTCACAAGGCTCTCCATCTGGCACCCTTGTCCAGGCGACAGGGCGCCATTTTATAAGAGGCTGCCACAATTGGCGTAGCGCGACAAGAACCTCACCGACAGACAATTATTCGGGCGCCGCTTCGACGTCGCTGACGCTGGGTACGATCAGCTATCAGCTCGCCGAACCGCGAACCTTCGGCCTGACGCTCCGGTACGAATTCGGCCGCTGAGCTCTCGTCTAGACGTACAAGGCACTGGCCTCATGGGCGATCGACTCGCTTCCGGGGCCCGTTCCGTCTTCAAGTCAGAGATCATTATCGAGCATGATCGAGTGAGATGATCGACAGACGAGCGCGCCGGTTGCGCGTATAATCGCGGCGGTTAATCGATTGTCGTTGCTGGACGTCCATTTCCTCATCGGCAGTGCATTCGACTAATTCGTGACGTGAACCGCGCGTCGCAGTAAGCCAGCCGAATCTCAAAGCATGCAGGCCATCAGCTTAAGGGCTGACGGACAAGGAGCGGGCGACGTGGCAAACGGGCACATTCAAGTCGGCAATATCGCTGTGCGCAGAGTTTGCGAGAGCGACACCCTTCGCCTTCCGCTGAGCAGTCTGGGGCCCGTCGAGGGATTGATCGAGCGGCACCGATCGTGGCTCTATCCGCGTTTCGCCCGATCAGAGGACGATAGCTTCTCGTTCCATTTCCAGACTTGGATACTCGACCTCGACGGCTTCGTCGTCGTGATCGATCCCTGTAACGGCAACGGCCGGGAGCGTCCGGCGATGCCGCATTTTCATCGCCTGGAAACCCCCTTTCTCGAACGGTTCGTCGATACCGGCTATGCGCTGGACCGCGTCGATGCAGTGTTCTGCACGCATCTTCATTGCGATCATTGCGGCTGGAACACGCGGCTTCGGGACGGCCGCTGGGTGCCCACCTTTCCCAACGCCAGATATTATTTCATCGAAGATGAAGTTCGGCGGTGGGACCCGACGCAGCCGGGCTACAGAGAAATATACTATAACGTCAACGTCTTCGACGACAGCGTCAAGCCGATCATCGACGCGGGGCTGGCCACCCTCGTCCCTTCGAATCACCAGATCGCGCCCGGCGTGGTCATCCAGCCGGCGCATGGTCATAGCGACGGACATTGCGTGCTGCGTGTCGACCATGACGGGACGCGGCTGTGGTTCACAGGCGATGCCTTTCATCATCCGTTGCAAGTCACCGACCCCCGACTAAACCTTAGCGGCGATGACGATCTCGCCATGGCGATCGCCACACGCGAGCGCCTCAGGGAGACGATCGCGGCAGAGGACAGCTACTTCATGCCGGCCCATTTCGCGGCGCCGCATGCCGGGAAAATTGCCTTGGATGCCGGCGAATTTCGCTTCGTTCCGCTGGGAGGTTGAGTTTAGCGACCGTCAACTTCGCGGGCTGGCTGGCGCATCGTTAAAGGCGCGGCGGAGCATTTGCCGGTTCGAACAGGGCGGTTCGGCTGCCCATGTCGACGCTGACCAACCGGACCGCGATGGCCGCGCCCTCGCCAAAGGAGGAGCCCTTCACGCGCGCGACGACCGGCAGATCGCATAGCTGAATTCGAGCGCCCCGATCATCGATCTCCGTCGTAACCGCGCTGAACGATTGGCCGACACGGCCCCTCAATAATATTGCCTCCGCAAGGTCGACAACGGCGCGCTCGATGCGTCCGGCTGCGGCATCAGCCCGCGCCATCACGGCGGGCAACCGGTCGAACGCGGCCGCAGCCGAGGCGGGAACAGGCCGGCCGTTGGCTATCGCGCGGGCGGCGTCCACGACGTAGCGGTCTGCGAGGCGGCGGAGTGGCGCTGTGGCATGGGCGTAGGGAGCCGCCACTGCCGCGTGCCAGGCTGGTATTCCTTCTTGCCAGGGCGCATAGCTGGCACCTCGCCCGGCCTTCCGTATTGCGATCATCATCTGCGGATGATGGCCGATAGCCGGGTCGAGCCCGCGCTCGAATTGCTCGATCGTCATTTCCGGGGGCCATGGTAGGTCAAGCGCGCGCGCCGTCAGCCGGAGCCGAGCGACCGCCTCGGCCCCAGGTCTTGCCATCACCCTAAAAAGCCCGGTGCGATGCGCCTGCAAGGTATCTGCGATCGCGAGGTTGGTCGCCAGCGACAGCGCGGCATTGCGATCTTCGGACTTCAACCGCCGCCGGAAGGACAATTCGAAGCTGCCGTCTGCACGCCGGGTCACTTCCTGTTCGGGAGGATCGAGTCGGATGGCGCCTCGCGCCGCCCCGGCGATCTCAATTCTCCGAGCCAGCTCGGCAAAGCCGGCCGGCAGTTGATCGTCCCGGACGTCGTCGTAGGCCAGCTTGGCGCGACTCTCGATGAGCGCGCGCTCGGCGCCGTCGAGCCGGGCATGACCGTCCGGTCCCACGCGAACCGCGAAGATCGTAGCGGGGCGCGGGCCGCCAGGCAAAAGGCTCGCAGCGCCCTCGCTCAGGATCGGGGGATAAAGCCCGGCTTTGCCGTCCGGCAGGTAGATCGTCTCGCCTCGCTTCCACGCCTCGACGTCGACGGCGTCTCCTTCGTCCATGAACCAGGCGATATCGGCTATGGCGTACCGGAGCAGCAGATCGGAGCCGGCGGCTTCGATCCAGAACGCCTGATCGAGATCGGTCGAACTCGCCGGATCGAGCGTGACGAACGGAATGGCCGTTCGGTCGACATGCTCGCTCGGGCGCCGGGCGGTAGCGCTCGTTGCGGCTTCGATCACGCCGGCGGGGAAGCCCTTTGGCACATCGAATTCGGCTCTGATGGCCATAAGGCCGTCACCAAGCGCGCGGTCGGGATCTGCGATTGTCTTCAAGCCGGCACCTCTCCGTTCGCCCGACACGTCATGCGGAAGTCCTCGGCTGCAAGCCGGCCGGTGTCAGGCTGGATCGATGATCTCCAGATCAGTGGGGCCGATAGCGGCCGCCGTCCAGCCGCACATTCGCTCGTGACGGCTTGGATCGGCTACCGACGCCGATGCTCAGGCGGCCGTCACGGCCGGCCGATCGACATATAGTCGAAACCGGCTGCGCGAATCTGGTCTGGCGGGTAAATGTTACGCAGGTCGACGATCTTCGGCGACTTCAGCAAAGCTTTGACCCGGTCGAGATCGAGCGCGCGGAATTCGTTCCACTCGGTGACGAGAACAAGAACGTCCGCGCCGTCCATGGCCGCATAGGCATCGGTGGCGAACTCGACATTCTCGAGCATCGCCTGCGCCTGATGATGACCCTCGGGATCAAAGGCCGCGACCCGTGCGCCATTGTCCTGAAGCACGCGCACAATGTCGATGCTGGGCGAGTCGCGCATGTCGTCGGTGTTGGGCTTGAAGGTCAGGCCGAGGAGCGCGATCTTCTTGTCCTGCACCGAGCCGCCGGCTGCAGCGATCACGCGCCGGCCCATCGACCGCTTCCGGAGATTGTTCACGTCGACGGCCGCTTTCACGATCTGCATCGTCGATTCATAATCTTCCGCAGTCTTCAGTAGCGCCGTCGTGTCCTTCGGGAAGCAGGAGCCGCCATAGCCTGGCCCAGGATGGAGGAACTTGCTGCCGATGCGGTTGTCCATACCGATGCCGCGCGCAACGCTCTGCACATTGGCCCCCGTCTTTTCACACAGGTCGGCGATCTCATTGATGAAGGTGATCTTGACGGCCAGGAAGGCATTGGCCGCGTATTTTATCAGCTCGGACGTTTCGCAGTCGACGAACAGGATCGGGACTTCGCGCAAGGAAAGCGGGCGGTAGATGTCGCGCAGTGTCTGCTGGGCCGCGTCGCTCGATGTCCCACAGACAACGCGGTCCGGGCGCATGAAGTCCTCGATCGCCGATCCTTCCCGCAAAAATTCAGGATTCGAGGCGACTTCGATCTGCAGTTCCGGCCGAGCCTTACCAACGATCGCGGCAACCTGCTTGGCGGTGCCGACGGGGACGGTCGACTTGGTGACAAAAACGCAAGGCTTGGTCAGCGCCTCGGCAGCCTGCTGCGCCGCCTGGTAGACGTAGGTCAGATCGGCATGGCCGTCCCCGCGGCGCGACGGGGTTCCCACCGCGATGAATACCGCATCGACATCCTTCACCCCTTCCTTGATGTCGCTGGTGAAGTTCAGCCGTCCGAAGCGGTGGTTGCGTTTGACCAGTTCTTCGAGCCCCGGCTCGAAGATCGGGATCTCACCCTTGTTCAGCTTCGCGATCGTCGCCTCGTTGATGTCGACACAGGTAACGTCGTGGCCGAACTCGGAGAAGCAGGCCCCCGAAACCAGGCCGACATACCCCGTACCGATGATCGCTAATCGCATAACATATCCCTTGTTGGTGTCCGCGTTCGTGCCAGAGGCACCCTCTCTTGCATGGGCGTTAAGCCATTATGTCCGATATTCGCCGGGTGCGCCGCCCCTATAGTCTTCGGCTGACCCACCACGGCGCCAGCAACTCGGGCGACTCGGCGGGCCATGGCAGGATGCCGGCCGCTCGCAGCGCTCGGATTGGGCGCGCTTGCCGAGCCCTGCCACCGACGGCAGGACTGAAGGTTGAAACCGGCAGGATGATGATATTCAGGCCCGAACACCGCTCATTGATACGGTGCTGCAAGCAGCGAAGCAATCAGCAGAAAGCTTGGTCGATGAGACACGGCGGCGCGTCGGCTTGCCGATCCTTTTGCACGGTCGGTCACCCTTTCGCGTGGCTCCTCTCTGGAAATCGGTGGCGGCGACGAGACCAGGAGTCTTGGCAACCGGACAAAGTCTCGCCGGGTGTACAAGTCGGGGTTGGCGCAAATCCTTAGGGCCCATTTGGCGAAGCGGTCGGGGGCGCCGATTCTCTTCGTCGGAAGGACTCGCGTGTTCCGATGCCGCGTCGCCTGATCGGCGACCTCGCGACCAACGAAAGCCGCCCGGCCGAGCGATTCATGCGACATATCGTGTAGGAATGTCGCGCCCGGCTGCGTCCTTGCCACGATGACGGGCTATACCCGCGAACAGTTCGAGAGGAATATATATGACCTATGTCGATGGTTTTCTTCTGCCTGTGAAGAAGGACAGGATCGATGAATATCGCAAGGTCGCTGAGCTCGGTCGCGACACATGGTTGGGCTATGGCGCGCTATCCTATGTCGAGGCCGTCGCCGACGATGTCTCCGTCGGCGTGCTCACCAGCTTCCCCCGTGCCGTCCATCTCCAGGAGGATGAGGTTGTCGTCTTCTCCTGGATCACCTATGCCTCGCGCGAAGCGCGCGACGAAATAAATGCCAAAGTGATGGCGGATCCGCGTATGAAGCAGGAGATGGAGAAGATGCCTTTCGACGGGAAACGGCTAATCTTTGGCGGCTTCAACTCGATCGTCGAAGGCTGAGCCGCAATGCCTTTCGAGGGAAGCTGCCATTGCGGCAAGGTCGCCTTCATGGTCGACGCCGATCCACCGAACGAAGCGATATCGTGCAACTGCTCCCATTGTCGGCGCAAGGGCCTCCTCCTCGCCTTCTTTCCCGCCAGCCAGTTCCGCTTGACGCGCGGCGAGGGCGATCTCTCGAGCTACTGGTTCAACAAGCACGCGATAGAGCATCGTTTCTGCGCGACCTGCGGCACTCAGCCTTTCGCGCATGGAAAGATGCCTGATGGCACCCCGACCCGCGCGATCAACCTGCGGTGCGTCCCCTCGATCGACCTCGAAACATTGAAGGTCCAGCACTTCGACGGCGCGAGTATGTGAGGCATGGCCGGTTCGATCCACATCGGGGTCGGCGGCTGGACCTATGAGCCTTGGCGCGACAATTTTTACCCCAAGGGTCTCGCGAAAACGCGCGAACTGGAATTCGCTAGCCGACAGCTGACGGCGGTCGAGATCAACGCCACCTATTATGGCACCCAGAAGCGCGAAAGCTGGCGCAAATGGGCAGATACGGTAGCCGACGGCTTCATCTTCACCGTCAAAGCTTCGCGCTTCTGCACCAACCGGCGAGTGCTGGCCGACGCGCGCGAGTCGATCGACAAGTTCGTGAGCCAGGGTATCGCGGAACTGCGATCAAAGCTGGGACCGATACTTTGGCAATTCGCGCCGACGAAGCTGTACGATGCTGGCGACTTCGGTGCTTTCCTGGAGCTGCTGCCCAAAGACGTCGAGGGCGTCGGGCTCCGTCACGCGCTTGAGGTACGGCATCCGAGCTTCGTCTGCGCTGAGTTCGTCGATCTCGCCCGTCATCATGGCTGCGCGATTGTCTTTGCCGACCATCAGGACTACCCCGCCATCGCCGATACCACCGCACCATTCGTCTATGCCCGGTTGCAACAGACCCGGTCGCATCTCGCGTCGGGCTATGACGACGGTGCGCTCGACCACTGGGCCGATATTGCGAAGCAATGGGCGTCGGGGAAAGCGCCCGGGGAATTGCCCTATATAATCGAAGCCGTATCGGACGGCGCCGATCGCGAGGTTTTCGCCTTCGTCATCGGCGGCGCGAAGGAACGCAATCCCGCGGCGGCCATGCGGCTGATTGAAAGGATCGGGGCGTCCCGGTCGCCCCGGCGTTGAGCCTTGGGCAGGCTTCGAGCCCGGGCGGTGTCAGGGGCCGGTCTCGAGCATGAAGCTTTCCGCTATCAATTCGTAGGAGCGCCGCCGCTTCGCATGGTCGTGCATGATGTTCACGAGCATCATCTCCTGGGCGCCATATAAGGCGGCGACCGTCTCGATCTGCTCGCGCACCTCGGCGGCATCGCCGAGCAGGAGCCGCCGGTTCATCGTGCGGCCAGGAGGGTTGTCGCGCAGCAAGGCTCGAGCTTTCTCAATCCCCGGCACACGGATCGGTGTCCCACGCAGAAAATAGGCGAAGCTCGCCTGCGAAGGCAGCGACAGATCCTCCGCCTCGGCGCGGCTCTCGCCGGCGAGTGCCCAGCACGCCACCATCAGATAAGGCGCGGCGGCCCAGCGCGAAGGCCGGAAATTGCGACGATAGACGTCGGCGAGCGGCTGTGCCTCCGCGTTAATGAAGTCGGCGATACAATATGGCAGGCCGAGCTCGGCGGCCCAGCGGGCACTGTCGGGCGATGAACCCAGCAGCCATGGATCAGGCGAACCACCGGTTCCATCGGGCAGCGTCTTGGGGAGCGGCGCAAAGGGATGGTCCTCGGGCAGGGTATCGGAGAGATAGGCAAGCAGCTCCGCGACGGCCTGAGGAAAGTCGTCGGGCGGGATACGCCGCGATCGATCCCGCTGCAGCGCATAGGCCGTGCGCTGGTCCGAACCGGGGGCGCGGCCAAGCCCGAGATCGATGCGGCCGGGCGCCATCGCGCCAAGCAGGCGAAATGTCTCCGCTATCTTGAACGGCGAGTAATGCGGCAACATGATCCCGCCCGAGCCGACGCGGATATGCTCGGTGGCGAGCGCGACGGGGCCGATCAACGCTTCGGGCGCGACACCGACAATCGAGATCGAGGCATGATGCTCGGCAAGCCAGTAGCGGTGATAGCCATGGCGTTCGGCCGTCTTGGCCAGGTCGATGGTGTTCCGGACCGCGTCCGCGGCGGTCCAATGCTCTGCGACGGGCGACTGGTCGAGCACCGACAACCGGAAGGGGACGGAATATGTCATGCAGGGAATGTAGGTCCCCGCTGCACATTCTCAATCGCCAGTGCGCGAAGTGCGGCGCGAAGACCAGAAGGGCTTACTTCTTCGCGGCCCAGGCCTTCACCGCCGCCAGAGTCCCGTTGATGTGGCCGCTCGGGCTGAGCGCCGAGTAGGCGTAGACGATCTTGCCGCCGGGGGCGATTACATAGGAGGTCCGGTTGGTGCGGCCAGGCACCAGCGCGAACGCGACATCATAGCCTTCGACCATGGCAGGTGTAGCGACTCCGACTGCAAATTTGTTGCGGCACTCTTTCACGGAAAATTGGTTGAGCTTCTCGATGGGGTCCGCCGCCATGCCGATCACGGTGGCCCCATATTTCGAGAACTCCTCTGTCGCCTTGGCAAATTCGTTGGCCTCGATCGTGCAGCCCGGCGTAAAGGAGGCGGGAAAGAAATACAGCACAACGGGCCCTTTCTTGAGCGCCTGCGCCAGCGAGAAATCAAAATCCTTACCTGCCAGCGAGGCGCGCGTATCGAACATCGGCGCCTTGGCGCCGGTCGCGAGCGCGGCCTGGCCGGCGGCCGGCAGGAGCAGCAGCAGCAGAGCGGTCAGTCCGGCGAAGCGATCGAAAATGTGCATGATATCTCCCTTATGACGGCCATATGTGAGTTGAAATGTGGCGTCGTTTTGGTCGCGACCCCTCATATTTTCCGGGTGCCGACAAGCAGCGTTGAAAGGGGGCGGGTCGCGAATGCCCAGGCATCGGCGAAGGCTGTCCGGATCGCCACGATATTCATCGGGCGATGCGCGCGGCCGCGCCTATGGCGCCCGAACTCGGCGGCATCGCCATCACCAGCATAGGAAAAAAGCTGCACGGCATGATCGGCATTTTTCCGGGCCCTCTCCGGTACTTGAACCAGCATAGGCCGTTTGCCGCCGTCGGGCAATCGCCGCAGGTTGGAACCGTGGGCTGCGGAGCCGGTTTTTCCGACCGTCTGGAAGAGGCGGAGTAACGTAGATGAGCAAGCTGATTGTCATGGGACTTGCAGCTGTCGGGCTTTCGGCTGCTATGCTGCCGAGCGCAGCGGTCGCCGGCGACGAGGACGACGCACGGGTCGCAATCGCTGCGGCCAAGGCTAAGCTCGACGCTGCTGAAAAGGCCGGAGTCGGCGGCAATGCGGGCGATGTGCTCAACCGCAGCCGCACCGCGCTCGACGAGGCGAATGCGAAGTTTCGCAAGGACGAGGACCGGCACGCGCGCGTTCTGGCGCAGGAGGCCGACGCGCTTGCCGATCTGGCGACCGCGACCGCCGAGCTCCGCGCGCTCGAAAGCGAGCGCTCGAAGATTGCGACAAACTGAGCGCGTGAAAGGAGAATGATGATGAACAAGCTCATGCTCAGTCTCGTCGCAGCCACCGCCCTCGGCGGTTTCGCGACGCCGGCCTTGGCCGACAAGACCGACAAGCTGATAACCGATCAGTATCGCGAGAAGATCGCCGTCGCACGCGCCGAGCCTGGCGTGGCCGAATATGGCGCGGTCTATCTCGATCGCGCCTCGGATCGGATCGCCAAGCTCGACAAGAAGCTGGACAATGACAAATCCGGCCAGGCGGAGGCGGTCGCGGGCGAGATCGACGCCCTGATCGAGACGGCGCGCGCGCGCGCGCGGATCGCGGCCCTGAAGGCCGACGTCGAGCAGGCTAAGGCGGCTGCCGATCAACGCAAGAACGACAAATTGGCCGATGCGCAGGCTTCTGTTGCCGTCGCCCAGGCCGATGCGGCCAAGGCGCAGGCCGAGGCGGATCGGTTGCGCGCCGAGATGCGCGAATATCAGCTGAAGCAGACCCAGCTCGGCGCGACGCTCGTCCTGCAGGATGTGGTCTTCGAGACCGGCAAGGCGGATCTGAAGCCGGGCGCTGGCCAGCGGCTCGCACCGCTCGCCCAATATCTGAAGGTCAATCCGGAGGTTAAGGTTCGCATTGATGGCCACACCGATTCACAGGGCGCCGATGCCTATAATCAGCAATTGTCCGAGGCACGCGCCCAGTCGGTGCGCGCCGCGTTGGTGGCTATGGGTGTCGCCGCCGATCGGATAACCGCGATCGGGCATGGAGAGGCGCAGCCGGTAGCGGACAACAAGATTGCGGCCGGGCGTCAACAAAATCGTCGGGTCGAAGTGACCCTGGTCGGTCAGCAAGCGTCCGCCTTCGCCGCGCTGCACTGAACAGGCGCCCATCGAACCTGAACGCCCGCCCGTCGCTTCCACGGGCGGGCATTTCGTCGCGCGCTGTTGCGGATTGCGAACAACCGATATTATGTGTGCCCGGAAATCCCGCATTTCAGCGGTGAAATTCCCAGACATGGAAGTGCACTAAGACGATCGGTATGAGGTTCTACGATCGCCATCACATTGGTTCGCGCTTCGGTCCGACGCTTGGGCTACTGCTGCTGGCCGCCTGCAATGCGGGCCCTGATTATCGGCCGCCGGCGGCCACCGCCCTCAAGATACCCGATCACTTTCAGAGCGCCGGCCCCGTCGCGCCCGAGCCAGAGTCAAGCGATCTTGCCCGCTGGTGGGAACGGTTCGAGGATCCCGTTCTGACCGGATTGGTGGATCGCGCGTTCATGGGCAATCTGGACGTCGGCGCTGCGGCCGGCCGCCTCCGCCAGTCGCGGGCAAATCTCCGCGGGGCACAAGGGCTGGGACTGCCCACGGCCGGTATAACCACCTCGGTGTCGCGTAGCATCGGCAACAGCAGTTCGTCGATCATCGATCCCACGACCGGGCAGACGATCAGCCGCGGTGGCGACAGCACCGTATATCGCGGCGGGTTCGATGTCGCGTGGGAGGCGGATCTGTTCGGCGGCATCCGGCGTACCGTCGAGGCGGCGCGCGCTTCCGCCGAAGCGAGCGAGGCGATGCTGCGCTTCACCCAGGCCAGCATCGCCTCGGAGGTCGCGCTGAACTACATCGATGCCCGGCTCGCGCAAATCCGGCTGCGGATAGCCCGCGAGAATTTGCTCGCGCAGGACGACGATCTCGAGATTGCCGGATGGCGCCAGCAGGCGGGGCTGGTCTCGGCGCTGGACGTCGAGCAGGCGCGGCAGCTGCGCGCCCAGACCGCTGCGTCGATCCCGGCCATCGAAAACGACTATGGCGTCGCCGTCAATCATATCGCGGTCCTTCTCGGTGAGGCGCCCGGGGCGGTCACCGCCTTGATCGATCCGCCTGCCTCGATACCGCTTGCACCCGATGTCGACGCTCCGATCCCGGCGCAGGTCATCGCTCGGCGCCCGGACGTGGCGAACGCCGAGCGCGCCCTCGCGGCCGAAGTCGCCCGAATCGGCGTCGAGACCGCACAACTCTATCCGGCCCTGCGTCTCTCGGGCTCCTTCGGCGGGTCGGCGACCTCGATCGGCAACGTTATCGATCGCGGTATCGGCAGTTTGCTCGCGGGCATCACCGCCCCGATCTTTCAGGGCGGCCAGATCCGCGCCGCGATCGTCGGACAGCGAGCCTCGGCCGACATCGCCTATGATGAGTATCGCAATGTGGTGCTGACCGCGCTCGAAGAAGTCGAGAACGCGTTGAAGGCGCGCGACGCCGCCGCGCGTCGGGAGGGCGATCTTTTGGTCAGCTATGGAGCCGCGAACAGTGCGGTCACCTACGCGCGCGCGCAATATCGGGCGGGGCTGCTCGACTATTCCACCTTTCTCGATAGCCAGCGCACGCTGCTTTCGGCGCAAGACACCTCCGCTATGGCGCGCGCGGCGCGCGCCGTCGCGACGATCCAGCTCTATAAGGCGCTTGGCGGCGGATGGCAGGCGGCACCGATGCCTGCGCCAGGGCCCTATACGCGGGGTGAGCCAACGACCGATTCGACAGCGAGGCCGTGATGGCAGAAGCAGACGACAACAAGCCCCACCAGGATCTGGACGATTTTCTCGGCGTGCAGCCCACGTCCGCGCGTGCAATCCTGTTCCGCCGCATCGGTATCGGCCTCGCCGCCCTCGTCGTCCTCATCATTCTTTGGCGGCTATTCCTCGGCGGCAGCGATCAGGCGGCTTATGCGACGCGTCCAGTCGAGCGCGGCGATCTCACCGTAATCGTTTCGGCCACCGGCAACCTCGCGCCGACCAATCAGGTCGAGGTCGGCTCGGAGCAGTCCGGGACGGTCGTCGACGTCTACGTCGACAACAACGACCGCGTCAGCAAGGGGCAACTCCTCGCCAAGCTCGATACCGCGCGTCTCCAGGATACGGTTACCCAGGCGGAAGCGGGCCTGGCCTCGGCGCTGGCCGGCGTCGATCAAGCTGAGGCGACGGCACAGCAGGCGGGCGCGACGCTGCGGCGTCAGGAACAGGTCTGGCGACTCTCCGGCGGCAAGGTGCCCTCGGCGACCGAGCTCGACGTGGCGCGCGCAGATGCCGCCCGGGGCATTGCCGGCGTCGCCACGGCCCGGGCGATCGTCGCTCAGGCGCGCGCGACATTGTCTTCCGCTCGGACCGCGCTGTCCAAGGCTTTCATCAAGTCGCCGGTCGATGGCCAGGTGTTGTCGCGGTCGATCGAGCCCGGTCAGACGGTGGCGGCATCGCTCAATGCGCCGGTCCTGTTCACCATTGCGGAGGATCTTCGCCAAATGCGGCTCGAGGTGAAGGTCGACGAAGCCGATGTCGGCCAGGTGCGCGCCGGCCAGACGGCAACCTTCCAGGTCGATGCCTTCCCCGGCCGAACTTTTCCGGCGACGATCGAACGGGTGGATGTCGGCGCGAACGCCGGCAGCAGTTCGACCGGCTCTTCCTCTTCGTCCGCCGCAACCGCGACGACGAGCGGCGTGGTTGCCTATACGGCGCGATTGACCGTCGGCAACCGCGAGGGCGTGCTGCGGCCGGGCATGACCGCCACGGCCGATATCATCACGATGCAGAAGAAAAATGTGCTGCTGGTGCCGGTCGCCGCGCTGCGCTTCTCGCCGGACCGGCAGCGCGCGGGCAACTCGGGCGGCGGCCTGACGAGCGTACTCGCCCCGCGTCCGCCGCGCCGGGGAGGCGGTCGCGCCGAGCGCGAGGCCTCGATCGGCCGGGGGAGCCAACAGACTGTCTATGTTGTGCAGGACGCCGGCGACAAGCCCGAGCCGGTACAGATCGTCGTGGGCGAGAGCAACGGCAGCCAGGCGGAGGTTCTCCGTGGCCGGCTCGCCGATGGCGCACAGGTTGTGATCGGCCAGTTCGCCCCCGGCAGCGATGCGGCCACTCGTACGACCTCGACAGGCGGATCTCCGCGCAATGGCCAATGAGGTCGCCAGCGGGCAGGCGCTGATCTCGCTTCGCGGGATCACGAAGATATTTGGTGAAGGCGCGACGGCTTTCCAGGCTTTGAAGGGCGTCGACATCGATATTGCACGTGGCGATTTCGTCGCGGTGATGGGTCCTTCGGGGTCGGGAAAGTCCACGACGATGAACATCCTTGGCTGCCTGGATATTCCGACCTCGGGTGAGTTTCTGTTCAGGGGCCATCATGTCGAGACATTGGGGCGGGATCAGCGCGCGCTACTGCGACGCCGTTATCTGGGCTTCGTCTTTCAGGGGTTCAACCTGCTCGCGCGTACGAGCGCGCTCGAAAATGTTGAGTTGCCGCTGGTATATCGCGGCGAGGACAAGGACAGGCGCCGTGAGGCGGCGATGGCAGCGCTGGACAAGGTTGGGCTTGCGGACTGGTGGGATCACACGCCGGCCGAACTTTCCGGGGGACAACAGCAACGCGTCGCTATCGCTCGCGCGATCGTCACCCACCCTGACGTGCTGCTCGCCGACGAGCCGACCGGCAATCTCGACAGCGAACGGTCAGTCGAGATCATGGAGTTGCTGACCGACCTGAACCAGAACAGCGGCATAACCGTGCTGATGGTTACCCACGAACCCGAAATGGCTGCCTATGCCCACACGATCATCCACTTTCGCGACGGGCTAGTCGAGAGGATCGAGGAGTGCAGGAAGGCGGGGGCGAAGGCATGAGCTTCTATGAGACCGCGGCCTCCTTCCCGGCGCAGCCGCGCGCGGGAGGTGAGCTATCCTCCTCTCCCGCCCGAAGGCCAACTGGCCACGGCGGGTGGAATATGGAGGTAGAGGCCTGAGATGTACGGCACGACCTTCCTTCTCGCCATCCGCGAGATCCGTCGCCATATGCTGCGGTCGTTCCTGACCATTCTCGGCATCGTGATCGGTGTATGGGCGGTGGTTACGATGGTGACGCTCGGCCGCGGGGCAACGGTGGCGGTCAAGGAATCGATATCCAGCCTCGGCTCGAACGTGCTGCAGGTACGGCCTGGGCAGGGTTTCGGACGCGGCGGCGGCGGGCCGCAGCCGCCCGATTTCAAGATCGAGGATCTTGATGCGATCCGCGGTCAGCTGGTCGGGGTGAAGGCGGTGGCGCCGCTGGTGCAGTCGACCGGCACTGCCGTTTATAACGCCGCCAACTGGTCCACGACGATAAACGGGACCAACCGCGAATATTTCCTCGCCCAGCCCTGGACCTTCACCGGCGGCCGCGAATTCAGCGCCGCGGAGGAGCAGGCAGGCAAGGCGGTCTGCATCATTGGCAATACGGTACGCACCCGCCTCTTCCAGGGCCGCGACGCGGTCGGAAAGCGCTTCCGCATCAAGAATATATCCTGCGAGATCATCGGTACCCTCGCTCCCAAGGGGCAGGGCGGCTTCGGGAATGATCAGGACGATATCGTTCTGATGCCCTATAAGGCGGTGCAGCGGCGGATGACGGGCAACCGCGATGTGCGGACGATCATGGTGTCGGTGGACGATGCGTTCGACAGCCAGGCGATCCAAGCCTCGCTACGCAAGCTGCTCCGCGAGCGACGGCATCTGAGCCCGGAGGCCGAAGACGATTTCAACATTTTCGACACCAAGCAGATATCGGACACGCTGCAGGGCACGACGCAAATATTGACGTCGCTGTTGGGCGCGGTGGCGGCGGTCAGTCTGCTGGTTGGGGGAATCGGCATCATGAACATCATGCTGGTTTCCGTGACCGAGCGGACGCGCGAGATCGGTATCCGCCTGGCGATTGGCGCAGTCGCGCGGGAAGTGTTGATGCAGTTCCTGGTCGAGGCGGTGACCCTCGCCTGTCTTGGCGGTTTGCTCGGGCTTCTGCTTGCGCTGATTTCGACGATCATCCTGGCGCCGATCCTGCAGGTCCCGTTCATCTTCGACGCCCAAATCAACCTCCTTGCCTTTTTCTTCTCGGCGGTGATCGGGGTTGTCTTTGGATATTTTCCAGCGCGGCGCGCGGCGTCGCTGAACCCGATCGAGGCATTGCGGCACGAATGATGACAAAACACCCAATGTGCGCGGGCCGCTCACCCAAGGGCCCGGATACGCGGCCGGCTAGCGCTCTTGAGCGGATCGCAGGCCCCGCCTGGCTTCGTTTCCTCATCATGGCGACTTGCCTGGTGGGGACGCCTTGGCCACTTCTGGCGGCCAAGAAGGAAATCGCTGCTCCGGCCTGCGGGGGCACGGTCAAGCCGCAGCTTTTCCTCTCGCCGATGGGCGAGCCGTTCCGGCCGACCGGCGACGATGACGATCCGGTCAAACGCTGGTTCGTCCAGGCCGATCGCGACCATGACGGCAAGCTCACCGCGCTCGAAATGCTGCTCGATGCCGATCGCTTTTTCCTCACCCTCGACAAGGATGCCGATGGGGAACTGCTGCCCCCCGAGGTCCACGCCTATGAGCAGGACATCGCTCCGGAGATTCGCCTCTACCAGCGCCGTGCCGATCCCAAAGCGCCGGGTCAGGCCGATCAACGAAGAGCAAGGGCGGACAGGGCCGCGAGGGCGACGACACCGGGCGATGGCGCGATCGGCGCCGGACGCTACGCCTTCCTCAATATTCCCAACCCCGTCGCCTCGGCGGATCTCGACCTAAATCGGTCCGTCAGCCGGCAGGAATTCCGTGCCGCGGCGGCCGAGCGATTCGACGATCTCGACGTCAAGCAGGAGAAGGCGCTGACCATCGCCCGGTTGCCGAAGACCCCCGCCCAGCTTCGCGCCAGCGCCATTTGTGCCGGCGGCGCCGAAGGCAAGAAGCGCCAATGAACGCCGCCGATCCCTTGATCTTGGTCGTCGACGACGATTCCGATCTGCGCACGCTGATCAGCGAATTTCTGCAGGCAAACGGGCTGCGGGTCGAAAGTGCGGGCAATGGCGCGGAGATGGACGAGCGCATGGCGGCCGAGCGCCCCGATCTGATCGTGCTCGATCTGATGATGCCTGGAGAGGACGGTTTGTCGATCCTGCGCCGCGTCCGGCGCCCCGCCGGGCCCGCGGTGATCATGCTTTCAGCCATGGGCGAGGATACCGATCGGATCATCGGACTGGAGGTCGGGGCCGACGATTATCTGCCCAAGCCCTGCAATCCGCGCGAGCTGCTCGCGCGGATTCGCGCTGTGCTGCGGCGGCGGGGCGAGGAGGCGGCCGGCGCGGATGGCCCCGTGCGTCGTTTCGGCCAATGGGTGCTCGATATCATACAGCGCGAGCTGCGTCGGCCCGATGCGCCACCGGCGCCGCTCACCGATGCCGAATTCCGCGTTCTCGCCGCCTTCCTCGATCGGCCCCAGCGCGTCCTCAGCCGTGACCAGCTGATCGAGGCCGGCAAGGGCGCCGACAGCGATGTCTTCGACCGCGCGATCGACGTGACGATCAGTCGCTTGCGTAAGAAGCTGGGGGCTGACGATCCGATCCGTACCGTCCGCAACGAAGGCTATATGTTCACGCTGAAGGTCGAGGGCGAATGAGAATTCTTCGCGGAGGCGGCCTGCCGATCTTCTGGCAGACGCTGCTGCTGCTGCTGGCGAGCGTCGTTGTGGTGTTCGTCGTGACCATCGGGCTTTTCCTGTCATCGCCGTCGCCTCGCCCCGACTTCAACAGCCTTTCCGACATCGCCGAGGCGCTGGCGGGCCGCAAGATCGATCGCGTTCGTCCGTGGCAGTTCTACCGCGTGCCGCGCGACGGCGGCAAACCCGTGCCGGTACACCGGGAGAGCAGGGGCGGCGATGACGAGAAGCGTGAGCGGCGACTGACGATCTTCGAACAGTCGAATGCGCCCCTAGCCGGCGCAGGGATGATCGTTTCATCGGCATTTTCGATCCCCCTTGCGGAGCAGATCGGCGTTCCAGTTGCCGATATCCGGCTATTCTTCGAACCCGACCAGCGCAGCAACATGCCGTTTCGCGATCGCGGCGACCGCGGCGTTTACATGCGGCGCGGCGAGCCGATTTTTTTCGACACTGTCGTTGCGGGGCTTCGGACGAACCATGGCTGGCGGGTCGTTCGCACCCCGCCCCGCGCCTGGATGGCACCCTGGCAGCAGCGCATATTGATGCTGTTCGGGCTAAGCGTCCTGATCGTCATTCCGTTCGCATGGGTCTTTGCGCGAGCGCTGACCCGCCCGATCAGGCGGATCGCCGAAGCTGCCGACCGGATGGGAGCCAATCCGCAGGCGCCCCCCGTCGAGGAGGCGGAGGGGCCGGCGGAACTGCGCGTCACGGCCCACGCGCTGAACCGGATGCAGGAGCGCCTGGCTGCCTACTTGACCGAGCGGACAAATATGATCGGTGCCATCGCACATGATCTGCGCACGCCCCTCGCCCGTATCGCCTTTCGGGTGGAATCGGCGCCCGATGCGGTACGCGAGAAGATTCAGGCCGATATCGAGCAGATGCGGGCGATGATTGCCGCAACCATCTCGTTCGTTCGCGAGACCGGGAATGTCGGGACGCGCGAGCCGGTGGCGCTGGATGCGCTGCTTGGGCAGCTGATCGCCGGCGAACGCGAGATGGGCAGGCCGGTGAGGTCAGGCGGGATGGGTTCGGTGATCATCGCCGGTGACGCAATGGCGCTGCGGCGGCTGTTCCAGAATCTTATCGACAATGGCGTGAGCTATGGTGGTGGCGTTGAGGTTTCGCTCGCGCGGCATGGCGAGGAAGCCGAGATTCACATAGCGGATCGTGGGCGCGGCCTTCCGGACGCGTCGCTCGAAGCGATGTTCCAGCCTTTCGAGCGGGGCGAGCCATCGCGGAACCGAGCCACCGGCGGCATCGGCCTTGGTCTTAGCATTGCGCGTGCGATCGCACAGGAGCATGGCGGCAGTCTCGTTCTCGCCAATAGGCACGGCGGCGGATTGGAGGCGATCTGTCGCTTGCCGATCCAAGCCTGAGTTTTGCTCCCTGAGCCACACGCCTCCTCGAGATCCTCACCTTGGAGCAAGCACTCCGCCGATCAGTAGCGATCATGCGGTCGTCGACGGCTGGGACGCGGCAAGCTTCGTCCGAGGCGACCCGCGGCTGATGAAGACTCGCGCGCTCCTGTTCGTGGACTGACATCGCGGCGGCTTGCCTACTCCCCCTGCGCGACGCTAGAGACGCGCCACTCGAACGACAGCGCAGGACGGACGGCGGCAATGGCCGGTCATAGCAAATTCAAGAATATCATGCATCGCAAGGGTGCACAGGATAAGAAGCGCTCCGCGCTCTTTTCGAAGTTGAGCCGCGAAATCACCGTCGCGGCGCGAAGCGGACTGCCCGATCCGGCCATGAACGCGCGCCTGCGCCAGGCGGTGATCACCGCGCGTAAGGAAGGGCTGCCCAAGGACAATATCGAGCGGTCCATCAACAAGGCGTCCGGTAGCGACGACACAAATTATGAGGAAATCCGCTACGAGGGCTTCGGGCCGGGCGGCGTCGCGCTGATCATCGAGGCGCTTACCGATAATCGTAATCGTACCGCGACGAACGTCCGCACGATCGTGTCCAAGAATGGGGGCAATCTCGGTGCCGGCGGCTCGGTCAGCCATGGCTTCGATCGGCTCGGCCTGATCAGCTATGGCGCGACCGCGGGGAACGCGGACAAGGTATTCGAGGCAGCGCTGGAGGCGGGCGCCGACGATGTCTCGTCGACTGAGGACGGTCATGAGATATGGACGGCGCAGGACGCGCTTCATGAGGTCGCGAAGGCGCTCGAGCCCATATTGGGCGAGCCCGATGGCGCAAAGCTCGCATGGCGCCCGCAGACAATGGTCAGCGTCGGCGAAGAGGACGCCGCCAAACTTCTCAAGCTGATCGACGCGCTCGACGATGATGACGACGTCCAGACAATCTGGGGCAATTATGACGTCTCGGAAGAGGTGATGGCGAAGCTCGCCTAAGTGCCGGCCGGACAGCCGAATGCGGACCGATTAGCCTCGCAGTCTGAGGCGATCCGCCGAGACCCCGATCGAGGATGGCCGTCGCGGGAACGACGTCGCGAGGCTGTAGCTTTTCACTTCACAAAATCCTTCTTCTGCGCAAAAGAGAACATGTGATGAACATGGGCTCTCGCATATGATCCTGATCGGCTTCGATCCCGGCCTGGGTACCACCGGCTGGGGCGTGATCGCGGCCGACGGCAACAGGCTGAGCCATGTCGCCAATGGGCAGATCAGGACGGACCCGGCGATGGAATTGGCGCGCCGGCTCTATCTGCTGCACGCCGCGCTCGCCGAGATGATTCGTGTTTATCGGCCGGACGGCGCGGCCGTGGAGGAGGTGCTCGGCAATTCCAACGCACAATCCACCCTCAAGCTTGGCCAGGCACGAGGGGTGGTCCTGCTGGCGGCCGCCAATGCCGAGGTGTCGGTGGGCGAATATCATCCGTCGATCGTCAAGAAGGCGGTGGTCGGCACTGGCGGCGCGGAGAAGCGCCAGGTGCAGGCGATGGTCAAGGTGCTGCTGCCCGGCGCCACTCTTGCCGGTCCGGATGCCGCGGACGCGCTTGCAGTCGCAATCACCCATGCCCATCATCTCGCCACGGCACGCGCGATGCGGCGGATCGTCGCATGATCGCCCGGCTGAAGGGGATTCTCGCCGAGATCGGGCCTGACAATGCCGTGCTGGATGTCCTCGGCGTCGGCTATCTGGTCTGGTGCTCGGGCCGAACCCTGTCTGCCCTCGGAACGGTCGGCGGCGACGTGTTGCTGTTCACAGAGATGCAGGTGCGTGAGGATGCGATCACCCTGTTCGGTTTCGGCTCGGCGGCCGAGCGCGACGCCTTCCGCCTGTTGACCAGCGTGCAGGGCGTCGGTGGCCGCGTCGCGCTGGCGATCCTTTCGGTGCTCGATCCCGCCGAGTTGTCGAGGGCTATAGCCAGCGGCGACAAGGCGATGATCGCGCGCGCCAACGGCGTCGGCCCCAAGCTCGCGATGCGAATCGTCAATGAGCTCAAGGACAGGATGGGCGGCGTCGCGCTCGGCCCCGGCGTATCGATGCCGGCGGCGGCAAGGGACGGGGTGGCGAGCGACGCGCTGTCGGCCCTCTCCAATCTCGGCTTCCGCCCCGCCGAGGCGAGTGGCGCGGTCGGTGCGGCAATCGAGGAGCTGGGCGAGGGCGCGAGCCTCGATACGGTCGTCAGGCTGGCGCTCAAGAAAGTTGCGAAATGAGGGCCGAGGCGCTGTCGGCGCGCACGAGCAGGGTGGTCGGTAGCCGGCCGGGCCCTGGCGGACTTTCGCGGGTATCACTCCGAGCAGGTTCGCGAGCGGCACACCGAGGTTGCCGGAGGAGCGGTCGGACATCATGACTGACAGCGACCGCCTCCTCTCCGGAACTCGTCGTCCCGAAGATGCCGATGCGGCACTCCGGCCGAAATCGCTCGATGAGTTCGTCGGCCAGCAGGCGGCGCGCGATAATCTGCGGGTGTTCATAGAGGCCGCGCGCCAGCGTGGCGATGCGCTCGATCACGTCCTGTTCTTCGGGCCGCCCGGCCTCGGCAAGACGACGCTCGCGCAGATCATCGCGAAGGAAATGGGCGCGGGATTCCGCGCCACCTCCGGTCCGGTAATCGCCAAGTCGGGCGACCTCGCCGCGCTGCTCACCAACCTCGAGGATGGAGACGTCCTGTTCATCGACGAGATCCACCGGCTCCAGCCGGCAGTCGAGGAAGTGCTCTATCCGGCCATGGAAGACCGGGCGCTGGACCTGATGATCGGCGAAGGACCCTCGGCGCGCAGCGTCCGCATCGATCTTCCGCGCTTCACCCTGGTCGGGGCGACGACCCGCCAGGGCCTGATCACCACGCCGCTGCGCGATCGCTTCGGCATTCCGATCCGGCTCCAATTCTATACGGTGGAGGAGCTGGAGAAGGTGGTCAGCCGCGCGGCCGGGCTGCTCGGTCTGCCGATCGCGGCGGACGGGGCGATCGAGATCGCCCGGCGAGCGCGGGGTACGCCGCGGATCGCCGGCCGGCTGCTGCGGCGGGTGCGCGATTTCGCGCATGTTCTGGGAGCCGCGACCGTCGACGCCAGGGTCGCTGACCAGGCGCTCAATCGGCTCGAGGTCGATTCGCTCGGGCTCGACGCGATGGACCGTCGCTATCTGCACATGATCGCCGACATCTATCGCGGCGGACCGGTGGGTGTGGAAACGCTTGCCGCCGGCCTTTCCGAGCCGCGCGACACGATCGAGGACGTGATCGAGCCTTATCTGATCCAGCTTGGCCTCGTCGCACGAACGGCGCGCGGTCGATGTCTGAACACACGGGGATGGAAGCATCTCGGGCTCAATCCGCCCCCCGAGGCCGGGCAGGAGGGACTGTTCGACGGCGTCTGATGCCCGTTTGCGACCAAGGGCAGGTGGTCGCTTCGATTCAGGCCGTTCGAACTGCTCGCGCGATAAACCGGGCCGATCTCAATTAAGGGGATTCATTTCGCACGCCGATCGCCTAAACAGCGTCGGATGCCTGAAACGCCCTATTCCGGCCGCTTCGACGCGGGAGAGCATCGCTTCGCGCTGCGCGTCTATTTCGAGGATACCGACGCGGGCGGCGTCGTTTATCATGCGAGCTATCTGCGGTTCCT
>Ga0068863_100001374_pt1 | contig 24155 bp, 22 predicted proteins | sample KBSSwiS62_FD_66596 | JGI IMG/M metagenome (GOLD analysis project Ga0068863, IMG submission 66596) | Switchgrass rhizosphere microbial communities from Kellogg Biological Station, Michigan, USA - KBS Switchgrass S6-2 | ecosystem: Host-associated > Plants > Roots > Rhizosphere > Soil ... | reverse complement strand
ACCCGCGGATACCGGAGCCTGAACATCGCCCAGCGAACGTAGAACGGCAGCCGAAAGAGGCGCCCGCCGCGCTGCCGCCACGGCTGGCGGATCGAGGCCGTGCCGTCGCTCCTCTCCTGGCTGGTCTCGGCCTGCGCCAGCACTGGCAACGGAAATCTTCCGGGCCACTTGTCCACGCCAGATCCCCCCGACTCCACACCCGGAAAGCGCGACCGGCGTGACGAACAGAATGCTGCCCGTAGCAGCAACGTCAAGAGCCGCGTCCTGCCCCCGACGACACGTTGTCGGTGACCTTACCGACCTGGTCAGGTGTGGTGTGGCGCGGACCCGCTCCGGCCGAGGTCCTTACTGCACCGAGTGCAGGTCCGGCTACAGATCCTTAATGGTCGAGATCCGCGTCTGCCGCCTCCACCAGACCGGTTACCACTCGCACCGTGACCAAGGCGATCAGCCCCGGCCGGTCGGCATCCCAGGCCAGCGACCAGGCGAGCCGCAGCAGCCCCGGCAGCCGCCTGGCCTTGGTGCGCCGCACATTGGTGCTCTGCATCGTCTTCTCATGCTTGCGCCACGGGTTGGCGGCCTCCGCGTCCTCCTTGCCATAAGTGAGGACGGGATCATGGGGAATCGACGCGGGCGCTGACGACGCCGGTATGGACGGCCCCGGTGTGCCGGCTCCCGGCTGGTCGGCGGCGGAGCGGGGGACAGCCCGCTGCGCGGGAACGTGGGTCCCCTCGGGGGTGCGTCAGTGATCTCCACTCACCCAGCGTCGGCGCCCGGATGTAGTTGGTCTTTCCGATCTGGCGCATCCGTCGCTTACGGCGCGTCGGCGCCCACTCTTGCGTCTGGGCAGCGCGGCATTCCGTCTACCTGCCGTGGAAATCCGTCAGCAGGGCGTCATAGGCGTGTCAAAACCGCTGTTCGACCGGCACAAACCAGTTGAGACTAGCCCTCGCCGCGCGGGAGTCGTGGCGGCGGGAGAAGGAGATCAACCCCGTGGTGAGGGGTTGGATCAACTACTACGGGCGCTACTTTCCGTCGCGGTTGGTAGCGAGTCTCGTCCGCATTGGGGGGAAGCAGGTACAGTGAACCTTTTCCGTTTATGTGTCGACTTGTCGAGGTTGCGCCTGCCGGTAAACAGCAATGGAGAATTTCCAGTCTCGACGCAACATGGCCGCTGCCGCTTACGTCACATTTCTCGATCTGGCGCCAGTCGAGCTCGGTAGCGGGTCACGCGCCGCGGCTCGCCCTCGTCAACCGGTTGGCCTTTCGGCCGGCCGGGTTCCGTCATCCAGAAAGGCGGACGGTCGCCGTGTGCGACGTCATATTCGTTCTGCTCACCCTCGCGGTGTTCGCGGTACTAGGTCTGGTCGTGCGGGCGGTGGAGAAGCTGTGAGCGCCGAGAATGTGATCGGTCTGGTCCTGGCCGTCGGTCTCACTCTTTTCCTGGTGGCGGCCCTGCTGTTTCCGGAGCGGTTCTAGATGGGCGCGAACGGTGCCGGCGTCGTCTTCATCCTCGTGCTGGTCGCGGCGCTCGCCCTGACCTACCGGCCGCTGGGCGACTACATGGCCCGGGTCTACACCAGCGAGAAGCATCTGCGCGTCGAGCGCGGTATCTACCGGATCGTCGGGGTGGACCCGGACTCGGAACAGCGGTGGCCGGTGTATGCCCGCAGTGTGCTGGCCTTCTCGGTCGTGTCGATCCTGTTCCTGTACCTGTTCCAGCGGGCGCAGAACCACCTGTGGCTCGCGCTCGGCTTCCCGGCTGTTCCGCCGGCGCTGGCGTGGAACACGGCGGTCAGCTTCGTCACGAACACGAACTGGCAGGCCTACTCGGGCGAGTCCACGATGGGCCACGCGGTCCAGATGGCCGGCCTGGCGGTGCAGAACTTCGCCTCGGCCGCCGTCGGCATCGCCGTCGCGATCGCGCTGGTCCGCGGTTTCGCCCGCAAGAAGTCCGACATGCTGGGCAATTTCTGGGTCGACATGGTCCATACCATCGTGCGCATCCTGCTGCCGATCGCCATGATCGCGGCGATCGTGCTCATCGCGGGTGGAGCGATCCAGAATCTGCACGGCACCCGCACCGTCGGCACGCTGGCCGGCGGGCAGCAGTCAATCACGGGTGGCCCAGTGGCGAGCCAGGAGGCCATCAAGGAAATCGGTACGAACGGCGGCGGGTTCTACAACGTGAACTCGGCGCATCCGTTCGAGAACCCGACCAACTGGACGAACCTGATCGAGATCTACCTGCTCCTCGTGATCGGTTTCTCGCTGCCGCGCGTCTTCGGGAAGATGGTCGGCAACACCCGGCAGGGCCTCGCGATCGTCGCGGTCATGGCGATTCTGGCGCTGGGCAGCCTCGGGTTCAACGAGGCGTTTCAGGCAATGCACCACGGCACGGTGCCGACGGCGGTGGGCGCGTCGACGGAAGGAACGGAGACCCGGTTCGGCGTGCCCGACTCGGCTGTCTTCGCGACTGGCACGACGTTGACGTCGGCCGGCGCCGTCGACTCGTTCCACGACTCCTATACGAGCCTCGGCGGCGCGACACTGTTGTTCAACATGATGCTGGGTGAGGTCGCGCCCGGCGGCACCGGCTCGGGCCTCTACGGAATCCTGATCCTGGCCGTGCTGACGGTGTTCGTCGCCGGGCTGATGATTGGCCGAACACCCGAGTACCTGGGCAAGAAGATAGGCAGCCGGGAGATCAAACTCGGCTCGCTTTACCTGCTGACGACACCGCTGATCGTGCTGGTCGGGACCGGGGGCGCGATGGCCCTGCCCGGGGAACGCGCCGGCATGTTGAACTCCGGCGCGCATGGCCTGTCCGAAGTGCTGTACGCGTTCACGTCGGCCGGGAACAACAACGGGTCCGCGTTCGCCGGTATCACGGTGAACACCGACTGGTACAACACCGCGCTGGGCCTCGCGATGGCCTTCGGCCGATTCCTGCCGATGATCTTCGTGCTCGGGCTGGCTGGCTCGTTCGCGAGCCAGCAGCCGGTCCCGGCGAACGCTGGGACGCTGCCGACGCATCGCCCGCAGTTCGTCGGGATGCTCGTCGGCGTCACATTGATCGTCGTCGCTCTCACCTATTTCCCGGCGCTCGCGCTCGGGCCGCTTGCGGAAGGCCTGCATTGATGCCCTCCCAGCGCCGCCCGCCCGCGCGACCGACACGGCCCATTCGACACGTACAGGGAAAAGGTTCGGGACATGTCCACCAGCACGCTTGACGCGCCGACGCCCACGCCGGCGCCGCCCACCCCGCCGCGGCGGATCTCCGGGGGCCTGCTCGATCCGGCGATGATGTGGAAGTCGCTGCCGGACGCGCTGGCGAAGCTCGACCCGCGCACCCTGTGGCGCAACCCGGTGATGTTCATCGTCGAGGTCGGCGCGGTGTACACGACCCTCGACGCCATCGCGCACAGCTCGGCGTTCGCCTGGCTGATTGTCGTCTGGCTGTGGTTGACGGTCCTGTTCGCCAATCTCGCCGAGGCAGTCGCCGAGGGCCGCGGCAAGGCCCAGGCGGACGCGCTGCGGCGCACGAAGACCGACACGATCGCCCACCGGCGCGGCGAGGGCGGCACGATCGAGGAGGTCCCCGCGCCGCGACTGCGCCAGGGCGACGTGGTGATTGTCGAGGCGGGCCAGTTCATCCCGGGCGACGGCGACGTCATCGAGGGCATTGCGTCCGTCGACGAGTCGGCGATCACGGGTGAGTCGGCGCCGGTGATCCGGGAGTCCGGCGGTGACCGCAGCGCGGTCACCGGCGGGACGAAGGTGCTGTCCGACCGGATCGTCGTGCGGATCACCCAGAAGCCCGGCGAGAGTTTCATCGACCGGATGATCGCCCTGGTGGAGGGTGCCAACCGGCAGAAGACGCCGAACGAGATCGCGTTGAACATCCTGCTCGCCGCACTGACGGTGATCTTCCTGCTCGCGGTCGCGACGCTGCAGCCCTTGGCGATCTTCTCGAAGGCGCAGCTTCCGGGCGTGCCGGATACCAGCGCGCTGAACGGGGACGGTGTGACCGGGATCGTGCTGGCGTCGCTGCTGGTCTGCCTGATCCCGACGACGATCGGCGCTCTGCTCTCGGCGATCGGTATCGCCGGGATGGACCGGCTGGTGCAGCGCAACGTCCTGGCCATGTCGGGACGGGCGGTCGAGGCGGCGGGTGACGTCAATACGTTGCTGTTGGACAAGACCGGCACGATCACGATCGGTAACCGGGAGGCAAGGGAGTTCCTGCCGGTCGGCGGCGTCTCGGCGGCCGACCTCGCCAGCGCCGCGCAGCTGTCCTCACTCGCCGACGAGACCCCGGAGGGGCGCTCGATCGTCGTGCACGCGAAGACGGCCTACGGCCTGCGCGAGCGGGGTCCTGGCGAGCTGCTGCACACCAGCTTCGTGCCGTTCACCGCGCAGACCCGGATGTCCGGCGTCGATCTGGAGCCCGACCGCGAGCCCGGCGGCAAACCCGGCCGCGGCGCGCCGGCCCGCCAGGTCCGCAAGGGCGCCGCCGCGGCTGTCCTCGGCTGGGTGCGTGAGCAGGGCGGGACCGTCCCCGCCGAGACTGGCCAGATCGTCGACGGCATCTCCGCCGCCGGCGGCACTCCGCTGGTCGTCGCCGAGGCGGCCGACGGGAGGGCCCGCGTCCTCGGGGTGATCCAGCTCAAGGACATCGTCAAGCAGGGCATGCGGGAACGGTTCGACGAGATGCGCCGGATGGGCATCCGCACCGTGATGATCACCGGCGACAACCCGCTGACCGCGAAGGCCATCGCCGACGAGGCCGGCGTCGACGACTTCCTCGCCGAGGCCACCCCCGAGGACAAACTGGCCCTCATCAAGCGGGAGCAGGCCGACGGCAAGCTTGTCGCGATGACGGGCGACGGCACCAACGACGCCCCGGCCCTCGCCCAGGCCGACGTCGGCGTGGCGATGAACACCGGTACCTCCGCGGCCAAGGAAGCCGGGAACATGGTCGACCTCGACTCCAACCCGACGAAACTCATCGAGATAGTCGAGATCGGCAAGCAGCTGCTCATCACCCGCGGCGCCCTGACCACGTTCTCCATCGCCAACGACGTCGCCAAGTACTTCGCGATCATCCCGGCCATGTTCGCCGCCATCTACCCGGGTCTGGACACGCTCAACATCATGCGGCTGCACAGCCCACAGTCAGCGATCCTGTCCGCGGTCATCTTCAACGCCCTGATCATCATCGCGCTGATCCCGCTCGCGCTGCGCGGCGTCCGCTACACCCCGTCCAGCGCCTCGAAGATGCTCAGCCGCAACCTCTACGTGTACGGGCTCGGCGGGCTGGTCGTCCCGTTTATCGGGATCAAGCTCATCGACCTCGTCATCCAGTTCATCCCAGGAGCGCGGTGACCATGGCCGCAAGCAGACTTCCCTCCTCCGTCCGCCAGCACCTCGCCGCCGTGCGGATGCTGCTGGTGCTGGCCGTCCTGACCGGCATCGCCTACCCGCTCGTCCTGGTCGGGATCGCCCAGCTCCCCGGCCTGCGCGACAAGGCCAACGGCTCGCTGGTGAAGAACACGCAGGGCCAGGTCGTCGGGTCGGCCGAGATCGGCCAGCTGTTCACCGACAAGGACGGCAACCCGATCGCCAGGTACTTCCAGTCCCGCCCGTCGGCCGCCGGCGACGGCTACGACCCGACGTCGACGTCCGCGTCCAACCTCGGGCCCGAGAGCCTGGTCGACACCTTCGACGACCCGGCCACCAAGGACGACGACGAGAGCAAGCAGAGCCTGCTGACCCAGGTCTGCTCGCGCAGCAAGGCCGTCGGCGACCGCAACGGAGTGGACGGGCGCCGCCCATACTGCACCGCGAACGGCGTCGGCGCCGTGCTCTCGGTCTTCCGAACCGCCGGCACGACCGGCGACATCACCAAGGTCGTGTCCATCAACGAGGAGTGCCCCGCCACTCCGTTCGTGGCGACCTATGAAGGCGTCAAGGTCGAGTGCGCCAAGTACGGCGAGGATTACTCCGCCGGCGTCCTGGTCCCGATCAGGGGTCCGGGCAAGGGCACCGACAACCCCGTCCCGCCGGACGCCGTCACCGCCTCCGCCAGCGGTCTTGACCCCGACATCTCACCGGCCTACGCCTACCTGCAGGTCAACAGGGTCGCCAAGGCCCGCGGCCTCGACCCGGCCGCCGTCCACGCCCTCGTGAAGTCGCACGTCAACGGCCGAGCACTCGGCTTCATGGGCGAACCGACCGTCAACGTCCTCGACCTCAACCGGGCCCTGGACAGGCTCTCCAGCTGAGGCGCCCAGCCGCCTTCGCAGCCACTGAGGCGTCACAAGGGCGTGGAAATCCGCCCGCCAGGCGTCAACATCGCGCAACAGACCGAGGCGGACACCAGCCCGCGGCGCGACAGTGGATCCACTGGCACCTGGCGGGCAGGTCACGGGCCCAGGCGGCCCGCGGATGGGGGTAGTGGCGGCCGGAGAAAAGGAGCGCTCGGTGATGCGGACTCCAGTGTCGCCGCAGCCGCGACGGCCGTGGCGGAACTCGACCTGGGAGGCCGTGCTGTTCGCGGCCTTCATCGAGATGCTGATCCTTGGGGCGATCTTCACGTCGTTCCCACCCGGCCGACCCGCGGGGATCGCCATCCTGGTCGCCGTCACCGCGGTGACGGCCTGGTGGACGCCAGTACCGGCCGGTGCCGCCGTCGGTGCGCTCGCCTGGGTGTTCTACCTGGGATTCGTCGTCCACACCGACGCCACCCTGGGCGCTCCAGGAGAAAGCGGTGCCGTCGCCCTCGCCGTGCTGGTCGCCGCCGGCGTCCTCGCCGCCGGCGCACGGCAGGTCCGACTCGCCCTGGCGCGGTATCGGCGCGGACCGAGCCCGCAGTCCGCGATCGCCCCCAGATCCGAGGGGCCCATCACCGTCGTCGTGGTGGTGATCGGCGAGAACGACCTCCCCTCGCCGACGATCGACGCGCGCGCCCAGGCCCTCACAGCCAGTTCCCCTCGCGCGCTCACGGCCGGGGAACGACCAGCGACCTGACCGAGTACTCGATCTTCGAGTCCTGACTGCCGAGGCAGCCGTACCCCCCGTGGAAGCCGGCGACGTTGACCTCGTCGCTGCTGGCCGCGAAATGCGGCGCGGTGTCGTGGTCTACCTCGGGTCATGGTGCGACGGGTACGCCGGCACCTGCGGCCCGGACCGCCACCACCTGCCGGGTCTCGGGGCCGCCCCTGGCCACCGCCGGACCCGCCGGGACCGTCGCTGGAGGTTAGCTGTCTCCCAGGAGCCTAAAAATCTGTCCCTGCTGCAGTAGACATCTGGCTCTGCTGTGGGTAGTGTTTGTGCCGTAGCGAAGGGAGTCCGTGGTCGCGGTAGACAGGAACTGCCGCGAGCAGGACGGCGGCCAGGACAGGCCGTCGGGTAACAGCAGGAGAAGGCTCGGCAGTAACAGTTCGGTTACCTACGAGGAGAGAGGGGAAGTAGGCACCATCAGGATCGCCCGAGCGATGGGCACACTCGCTCGGTCGCCGCGCAGGCCCCGGATAGGAAGGTGGTCCCCGGTCACGCATACGCGATCCCCGCGCCCCCACCCATACGGGTGGGCAGGCGGGTTCCCAGCCCGGCGCGTCTAGGCCGGTAGATGGTGATGAACCCTCGGGGCCCGGTGCCGGCATGGCACCGGGCCCCTCGACGTGTCCGAGAGGCGCGATGACCCCTGAAGACCCCCGCAGACCAGCCGACAGCCTCGACGACGACAACTACCCCGCCTACACCATGGGCCGCGCAGCCGACATGCTCGGCACCACGCCCGCGTTCCTGCGCAGCCTCGGTGAAGCCCGTCTGATCACTCCGCTGCGCTCGGAAGGCGGCCACCGCCGCTACTCCCGCTACCAGCTACGCCTCGCCGCCCGCGCCCGGGAACTCGTCGACCAGGGCACCGCGATCGAGGCCGCGTGCCGCATCGTCCTCCTTGAGGACCAGCTCGCCGAAGCCCAAAGAATCAACCAGCAACGGGCCCAGACAACCAACCAGCCACCGGCCGCCGAAACCCCCTGACCCGCGGACCGCCCAGCGTAGCGGCCCGCCCACGCGCTGGTCTGCGCACAGCCACGGTGGACGCCACCGCCGAGCCCGGCCACCGGGCCGCCAGGCATACCGGGCCACCCGTCTTCCTCGGCGACGCGCCTGGCAACTACCCGCCACACCCGCTCTGGATCACCATCCGCTGACCCAGCCCAGAGCCGGGCGGAACCATTGCCAGAACGCCACAAAGCACTGACAGGCCGCCACCGACGCCCTGCCGGCTGCCGCCTGACGTCACTTACCGTCACCAGATGCCGGAAAGCAACTACCGGGGCGCTGCACTAGGCCGCTGGTGCGTCCCTCATGACGCCTCACGACGAGCCTGCCTGGCAGGGTGTCGTGATCCAGACCGGGCAGGAGTCTGGGACGGGTCTGTTGGCCAGCAGGCGCAATGGGATATAACTCGGCCGGAAGGCTCCCCCCTTGCCTTGGATGGGGACCAGGCGGGTAGCCTTCGCGCCTTGGGGGTGACGTGGCCGGCGTGCCGGGGATGGAACCGCTCGACGAGTTCGACCCGCGCCAGGTCGGTCCCTACGCTCTGCTCGGCCGGCTCGGCGAGGGTGGGATGGGCAGCGTCTACCTCGCCCGCCGCATCGGCGGCGCGCCTGGTGGAGCGGATGCTGTCGCGGGTGGCTTGCTGGTCGCGGTCAAGGTGATCCGCGCCGACCTGGCCCGGATTCCCGCGTTCCGTGCCCGCTTCCAGCACGAGGCGCAGGCCGCCCAGCGCGTCCGCCCCACTGCTCAACCTGCTCGGGGATCTCTACACCACCCCGACACCGGTTTCGACCGTCGAGACCAGTCGCATCGAGACGATCATGGCGGCGCCGAGCGTGACGGCCCCTGACGCCGCCAGACCGGCGGGCACCCCCGCCCGCCACGTCCCCACACCAGCCACGCCGCCACCCACACCGGCCCCGATTCCTTTGGCGGCCTCCCAACGCACCCGGGCGGCGACCGCCGCCGACGAACCCTCCGGTCGCGAGTACCCGTCGGCCCACAGCCCAGCCCTCACCCACGCCGCAGGCCCCGGGCTTCCGCCACCAACGCCGGCTCGGCCCCCCCGTCCGCCACGCGGTCGCGGGCGGAGGATCGCCCTTCTCATCACCGTCGCCGCTGCGGTGTCCGGCGCGATCAGCGCAGCCTTCCTCATCGACGACCACGGGACTGGCCCGAGTACGCGCGTCACCGGCGGCACCGTGACAGCGTCCCCCCACCCGACGAGCCCAGGCTTGCTCCCGACCGACGGGGCGGTGTACTCGGTGGCGTTTTCCTCGGACGGCCACACCCTCGCCACCGGCACCAGCGAGAAGGCCGTCCGGCTCTGGAACGTCACCAACCCCGCCAGCCCGGCACCCTTCGGCCAGCCTCCGACCGGCTCCACTGGTGCCGTGAACTCGGTGACGTTCTCCCCGGACGGCCACATCCTCGCCGCTGGCGGCGCCGACAACGCCGTTCGGCTCTGGAATGTCACCAACGCGGCCAGCCCTGCACGCCTTGCCCAGGCCCCCACCGGCTCTTCCAGTTACGTGGTCTCGGTGGCGTTCTCCCCGGACGGCCGCATTCTCGCCGCCGGCGGCGAGGATGGCACGGTCTGGCTCTGGAATGTCACCAACCCCGCCAGTCCCATACCCCTCGGCCAGCCCCTCACTGGCCCTGCCGGTAACGTGCGGTCGGTGGCGTTCTCCCCGGACGGCCACACCATCGCCGCGGGCAGCGGCGACAGCACAGTGCGGCTGTGGAATGTCACCAACCCGGCCAGCCCCGCACCCCTCGGCCAGCCCCTCACCAGCCCCACCATTTTTGTGTTGTCGGTGGCGTTCTCCCCGGACGGCCACACCCTGGCCGCCGGCAGGCCTGACGGTCTACAGCTTTGGAAGCTGCGATGACGACGACGGCGAACCAGGGCACTCACAGGTCAGGCATGATCCGGTGCAGTCGTCATTGGTGCAGTCCGCGCTGTCAAGCTCCCGCTGTGCCGAGGCGCCCGGGGAACCGCGGCAGTTGAGGCTCGACGCGCAGATCGAGGTCGCACAGGTCGACAGTTTCAACCTGCCCCGCTGCGCGGGGTTGAGGATTCCTCTCGATCTGGGCAGACCTCGTCGCCGGGTTGGGGAGAACCGTCGAGTCCGGCGCGCGATCGTAGCTGTCTGGGTCCGCATCGCGGGCGGATGCGCCCCGGCGGGCGCCGGCAGATCTTGCCGAGATCTCGCGCCTCCTGCTCGGCCTCGCTCAGCTGACCTTCACCCGGCCCTGAGTCACCGGCCCGCGGTCGGCGTCCCGGGAACGATGCGCGTCCCTGCTGCACCCCGGCGCCGTCCGACCCGGGAGACCAGACGCGACGTGTTAGGCGCCCAGAGGGACGACAGCCACGGTGTCCCACTGGTAGGCCGGGCGTTGGGGCAGTGCATCGGAGTACCTGAGCATCGCGTCGGCGAACACCCTCTTGCAAGTTGTCGACCGATCGTATACAACTGGTGTACGAGCTCGAACTGGCCGGGGTCCCATGTCCGGTTCACTGGAGAAAGATCCCTGGGCTCGGTGGGGTGGTGCGAACACCTCACCGAGCCGGCCAGCACCACGGGTGTGCCGGTCAACGCCCTACTTGGCCGTGGCTGCCGGGTATGCAGCGCATCCCGAGTGGACGATCCGATCAAGGAGTCGGCCTGTGGCAACTGCCAGCGACAAATCCGGCCACCGAGCATCGTTTTCCGCCGTGGCGTGGACGCCGACCGGCTTCCTGGCACGGCGGTCACCGCCACCGGGGTCGTCGATCCTGTCGGTACCGCTGCACCACGGGAGGTAATCCCGGTTGCGGTTCGTACGCGGGGTTCGCGCGCGGGAAGACGCGATCGTGGATGTCGCTGCGGGTGTGCCGTTGATTCGTCGTTCCGACGGCCTGGAATCGCCGGCTGTGCTGTTTCCTGAATTCCTGAAGGGGCCAGGCCATGTCGATTTCCAAGACCAGTGGGGCCAGGGCGCCGGAGCTGGCATACGAGTGGTTGAAGAACACCATCATCACCTTGCCCCGCGACGAGGAGATGTTTCTGTCCGAAGCGCAGGTCGCGGCGTCCTCGGGTATTTCACGCACTCCGGTGCGTGAGGCGTTGATGCGTCTGGAAGCCGAGGGGTTCATTCGGCGGGTGCCGCACAAGGGCGCCTACATTCCGGCGCTGTCGGACAGTGATGTCGAGGCGGTGATGCAAGCCCGCCGGGTGGTCGAAGAGTGGTCGGTCAACGAAGTGGCACCCGCGCCGGGCCTGGTGCCCGACCGGCTTCGCGTCCTGCTGAAGCAGCAGGAAAACGACGTCGACCCGGTCGACTTCATCACCCACGACCTCGAGTTCCACACCACGATCCTGCGCGCGGCCGGCAACCCGCTGATGAACGACTTCTATAGCTCCCTGCGTGATCGCCAGATGCGGATGGGCGTGCGCATCGTCATGTCCGACGAGGCGCGCAAGAAGCAGGTGATCCTCGAACACCGCGCCATCGCCGACGCCATCGCCGCGGGCGATGCCGAGGCCGCGGTGCGCGCGGTGCGCGAGCATCTCGACACCACGCTGCGATCGCTGAAGCACCTGCACCGGTGAAAAGGACCGAAGGTCTGTCATGAAAATTGCCCTGGCGCAGGTGGCCAGTCCTGATGAGGAAAGTTCCGCCGAGCGGCTCGAGCGGGTCTGCGCCATGCTCACCCGGCTCCAGCAGAACGTCGACCTCGTCGTCCTGCCGGAGTTGTGGCGCGTGGGCTACAACCACTTCGACGACTACCCGCACGCCGCGGAATCGCTGAGCGGGCCCACCGTGCAAGCCCTGACGGGCATCGCTCGGCAACGGCGGTGCTACATCCACCTCGGAACGATCGTCGAGACCGGCGAGCAGGGCAAACTGCGCAATACCGCAGTCCTGATCGGCCCGGACGGCCGGATCGCGCATCGGTACAGCAAGGTCCACGTGTTCGGCTATCACTCCCGTGAGGCCCAGCTGCTGCAGCCCGGGACCGAGATCGACACCGCTCCGACACCGTTCGGGCAGGTGGCGGCAACCACTTGCTACGACCTGCGCTTTCCCGGCCTGTGGAGCGAACTGGTCGGCGCCGGCGCCCAGCTGGTCGTCGTCCCGGCGGCCTGGCCGCGGGCCCGGCGCGAGCATTGGCGGCTGCTGACTTCGGCGCGCGCCGTCGACAACCAGGTCTTCGTTATCGCCTGCAACGCCACCGGCACTCACAACGCGGTCGAGCTGGGCGGGCACAGCCGCATCGTCGATCCCTGGGGCGCGGTCGTGGCCGAAGCCGATGCCGCTGAAGGGATCATCGTAGCCGAGATCGACCCCTCGCTGGTCGAGCGCACCCGCACCGAGTTCCCCGTCCTGGCTGACCGTCTCGACAACTACGGACTCCTCAATCCGAGAAAGGTTCGTTCATGACCGGCACCACCACGGCGGTGCTCACCGTCGCCGTGCTCGGTTCTGGCGAGCAACTGCAGTTCGGGCCCGTGCGCACGCTCGTGGCCGGCTACACCGGCCGCGACGAGATCGCCGTGCGACACCATATCGATGAGCTGTCCGCGATCGGCGTCGCTCCACCGCCGCAGGTTCCGATGCTCTATCCGGTCGAGCACACCACCGTCACCACGTCCGCGCACACATCGGTTACCGATAACGCCTGGAAGGGGAGGTCGAGCCGTGCGGGGCGAGGTACGCGTGGGCTGGAATCGTTCACCGCCTGGGTGAACGATCCGGGCAGGGCTGGGCCTACTGCCACCAGGCGTCGAGCGCCTCCAGGTGGCGGTGCATGCGGTGGCGCGCAAGTGGCAGGTCGCCGGCGAGAATGGATTCGAGGATCTGGCCGTGGATGCACTCGACCGCCGCCGCGGCCTTGCTGATCTCCGGGGCCTGCGGGCCGGCGGAGGGGGAGTGCCGTTCCCAGACCGCCAGCACGATGCGCAGGAACAACGCGAGCACGGTGTTGCCTGTCAGCTCGGCGAGGCGCAGGTGGAAGTCGTTCGACAGCTCCGCGATCTCGCCGCCCGGGGTGGTCGAGGCGACCTTGGCGGCGGCATGCAGCTCCTCGCTCAGTGCCTCGTCGCCGAACCGCGGGGCGAGCATCTCGAGCGCGCCGAGTTCCAGGACGTCGCGGACCTCACGTAGCTCGTCGGCGGCCACCTGCGCGTACTCGAGGTAGACGGCCATGGCGTCGACGCTGGCGGACAAGTCCGGCCTGGAGACGACGAGGCCGCCGTGCGGACCGCGACGCATCCGGGCGACCGAGTGGTACTCGAGCAGCCTGATCGCTTCACGGAACGCGGCTCGGCTGACGTCGAAACGCGCCTGCAACTCCGGCTCGGAGCCGTAGATCTGGCCGACCGCCAAGCCGCTCGCCGCGATGTCCGCCATGAGGCGACGCGCGATCGTCTCGGCGAGCTTCTCCCGTCCGGCCTCCGGGTCGAGCGTCTCCGGTCGGGAGCGGATCGGGTCCTGCTGGGTCGAGAGCAGCCACTCCCGCATCGCGTCGAGGTGGCGCAGGCTGCGGTGCTCGGCGAGCATCGCATTGCCGGCGATGACCGCCTCGGCGATCTTCTGATGCGCATGGTCGGAGTCGGCGGTCAGCCGCGCGATGGCGTTCTTCCCCGGCAGAGGCGCGTAGCGCTCAGTGAGCTGGACCAGGACGTCGACGAACAGGCTTAGGACCCGGTTGCCACCGATCTGGCCCAACCGCAGGTGGAACAGATCCCGGCTGCGGGTCGCGATGTCGCCGTGACCCCGCTCCTCGGGCAGGGCCGTGCGCAGCACGGCGATGTGCTGCTCGGACAGGTTCCTGGCCGCGAGGCGGGCCGCCAGCGGTTCCAGCAGCGCACGGACGGCGAGCAGGTCCTCGACGGTCGTCTCGGCATAGGCCAGATAGACGACAATGGCGTTGGTCAGCGGCCGGGCGTCGGGCGCCCGCAGCACCAGGCCGCCATAAGGGCCCCGGCGCATGACGGCAAGGCCATTGTGCTCGACGAGACGGATCGCCTCACGAAGGACCGCCCGGCTGACCCCGTAGCGCAGCCGCAGCTCGTTCTCCGAGGCGAAGATGCTCCCGACCTGCAGATCGCTGGCCAGAATGTCCCGCTCAAGCTGACGGGCGACGGTGCGGGCCAGTTTGACCTCGAGGGGCTGACCTCGGCTGTTGATGTCCGGGGAGGCATCTGTCGGCGTCGCGGTCGATCCGGCGTCGGTGACCACACCACGCTCCCTCGACCGTGCTCCCTTGGCCCGGCTCCCTCGTACTGGCTACAACTAGTATACTCAATGCAGTTGATCAGCCGGACGAAGGTCAGGGTCGGACCTGATCGAGTGCCTGGTCGACGAGGCGAGCGGCCTTGGCCTGATCGGGGACGGCGCACGCCGCGATGTATTCGGCGCGCAGCCGGCGCACCAACTCGGCGACGGTTGGCAGGTCGTCGATCAGCTCGATGCCCTGTCCGGCGCTGAAGAGGTTCTTCCATGGCTTGACGTGGGCGGGCAGATGGTCGTGGCGCATCGCGCCGGTGGGAGTCGGCAGGTGGTCGGGGTCCAGACCAAGGCTCCGCATCGACTCCACCAGCCAGTTCGCCGGGACCCCGGAGATCTCGCCCGTGAAGCGCAACGAGGTCGCCGTGCCGCGGACCAGCATCTGCTTGTGCTCGTCGGGGGCACCCGATTCCTGTGTTGCAATGAACCGGGTGCCCAGGTAAGCGAGGTCGGCACCGAGGATCTCGGCGGCTCGGATCGCCGCGCCGGTGGTGACGGCGCCGGCCATGATGAGCGTGCCGTCGAAGATCTGGCGGATGCGCGGGACGAGCGCGAGGTGGCTCACGGTGCCGGAGTGCCCGCCGCCGCCGGCGCCGATACAGGTCAGGCCGTCGGCACCGGCGGCGGCGGCCTTCTCCGCGAAGCGGACGGAGGTCACGTCGCAGAACACCTGGCCGCCCCGGTCGTGAACCCGCTTGATCAGGTCGGTCGGATTGCCGGTCGCGCTGATAACGAGCTTCACGTTGTGCCGGTCGAGAACGTCGAGGTGGGCCTCGAACTCCTCATCAGGCATGCGAGTGGCGAGGTTGACGGCGATCGGGCCGATCCGGGCCCCCGGGTGGGTCGCGGCGTGCGCGTCGAGGTCCCGGCGGATCTCTGCGAGCCAGGTATCGAACTGCTCGAGGGTGCGCACGTTCTGGCGAGGCAGGCCGCCGATCAGCCCTGCCTTGCAGGCCTCGCGGACCAGCGCGGGGTTGCTCACCAGGAACATGGGGGCGCAGACCGCCGGCAGCGACAGGCTGGAGCGGATCTCGGGGTCGAGCGACATGGTGGTCCTCGCCTTTCGGACAGACCGTTCTCCTAAAGAGGGTACTTTATGACACCGGCCGTCGCTGTCAGGTGGCAACCTGAGGGGCGTCGACGACTCTCTGGCGGCTGGATAATGGCCCGGACCGGCGGCTGAGACACAGCTAGCCGGTCCGGAGGCCTTCTTGACCTCGTCGGGCATCGGGTCGCCGAGCATCGGCGCACCGATGATCTGCGACCTGCTGTTCGGCGCGACCTGCGAGCCCCAGCGGGTAGTGGCGCCGTAGTCCTCATCGCAGTACAGCGGGTTGTCGTCGCCGACCCCCCACGCGAAGTTGCGGATGGCGTCATAGCTCGCCGTGGTGATGTGTTCGGTCAGCTGCTCGCCACGTCGACGCCGACGAGCAGGCGTGCGCGTTCGATGTCGGCGTCGCTGAAGGTGGCCTCGGTGTGCTTCTCGAACTCCTACTGGACGTCGACCACGTCAGTGTTCCCCTCGTGGGGCCTGCGGATATGCCGCGGGCTGGATGTCGGTGACCGGCGGAGCCGCTGCCGGGAACAAGCCCTGCGCCGCCGCACCGCCAGGTCCGAAACAGCTGGTCCGGCGTGCTTCGCCGGTCGCGATGGCCTGGCGGGCTAGACGCCGGCCTTCTCGAGGATGTGGACGCCGCATGCGCTGCCGAGGCCGATCACATGCGCGAGTCCCACGCGCGCGCCGTCGAGCTGGCGATCGCCGGCCTCGCCACGCAGATGGGTCGTGATCTCCCAGAGGTTCGCGATGCCGGTCGCGGAGACGGGGTGTCCCTTGGACTCCAGCCCGCCGGAGACGTTGACCGGGGTCTTGCCGTCGCGCCACGTGGCGCCCGAGTTGAAGAAGTCGACGGCGCCGCCTTCGGCGCACAGCCGCAGGTTGTCGTAGTGCACGAGCTCGGCGGTGGCGAAGCAGTCGTGCAGCTCCACCAGGTCGAGGTCCTCCGGACCGACGCCCGCCTGCTCGTAGGCCTGGTCGGCGGCCAGGCGCGTCAGCGTGTTCACGTCCGGCAGGACCTGGCATGCCTCCTGCCAGGGGTCGCTGGTCAGCACCGACGCGCTGATCTTCACGGCGCGGCGCTGCTGCTCGAGCGACAGCGTGCGCAGCTTGCGCTCGCTGATGATGACCGCCGCCGCGGCCCCATCGCAGTTGGCCGAGCACATGGGCCGCGTGTTCGGGTAGGAGATCATGACGTCGTTCATGATCTCGTCGAGGGTGAACCGCTTCTGGTAGGCCGCGAGCGGGTTGAGCGTGGAGTGCGCGTGGTTCTTCTCCGAGATCCGCGCGAACAGCTCGAAGCTCGTGCCACCGTAGCGGTGGCCGTACTCCATGCCGATCTGGGCGAAGACCCCGGGCATCGTCTCGGTCCCGATCCGCCCGTCGAGCGGGGCGACGGCGCCGAAACGCCCGGACGGTCTCCAGGTGTCGGTGTCGCCCGCGGAGGTGCCGCCGGCGAGCAGCCCCATGCCGGAGAGCTTCTCGACGCCGACCGCCAGGCCGACGTCCGTCTCCTCAGCCTTGATCGCCATGGAGGCGACCCGGACGGCGGTCGCCCCGGTGGCGCAGGCATTGGTCACGTTGTAGACGGGGATCCCGGTCTGGCCGATCTGCTTCTGCAGCGCCTGGCCGAACCCTGGGCTGCCCATGAGGTTGCCGGCGGCCAGCACCCCGACGTCCTTCATCGTCAGACCCGCGTCGCGCAGGGCGCCGCGCGCCGCCTCGGAACCCAGGTCGACGGTGTCGAGGGTGGGGTGCTTGCCGAACCTGGTCATGTGGATGCCGAGGATCCACACGCTCTGCGTCATCGGTTCTCCTGTTCGTGGCGCGAGGGTGGGCGTCGGAGGGGTCAGCTGACGGGCTCGAACCCGAACCCGACGGCCTCGACGCCCGAGGCGTCGGTACCGAGCGACGTCGTGGTGAGCCGTACCTTCAGGCCGAGACGGACGTGCTGCGGGTCCGGTGGGATGTTCACGACGTTGCCGCGCACGCTGGTGCCACCGCAGTCGACGATGCCCGCGACGAACGGCACCGGAATCCCCGGCGCCGCGAAGCTGACGATCGTGAACGCGCGCAGTTCGCCTTCGGTCGGCACATCGACCCCGCGGAACTCGGTGCCCTCGCAGGAGGCGCACGCGTTACGCCGGTCGAAGTAGCGCGCCCCGCATGTCACGCACTCATGCGCGACGAGGTGGGGGCTGTCGCCGTCGAGGACCAGGTAGTCGACGAGGGGTACCTGCTTGCTCACTTGCCCTCCGGGTGGACCTTGACGGCCGGGTCTGCCCGGCGGCCACGCGGGCGGCCGGGAAACGGGGCGTCGGTGGCCACCCGTCGCGGGCGGCGGGCATCTCAGCCCAACAGTATCCTCAATGAGGGCCGTGTGCACCCGATGACCGCACCTCAAGTGTGGATCCAGAGCACTGGGCCGAGCCATGCGACTCGGGAAGGGCGAGCAGGCGGTGGAAATGGCCGTGACCCTCACCCCGACACCGATCCCCGCCGCGCGCAGCGCGTGCGAGACGCGGTTGACACGCCGACTCAGGTCACCGTAGGAGATCGTCCGTGCGTCCGGGGTGGTGATCGCGGCGTGCTCGGGCTGGAGTCGGGCGTACTGGTAGAAGCTGTCTGGCTGCACCGCCAGGAGGGTTCCGCCGACTGCAGGGCTTGTAGATGGTGCCCTGAAAGTTGGGCGCTGGCGGCATGTCCTGCCTCTGGACCGCCGAACTTCCCTACGTCCTCGCCCACCCGCTTCCCACCCGCGCCCCCCGCTGGCTATAATTAGTACACTTTATAGTTCGGGGTGGAGGAGGGTCTGTGGCTGGGGAGCCTGCGGTCGACGAGGGTTCGGACACGGACCTGCTGATCTCCCGTGCGGGTCCGGTGCTGACCCTTACGCTCAACCGTCCCGCTCGCAAGAACGCGATGACGGTCGAGATGATGCGGGGGATCATCCAGGCGGTCGAAGGCGCGGGCGCGGACGACGAAACCCGGGTGATCGTGCTGCGGGCGTCGGGGGACGTCTTCTGCACCGGTATCGATCTGGCTCAGTCGAACCGGCGTGACCCGGCCGCCGCGCGTGCCAAGCCGCGCACGGGGCACATGCAGCGAGGCTTTCAGCAGGGCGCCAACCGCCTGATCACCGCCCTGGACTCGGTGCAGGTGCCGATCGTGGCGGGGGTGCGCGGCTGGGCCGCTGGCATCGGTAACACGCTGGCCCTCAGCGCGGACGTCGTGATCGCGACGCCGAGCGCGCGGTTCTGGGTCCCGTTCGTCACGAAGGGCTTCACCCCGGACAGCGGCTCGACCTGGCTGCTGCCGCGCCTGGTCGGCCTCTCGCGGGCGAAGGAGATGATTCTGCGCGGCAAACCGGTCCCCGGCGAGCGGGCCGCCGCCTGGGGCCTGGTCAGCGAATGCGTTCCCGAGGACCAACTGGATGCCGCGGTCGACGCCGTCGCCCGCGAGTTCGCCGAGGCCGCGACCGTGTCGGTGGGCCTGGCCCGGGTGCTAATCCACCGCAACCTTGAGACCAGCCTGAACGCCGCCCTGCAGAGCGAGGGTGTCTACGAGGAGCTCGGGATCCGCTCCGACGACTTCAAGGAAGGCATGCGCGCCTTCGCTGAGCGCCGCGAGCCGAAGTACACCGGCTGGTAGCCGACCTCGTGGGCTGTGAGCCCAGCCTGGGTGCCTGCGGCGGGGCTGACGGCCCAGGAGCAAGATGACCGCCGCGACGGCGCGGCGGCGCAGGAGCCAAGTCGCCGCTGGCGCTGCGCCTCGCCAAGGAGGCCATGAACCGCACCGAGGGTGTCGAGATCCATCAGGCCTACCGGATCGAGCAGGACTACACCAACCGCCTGGGGGACTACATATCCCCATAGCCCGTACTAGCGAGATCTTCCGCGGTGGCGGACGCGTATGTGCTGCGTCAGATCGTGGCTGTCCGCTCGGATCCCACACGTTCCGCGGCTCGGTGTTACCGAGCGTGTAGGCCGGACAGGCCGGCCGAACGGGGCGGAGTCTGGGGCACGCATGGGGGTGAGGCCCATCCGGGCGGGGTAAAGGGGGACACGGCGGCGGCTGGCCGGCGGCCAAGGCCCCCGCGAGACGCCTTGCTCCGAGAGCGCATCGGCGTTGGAAGCCGTCTGACGGATGGCGGGCAGTCGTCTGTGTCCGTTGGTCCGTGCCGAGTTCGTGCGTCCGGTCAAGGACGCGGGTAGGAGGCGAAGGTGCACTACGACGAGTTCGTGGCGAAGGTCCGGGATCGCGGCGAGTACACCAACCGCGCGGAAGCGGAACAGGCGATCCGCGCTGTCCTCGGCCTGCTGGGTCAACGACTCGCACGCAGCGAGGCGAAGGATCTCGCCGCTCAGATGCCCGGCGAGCTCCAGGACGTGCTTCTAGCGGCGGAGCCGGGCGGTGCGTTCGGCGTCCAGGGGTTTCTGCGCCGTCTCGCCGAACAGCTGCCGGCGACAGAAGAGACCGCGCGTTGGGACGCCAGCGCCGTCCTGACCACTGTGGCCGAGGCGGTCACCGGTGGACAGCTCAACCAGCTACTCAGCGTGCTGCAATCCGGCTACGCCGAACTGTTCGGCAAGCCCGACCTCGTCTGATCTGCGGGTAGGGCACCACGGACGGCGATCGTCCTGTACGAGCGGCAGTCATTGGGGCTTCAACGGCGGACATCCCGGCCGGCACTGTCGTGGCGGTGGTCCGTCCCGGCTACGGCGACGCCGGGCGGCGACTGCGTCCGGTCGGCGTCGCGGTCAGCAGCCCGCCCGACAGACCGCCGAGCGACGCCCGCCCACCGGGCGAGGCCGACGCGCACCCGCGCCACACCAGTCAGCCCTCGGGGGACGCCGCCGGGAGACTGGAGTGATCCGTGGTGGCGCGCGACTACTACGAGGTTCTCGGTGTCTCTCGCGGCGCGAGCACCGAGGACATCCAGCAGGCCTGCCGCAAGCTGGCCCGTCGCTACCACCCGGACGTCAACCGCGGCCCTGAGGCGGAGGCATCCTCTGGAGTCATCACCGACTGTAACCATGAGCTTCGAATGACGCCACGAGGTTGACGATATCGTCAAGACATCTAGCATCGGAGGCGAGGCGGCCTCCCCTCGAGCACCACCGCGACCATCAGGGCCCCGAACCGAGGGATCTTGACATCTTCATCATGAACTTCAACATAGGGACGGAGTGCAGACGTCTGCTCGAGTGGGCTCCCGCGATCATCAGGCACCGCGCTAGAGGAGAGGTCTGTTGGAACTGCACGGAATGGATCTTGAGCTCACTGGTTGGTTTCAGGTGGCATGGTCGGGCGACATCGGGCCGGAACAGGTGATTCCCCTTCGCTACTTCGGCCGGGATCTGGTCGGGTACCGCGGGAAGGACGGCGCGGTTCACATCCAGGACCGCCATTGCCGACACTTAGGCGCGAGCCTCGCGCACGGCGGGAAGGTTGTCGACGAGGGCATCCAGTGCCCCTTCCACGGCTGGGTCTGGGGTCCGGACGGCCAGAACGTGTCCATCCCTTACCAGGACCGGCCCAGTCGCGCCCGGCGGCTCGGCAGCTGGCCGGTCGTGGAACGCAACGAGTCGATCTACGTGTGGCATGACCACGCCGGTCGCGACCCCTTCTTTGACGTCCCGGACTGCCTCACGTTCACCGCGCACGGCGCGCGAACCAAGTTCCACCCCGCCTGGCCGGAGGGCACCGCGCACTTCCGCGACCTGCGGGTTCACCCGGCCATGGTCATCGAGAACAGCGTCGACCCGCAGCACTTCAAGTTCGTCCACGGAACCCCCCTCGCGCCGGTGGTTCTCGAGGAGAACGTGGACGGCCCGTACTGGCAGAACCGAGTTGGCTTCGGCAATGGCTGGATCCAGCACGCGCGTGACGCCGAGGGCAATCTGCGCACGGATTCCCTCAATACCCTGGAGGCGATCTGGGCCGGCATCGGTGCCAGCGTCAACATGGAGCACACCCGCGCTGGCATGCGGGGCATCACGATCAACACGACGCCCGTCGAGGACGGCAAGTCGGAGATCTTCGCTACCTACTGGATCGACAAGCAGGACGGCGATCTGGAGAACGGCTCCTATCGACGCCGGCTCAACGAAGCCAAGGCTGCGCTGCCCGATGACGTCACTATCTGGAACAACCAGGTGTATCTGGAGCCGCCCGTCCTGGCCAGCACCGAAGGAGCCGGGTTCCGGAAGATACGCCGCTGGGCGAAGCAATTCTACCCGGGCGGTCAGGGCGTGACCGGTCCGACGGGAGTCAGCGGCACCCGAACGCCCAGCGCGGAGACGGCCTGAGTGTAGCTCCAGAGCTGAAGCCTGCCCCGGCGTCCGGGTCAGCGCCTCGATCGAGCCCGCCCGATTCAGTGGACGCGGACAGATCGGTGCCGTCGCCTCCCGCATGACATCCGCGTCGGCGGGCGGCCCGCCGGTGCGGCCGTGGAGGCACGCCAGACGATCTCCAGCGTGGCGTGGCAATGGTCTCCGGACGGCGCTACCGGTGGCGGTGACGCCTTTGCGACCGGATGGACCGTTCCCGGCAGGCAGGAACGGTCCTCTCCGCCACAGCGAACACCGCCGGTCGGTTGCGTTGATGCTTTCCGGTGCCGCGCCCTCGCTGCCGAACACCCATGGGCTAAAAACCGCCCGCCGAGAGGAGAGCCCGTGACCGCCTCGAATACCCATACTCATGCCAGCCGTGAACTCATGGAACGTGTCTACGCCTCCGTCGCCCAGGGCGACGGCCAGGCCCTACTCGCCGCCATGAGCGACGACATCATCGTCCACGAGCCTCCCTTCCTGCCGTACGGGGGCACTTACCGTGGACACAAGGAACTCGCCAACCTGTTCGCCCAGATTCCCAAGTTCGTCGACGTTCGCAAACTGAAGGTCGACCGCCTCATCGCCGACGGGGATCACGTCATCGGGATCCTCCGCATGCCTGACCTGAAAACCGGCGAAGAGCTCCTCGTAGCCGAGGAGTCCATCATCCGCGACGGAAAGATCGTCGAGATGTACATCTACTTCCACGAGACCCGATCGCTTCTGGCTCAGCCCTGACTTCGACGGAGCCGGGCCCGGCGGCCACGCCGCGAGCAGGGCGCCGAGCCCACTACCGCCGCACCTCGAACGGAACCAGACGATCGGGCCACCTTCCGGCCCACCTCGCTGAGGGCGGTTGCACGGGAGACAGCGACTTGACTAATGTGTCAACACTCTCCATCGAGCCGTCCCGCGTCGATCAGCCGCAGCCGGCCGGCGAACGGTGGCGAGTGATCACGGGCAGGCGACGGCACGCCGCGCTGCCCGGGATGCCGGAGGAGATGGCCGTGCGGCATGTGCAGACGGTGTGTACGAAGCTCGTTCCCCTGCTGGCTGACCACCATCCGGAACACGGAGCTCCCGCTGTCGCCGTTCCTTCGGCCAAGGTCTTGGCACCGTGACTTACCCCGCGAAAGGCACTCGGCCTCTCGTGGCGGTCACTTCACCAGAATGGGGTCCCCGATGGACAGCACGGAGATAGGCGCACGGATCGGCGTGACCGATCTGATGGCCACCTACCAGTTCCTGGTAGACGCGGGCAAGATCCGACAGGCCGCCGAGCTGTTCGTCGCGGACGGGGTCTTCCAGACCGAACTTGGGGAGTTCGTCGGCCCCGAGGGCGTACTCGAGTTCTTCCGCAGGACCAAGGACGGCTTCATGTCGGCGGGCTTCCTGCCCGCGCGCCACTACCTGAGCTCGGTCCGCGTGGAGCCACGTCCAGACGGTACGGTCGCCACCTACGCCTGCTTCCAGTACATCGGCACCCGCGGCCTCGACCACTGGGGGACCTACCGCGACGAGGCCGTGGAGCAGGACGGCAGATGGCTGTTCGCTCGCCGCCGCGCCACCGTGGAGGGGTACGTCGCCGGCTCGCCCGTGCCCGGCATCCTGGGGCTCGACCCGGCGGGGCTGTCGGCGTGAGCGTCCCCGCGGGCCGTCTGGAGGGCCGAGTCGCGGTGGTGACCGGAGCCGGCCGGGGCTTGGGCCGGGCGATCGCCGCGGCGCTCGCCGATGAGGGCGCGGCGGTGGCGTTACTCGGCCGCACCGAGGCCACCGTGGCCGACGCGGCCAGGGAACTCGCGGACAAGGGTGCGCGGGTGCTCGCCGTGCGATGCGACGTCTCCAACCGAGTCGATGTCGACGCCGCGGTCGGGGCCACGCTGGAGGCCTTCGGGGGAATCGACATTCTCGTCAACAATGCTCAGGGTGGGTTGATGGGCCAGAAGGTGCCCACCACCGAGCTCACTGACGAGCAGGTGCTGGAGTCCTTTCTTACAGGCCCGGTCGGCTCGTTACACCTGATGCAGGCATGTTTCGCGGCCCTGCGAGACTCCGGCCGAGGCGCCGTCGTCAACTTCGGATCGGGAATCGGCGTCCGAGGCGCCCCGGCTATGGCCGGCTATGCCATGGCAAAAGAGGCGATCGGCGGGCTGACCAAAGTCACCGCCATGGAATGGGGCAGATACGGCATCCGGGTCAACCAGGTCTGCCCGGCCGGCTCGTCTCCGGCTGCGGAAGCATACCGGGACGCCGACCCGAAGCGGTGGGAGAACCACATGCGGCAGACTCCCCTGCGCCGGCTCGGCGACCCGTACGACGACATCGGGCGGGCCGTGATGTCGCTCGTGAGCGACGACCTGAAGTACCTCACCGGCGCGACCCTCATGCTCGACGGCGGCCAGGTGATCCTGCGGTGATGG
>Ga0068863_100001369_pt1 | contig 24219 bp, 24 predicted proteins | sample KBSSwiS62_FD_66596 | JGI IMG/M metagenome (GOLD analysis project Ga0068863, IMG submission 66596) | Switchgrass rhizosphere microbial communities from Kellogg Biological Station, Michigan, USA - KBS Switchgrass S6-2 | ecosystem: Host-associated > Plants > Roots > Rhizosphere > Soil ... | reverse complement strand
AAGGCGCGGCAGATCCTGGTCAGCGAGCTGGCGCTGGCCGAGGGCACCGACGAGGAGCGGGCCGAGGCCCTGCTCGACGAGGTGCTGGCCACCACCAACGCGTGAGCGTCACGGCGGTCGTCCCGGCCGCCGGTTCCGGGACCCGCCTCGGGGCGGGTGCCCCGAAGGCGTTCGTCCCGCTCGCGGGTGTGCCGATCGTGGTGCGCGCCGTGGACGGGCTGCTGGCGTCGGGCGTGGTGGACGAGGTGCTCGTCGCCGTGCCCGACGTGCTGGTGGAGCGGGCGACCGAACTGTTGCGCGGGCGCCCGGTGCGGGTGCTGGCGGGCGGCGCCGAGCGCACGGCGACGGTCCGCCTCGCGCTCGATCTGCTCGTCGCCCACGGCGGTGAACGATCGGCGACCCCCGGAGGTCACGCAGCTGTCGTCGCGGAGGCGGAGCCGACCATCGTCGCGGAGGCGGAGCGTGCGGAGCGTGCGCAGCCGACCATCGTCCTCGTGCACGACGCCGCCCGTCCGCTGACCCCGCCCTCGCTGGTCGCGGCCGTGGTGGAGGCCGTTCGGGCGGGTCGTCCGGCCGTGGTGCCGGTGCTCCCCGTCGCGGACACGACCAAGCGCGTGTCGTCGGACGGCGTGGTCGAGTCCACGGTCGACCGGTCCGTGCTGCGCGCGGTTCAGACCCCACAGGGCTTCGCCCTCGACACGCTCCGGGCCGCCTACGCCGCGTCCGATGTGGACCTCGTCGCGACGGACGACGCCGGGCTCGTCGAGCGGCTGGGCGAGAGGGTGTACACGATCCCGGGCGATCCCGCGGCCTTCAAGGTGACCACACCCTGGGACCTGCGGATCGCCGAACTGTTGCTGGAGAAGGCATGAGGACGGGCATCGGCACGGACGTGCACCCCATCGAGGCGGGACGGCCGTGCCGGCTCGCCGGGCTCCGGTGGGAGGGTGTGGACGGCTGCGCCGGGCACTCCGACGGGGACGTCGCCTGCCACGCGCTGTGCGACGCCCTGCTCTCCGCCGCCTGCCTCGGCGACCTCGGCGCGGTGTTCGGCACCGGCCGACCGGAGTGGTCCGGGGCCAGTGGCGTCACGCTGCTCCGTGAGGTGCGCCGGCTGCTCGCCGAGGACGGCTGGCGGGTCGGCAACGCGGCGGTCCAGGTGATCGGCAACCGCCCCAGGATCGGCACCCGGCGGGCCGAGGCCCAGCAGGTCCTGAGCGAGGTGCTGGACGCCCCGGTCAGCGTGAGCGGCACGACCACCGACGGCCTGGGCCTGACGGGCCGCGGCGAGGGCATCGCCGCGATCGCGACCGCCCTGATCATCCCGGCCTGACGTCCCGGGACGGTCCCGACTCGGGTCAGGGGGTGTCGAGGCGGTGCTGGATCTCCGTCGGGCTGAGCTCCTCGATGGGGTAGGACAGGTTCCACTGGTGCCCGAAGGGATCGACCAGCCGACCGGCGCGGTCGCCGTAGGGCTGGTCGGCGACCGGGAAGCGGACCGTGGCGCCCGCCTTCTCCATGGCCGCCGCGACGGCGTCGACGTCGGACACCTTCAGGGCGAGCACGCTGTAGCCGCCCTCGGGCGGGGCCGGGTCGTACTCGTTGTGGTCCTTGACGGCGAACACCGCGTCGCCTGCGCGCAGCAGGGCGTGGACCACCAGGCCGTCGCGGTCGGTGTAGCGCTCGACGAGTTCGGCGCCGAAAGCCTGCCGGTAGAAGGCGATGGCCTGGTCGGCGCCCTTGACGGCGAGGCGCGGGTACAGCTGCTCGAAGCGGGTCATGCCGCCCAGCGTGTCGCATCGACCGCCCGACGTCTTGAAGGAATGTGATTCAAGCCCTGCGGCAGGTCGGTACCTGGGCGTTCGTATTCTGGTAGGGGTGAGCGTTCGACTTTTCGACATCCTGACCAGGAAGCAGCGTGACTTCGTGCCGCTGCGGACCGGAGCCGTGTCGATGTACGTCTGTGGCGCCACGGTGCAGGGCCTGCCTCACATCGGCCACGTCCGCAGCTCGCTGAACTACGACGTGCTGCGGCGCTGGCTCACCCGCTCCGGCCTGGACGTCAGCTTCGTCCGGAACGTCACGGACATCGACGACAAGATCCTGCGCAAGGCGGGTGAGGCCGGTCGTCCCTGGTGGGAGTGGGCGGCCACGCACGAGCGGGCCTTCTCCGCCGCGTACTCCGCGTTGGGCTGCCTGCCCGCGTCGCTGGAACCGCGGGCGACCGGGCACATCACGCAGATGACCACCTACATCGAGCGGCTGATCGAGGGCGGGCACGCCTACGCCGCCGGCGGGGACGTCTACTTCGCGGTGCGCACCTTCCCCGGCTACGGGCAGCTGTCCGGGCAGAAGGTGGACGACGTCGCGCAGGGCGAGGGCGAGCTGCCCGGCAAGCGGGACTCGCTGGACTTCACCCTCTGGAAGGCCGCGAAGCCGGGCGAGCCCGCGTGGCCCACACCGTGGGGCGAGGGCAGGCCGGGCTGGCACCTCGAGTGCTCCGCGATGGCCACCACCTACCTGGGCCCGGAGTTCGACCTGCACGGCGGCGGCCTGGACCTGGTGTTCCCGCACCACGAGAACGAGCGCGCCCAGTCGCAGGCGGCCGGGGACCCGTTCGCCCGCTACTGGCTGCACAACGCCTGGGTCACCATGGGCGGCGAGAAGATGTCCAAGTCGCTCGGCAACACCCTGTCGATCGACGCGCTGCTGGGCCGGGTCCGTGGCGTCGAGCTGCGGTACTACCTGGTGGGCCCGCACTATCGCTCCTCGATCGAGTACTCGGACGCGGCGCTGTCGGAGGCCGTCGCGGCCTATCGGCGGATCGAGGCGTTCGTGCACCGCACCGGTGAGCGGGTCGGCACGCCGGAGATCGCGGAGGACGTCCCCCGCGAGTTCGCCGCCGCCCTGGACGACGACCTGGGCACGCCGGGCGGGCTCGCCGTGCTGCACAACCGGGTGCGCGAGGGGAACGCCGCGCTGGACAAGGGCGATCGCAAGGCCGCGCTGACCGCCGCCGAGTCCGTCCGGGGGATGGCCGCGGTGCTGGGCGTGGACCCGCTCGACCCGCACTGGCGCACGTCCTCCGCCGGGGACGAGGCCGCGCTCGGCGCGCTGACCTCGCTGGTCGAGGAGCTGCTGGAGCGCCGCCAGGCCGCGCGCAGGGCGAAGGATTTCGCGGAGGCCGATGCCGTCCGCGACCGACTGTTGGCCGCGGGCATCACCGTCGAGGACGGCGCCGACGGCCCGACCTGGTCACTGAAGAACGCGTAGAAGCAAGGGATCATGGCCGGCAACTCCAAGCGCCGCGGTGCGGTGCGCAAGGAAGGCACGAAGAAGGGCGCCGTCGTCGGCTCCGGCGGGCAGCGGCGCAAGGGGCTGGAGGGCAGGGGCCCCACGCCCCGCGCGTCGGAGCGCACTGGGCATCCGGCCGCGCGCCGGGCGGCGGCGAAGGAGCGGGTCGCGGGTCGGCGCGGCGGCGGCCGCAGGCCGCAGGACGGGGACGCTCCCGAGACCGTGCTCGGTCGCAACCCGGTCCTGGAGTGCCTGCGCGCGGGCGTGCCCGCCACGGCGCTGCGGGTCGCCGTCGGCGCGACGAGCGACGAGCGGGTGGCCGAGTCGGTGCACCTCGCCGCGGACCTGGGGCTGGCGATCCTCGAGGTCGAGCGGAACGAGCTGGACCGGATGTCCGGCGGGGCCCTGCACCAGGGCGTCGCGCTGCAGATCCCGCCCTACTCCTACGCCCACCCGGACGAGCTGCTGGAGGCGGCGTCGGACTCGGGGAACCCCGCCCTGATCGTCGCGCTGGACGGCGTCACCGATCCCCGCAACCTGGGCGCTGTCGTGCGGTCGGTGAGCGCGTTCGGCGGCCACGGGGTCGTGGTGCCGCAGCGCCGTGCCGCCGGGATGACGGCGGTGGCGTGGCGGACCTCGGCGGGCACCGCGGCGCGGCTGCCGGTGGCCCGGGCCACCAACCTCACCCGCACCCTGCGCGAGTACGCGCAGACGGGCCTGATGGTCGCGGGCCTGGACGCGGACGGGGACGTCACGCTGGACGAGTTCGACCTGGCCACGGACCCGTTGGTGATCGTCACCGGGTCGGAGGGCAAGGGCCTCTCGCGGCTGGTCCGGCAGTCCTGCGACGTGACCGTCTCGATCCCGATGGCGGGCCCGGTGGAGTCCCTCAACGCCTCCGTCGCCGCGGGCGTGGTGCTCGCCGAGGTGGCCCGCCGCCGTCGACTCGCCTGAGGCGGGGCGCCGGCTCACTCGTAGTGGTACCGGCAGGCCGCGATCCGCACCTCGTCGGCCTCGACCCGGTACACGAGACGGTGCTCGCCGGTGATGCGCCGCGACCAGTAGCCGTGGAAGCCGTGCTTCAGCGGTTCGGGCTTGCCAACGGGATCTCAGGCGGCGCGCAGGCGAGCGCGGCCGACCATCCGGCAGACCAGGTAGGCCACGAAGGCCAGGGTGGCGACGTAGCCGGAGATCGGCAGGCCCGGGGCCAGCGAGAGCAGTGTGCCGCCGAGCAGCGCCACCTCGGCGATCCCGATCGCGAGCAGGGTCGCCTTGAGCGGGCTCGCGGTCACCCGGGCGGCCGCGGCGCCGGGGATGATCGTCACGGACAGCACCAGGATCGCGCCGACGATCGGGACGGCCAGCGCCGTCGTCAGGGCGACGAGGACGGCGAAGAGCGGCGAGAGCAGCCGGACCGGCACCCCGCGCGCCACGGCGACGTCCGGGTCCGCGCTGGCGAACAGCAGCGGCCGGTAGATCACCGCGAGCACCGCCAGCACCACGACCGTCACGCTCACGAGCACCGCGATGTTCCCGCTGTCCACGGACACGATCGAGCCGGTGAGCAGCCCGAACTTGTTCGTCGCGCGCCCGTCGTAGAGCGCGAGCAGGAGCACGCCGAGGCCCAGCCCGAAGGCGAGCACCACGCCGATCACCGAGTCCCGTTCGCGTTGGCGCAGGCCGAGCAGCCCGAACACCACCCCCGCGACCACGGCCCCGACGACCGCCCCCACGCTCACCGAGATCCCGACGAGCAGGGCCGCCGCCCCCCCGGTGAACGCGAGCTCCGCCGTGCCGTGCACCGCGAACCCCATCCCGCGCGCGACGACCAGCGGCGCGAGCGCCCCGGCGACCAGGCCGAGCAGGGCCGCGGCGAGGAACGCGTTCTGGACGAAGGGGAGTCCCAGCAGGTCCCCCACGCCGTCGAACGAGAACAACCGGCTCACGCGATCGCCTCGTGGTGGGCGTACTGCTCCTCGACCCCGACGACGACGAGCCGGTCCCGCACCCGGAGCACCTCGACGTCCGTCCGGTACAGCTCCGACAGGGTGGCCGAGGTCATCACCTCCTCCGGCGTGCCGACCCGGAACCGTCCGTCCACCAGGTACAGCACCCGGTCGACGAGTGGAAGGACGGGGTTGATCTCGTGGGTCACGAAGACCACGGCCGCGCCCGCGTCCCGGCGGCGCTTGTCGATCAGCTCGCTGACCGTGCGCTGGTGGGCGAGGTCCAGGGACAGCAGCGGCTCGTCGCAGAGCAGTACCCGGGGATCCCCGACCAGCGCCTGCGCCACCCGCAGCCGCTGCTGCTCGCCGCCGGACAGCCGCCCGACCGGCTCCTTCGCGTACCGGGTGGCGCCGACGGCGTCGAGCGCCGCAGCGACCCGGCGCCGTCGGTCGGCGCGGCTGTATCGATGGTCCGATCCGCGAGCTCCTCGTCCGTATCGATGGTCCGATCCGCGAGCTCCTCGTCCGGGCAACCCGAGGCCCCACCGGTGCCCGTCCAGCCCGAGCCCGACCAGGTCCGCGGCCCGCAGCGGGATGTCCTCGGGCAGCGCCTTCTGCTGGGGGATGTACCCGATCGCGTTCCCGCCGCGCCGCACCGGCGCGCCGTCCACGAGGACCTCGCCCGCGGTCAGCGGCTGCACGCCGAGCAGGACGCGCAGCAGCGTGGTCTTCCCGGACCCGTTGGGTCCCAGGACCGCCAGGAACTCCCCGGGCCGGACGTCCAGGTCCAGGCCCGCCCACACCACCCGGCGGCCGAAGCGCACCTGCGCCCCGCGCAGCGAGACGGCGGGCGTGGTGGTCATGACTGTATTGTTCATGCCGCCCGGTTCACCGCTCCCGCGAGGGCGTCGAGCTGGGCGGACTGCCACGCCACGTACGAGTCGACGCCGTCGGGCAGGGTCTCGGTGACCTTCACGACGGGCACGTTCGCCGCCGCCGCGGCCGCCTCGACCTGCTGGGTGGACGGGCTCTCGGTCTGGCTGTTCGCCACGACCGCCTTGACGCTCGGGACCACCCGGAGGGCCTCGGCGAGCACCGCGGCCGCGGGGTCGTCGCCCTCCTCGACCGCGGCGGAGAAGGCCTCCGGCATCACGTTCTGCAGACCCGCGGCCTCGGTCAGGTAGAGCGGCACGGGCTCCGTGACCGCGATCCGCCGGCCGGACTGCGCCGCCCTGAGCGTGTCGATCTTCTGCTGCAGCCCGTCGAGCTCCTTCTCGAAGGCCTGGGCGTTGGCGGTGTAGGTCGCCGCGTTGGCCGCGTCCTTCCGGCCGAGGTCCGCGGCGATCGCGTCGGCGACCTTGCGGACCGTGCCGAGGTCGTACCAGACGTGCTCGTTGAGCTCGCCCTGTCCGGTGTCCTTCCCCGACAGCGCGACGGCGTTGACGACGGTTGGGGCGCCACCCGCGGACCGCACGAGCCGGTCGGCGAAGTCGTCGTACCCCCCGCCGTTCTCGACGACGATCGCGGCCTTGGCCACGGTCGCCGCGTCCGCCGGGGTGGTCTCGTACTCGTGCGGGTCCGCACTCGGCGAGTCGATGATCGACTTCACGTCGACCAGGTTCCCGCCGACGGCGGCCGCGATGCTGCCGTACACGTCCGTGGAGGCGACGACGGTCGGTCGCTCGCCCGGCGCGGGGGTGGTCGTGGATCCCGATCCGCAGGCCGCGAGGGTCAGCAGCGCGGAACCGGCGATCAGCAGGGTGGGGAGGCGTCTCATGGGTGGGCCGTGCTCCGTATCAGGCTGTGCGCATGGTTTTATTGAAAACCGTTGTCACTTCACTCTAGCGGGTGAGGAGGGAGCGGGCTACCGGCCGCGTGCATCGGGCGGCTACCTTTCTCCGAATGAGCGGTTCCCCCCACGTCAGGCGGCCCGCGACGCTGGCGTCGCTCGCCGCGGAGCTGGGCGTGTCCCGCACCACGGTCTCCAACGCGTACAACCGCCCCGACCAGCTCTCGGCGCCGCTGCGCGAGAAGGTGCTCGAGGCCGCCCGCAGGCTCGGCTACCCCGGACCGGACCCGGTCGCCCGCTCACTGCGCACCCGTCGGGCGGGCGCGGTCGGGCTGCTGCTCACCGAGGCGCTGTCCTACGCCTTCCGGGACCCGGTGGCCACCGGCTTCCTCGAGGGTCTCGCCCTCGCCTGTGAGCAGGCCGGACAGGGGCTGCTGCTGGTCCCGGTCAGCCCGGAGCACGCGGACGTCGCGGCCGTGCACCAGGCGGGGGTGGACGGGTTCGTCGTCTACTCCGTGAGCGAGGACGACCCGCACTTCCGGGCCGTGCTGGAGCGGCCCGTCCCCACGGTGGTGTGCGACCAGCCCGTCGGCGTCGAGGGTGTGGACCGGGTCTCCGTGGACGACCGGCAGGGCATGCGCGCGCTCGGCGAGCACCTCGTGGGGCTCGGGCACCGCCGGGTCGGCGTGCTCTGCATGCGGCTCGGCCCCCAGCGACACGACGGGCCGGCGAGCCTCGCCCGGCAGCAGGCGTCCTCCTACCCCGTCCAGCGGGAGCGGATCGGGGGCCTGCGGGACGCGCTCACGGCCGCCGGCGTGGACTGGGCGAGCGTGCCCGTCGTCGAGCGGTTCGAGCACAGTCCCGAGGCGGGCGCATCCGGCGCGGCGGAGCTGCTCGCCGCGCATCCCGAGATCACGGCCCTGGTGTGCACCTCGGACGTGCTGGCGATCGGCGCCCTGCAGCGCGCGGTGGACGCCGGGATCGACGTCCCGGGCCGGCTGACGATCACCGGGTTCGACGGCGTGCCGGAGGCGGACCGCCTCGGCCTCACCACGGTCCGGCAGCCGGTGCGACGCAAGGGGCAGGTCGCGGGCGAGCTGCTGCTCGAGCGGGGCGAGCGGCACACACCGCGGCAGGTCGTGCTGCCGACCGAGCTCGTCGTCGGGGCCACCAGCGGCCCGGCGAAGAAGCCGCAGGAGTTCTTCTCAGGCTGGTGAGCGGGCCTCCGCGAGGGCGGTCAGCACCCCGGCGAGCTCCACCGGGTCGGCGACCCGGTGGCCCGCCGCGCTCTCCCCGTCCCCGACCTTGATCCCGACGTCCCCGGGCCGCAGCGTGGTGAACACGGTCTCGTCCGTGCGGTCGTCCCCGGCGAAGAACACCCGCTCCACGCCGAGCCGCTCCCGCAGCGCCTCGATCGCGGACCCCTTCGTGACCTGCAGGACCGCGAGGTCCACGACCTCCTTGCCGGGCGTGGAGTCGATGCCCTCCCAGGAACCCGGCCCGGTCTGCACCGCCTCCAGGATCCGCGCGCCGACCTCGGGCGCGGCGTTGCGGACGTGCACCGCGACACCGGCGGGCTTGTGCTCCAGCGTGACGCCGGGCGCCCCCTCGACGAGGTCGGTGAGCGCGAGGGAGAGCTTCTCCCGCAGGGCCCGTTGTTCGTCGGTGAGCACGGCGATGTCGCCGTCCACCAGGCCCGGGCCGAGCTCGCCGCCGTGGCTGCCGATCATGCGCACGGGCTCGGTGAACCCGGAGACGGCGGCCAGGTCCGCGAGCGCGCGCCCGGACACCAGCACGACGGTGGTGTCCGGCGCCTCGGCGAGCGCCCGGACGGCCGCGGCGGACTCCGGCAGCGGGCGGGCGTCCGAGGGGACGGGCACGATCGGCGACAGCACGCCGTCGAAGTCCAGCGCCACGAGCAGGGGGCCGGTGAGCGCGCTCAGGTCGATCACGTCGAGAGCCCCAGGGCGTCGAGGAAGGACCGGGCCCAGCGGTCGACGTCGTGGGACATGACCTGTTTGCGCAGCGTGCGCATACGTTTGCGGCTCTCCTGCGGATCCATCGTGAGCGCGGCGTAGACGGACTCCTTGACGCCGTCCGTGTCGTGCGGGTTCACCAGCAGCGCGCTGGTCAGCTCGGCGGCCGCTCCGGCGAACTCGCTGAGCACCAGGACCCCGCCGAGATCGTGGCGGCAGGCCACGTACTCCTTGGCGACGAGGTTCATCCCGTCCCGCAGCGGTGTCACCAGCATGACGTCCGCGGCCAGGAAGAAGGCGGCGAGCTCCTCCCGCGGCAACGACTGGTGCAGGTAGTGCACGGCGGGATGGCCGACCCGGGCGTACTCGCCGTTGATCCGGCCGACCGCGAGCTCGATGTCGTCCCGCATCCGCTGGTAGTGCTCGACGCGCTCGCGGCTGGGCGTGGCGAGCTGGATCATCACCGCGTCCTCGACGGTCACCCGGCCCGCCTCCAGCAGCTCGTGGAACGCGCGCAGCCGGACGTCGATCCCCTTGGTGTAGTCCAGCCGGTCCACGCCCAGGATGATCTTCTTCGGGTTCCCGAGGTCGTCTCGGATCTCCGCGGCGCGCTTGACCACGGCCTCGGTTCGGGACAGCTCGTCCAGGTGCGCCGAGTCGATGGAGATCGGGAACGCGCCGAGCTTGACCGTCCGACGCCCGACGGTCAGCTCGTTCGTCCGGTTCCGCACGGTCCCGGCACCCGCCAGCCGGGTCGCCAGCCAGCGGAAGTTCCGCACGCCGCCGGTGGTGTGGAAGCCGATCACGTCCGCGCCCAGCAGTCCCTCGATGATCCGGGTGCGCCACGGCAGCTGCTGGAACAGCTCGACCGGCGGGAACGGGATGTGCAGGAAGAAGCCGATCTTGAGATCGGGCCGCAGCTCGCGGAGCATCCCGGGCATGAGCTGCAGCTGGTAGTCCTGGATCCAGACCGTGGCACCCTCGGCGGCGACCTTCGCGGTGTACTCGGCGAACCGCTCGTTGACCGTGAGGTAGGCCTGCCACCAGTGCCGATGGAACACCGGCGGCGCGACGACGTCGTGGTACAGCGGCCACAGGGTGCCGTTGGAGAACCCCTCGTAGTAGTTCTCCACCTCCGCCGCGGTCAGATCGATGGGGTGCAGCTGCAGTCCGTCCTCGACCAGCGGGCCCACGTCCCCGGCGTCGGGTACTCCGGGCCAGCCGATCCACGCGCCCTCGCGCGCCCGCAGCATCGGCTCGAGGGCGGTGACCAGCCCGCCGGGGCTGCGCTTCCACCGCCTGCCGCCGCCCGGCAGGCGCTCCAGGTCGACCGGGAGCCGGTTCGCGACGACCAGGAAGTCAGGCGGGGGAAGCTCGGACTGGGGTGCTCGGGCCATGGGTCCTCCTCGCCGTCGTACAGCAGGAACCCTACTGACCGCCGGGGAGGTTCGCGGGATCTGAATCGTCCGTAGTGACCTCGGCCGCCTCCGTGGGCCGCCTGCTGGGGCGGGCCGCGAACTCGCCGAACGTCACGCCCGCGGCGATCGCCAGGCCGATCGCCAGGGCGAGCGAGACGGTGACGAGCCCTTCGGCGAGGCCCTCGACGGCGAGCTGGTAGAAGCCGCGGTAGGCGGTGAGTCCCGGCAGCAGCGGGGTGATGCCGGCCAGCGTGACGACGAGCGAGGGCACCTGCGCGGTCCGGCGCAGCAGCCCGGCCATCGCGCCCACGACGATCGCCGCCGCCCCGGTCGCCGCGACCGGCCCGAACCCGGTGAAGGTGTTGAGCGTGCTGTAGACGCCCCAGCTCACCGCGCCCGCCGCGGCGGCGACGACCAGGGAACGCGGTGGCGCGTACCCCGCCAGCGCGTAGCCCGCGGCGGCGACCGCGCCGAGCAGCACCGAGATGCTGAACCGGCCGACGCTGACGGAGACCGTCGCCGCCACGTCCAGCGCGATGTTCACCGCGAAGCCGATCTTCAGGCCGATCACGACGCCGGTCAGCAGGCCCGCGGACAGCAGCATGATCTCCGTGGCCCGGCCCGCGGCCGTCACGTAGTAGCTGGAGATGGCGTCCTGCACGGTGTTGACCACGGACAGTCCCGAGAGCAGCACCGTGATGCTCGCCGCGACCACGAGCGACGGCCGGGTGCCCGGCGGGAACAGGCCCGCCGCGAACAGCCCGATGGTCACCGTGGTGGCCAGCAGCCCGCCCACGAGCTGCTGGAAGAAGGCGGGCAGCCCCCAGCGGTTCAGGACCCGGCCCACCCGGTCGATCGTGCCCGTCACGAGGAACGCGGTGACCGCGGTGACCGGGCCACCGCCGAGCAGCACCGCGACGGCGCCCGCCAGGAGGCCCCAGCCCGCCGTCGCCGTCCAGCGCGGGTAGGGGTGCGGGGTGTTGACGGCGTCGTCGACCGCGACGGCCGCGGCCCGCACGTCCAGTCGGCCCGCCTCCAGCTCCTCGACGATCCCGTCCACCGTCGCGAGCCGGGTGAGGTCGAGCGTGCGGTAGCGGACGAGCCGCATCGACGTGACCGGGCTGGCCGCGTTCCCGCGGTGGCAGCAGATCGTGATGGAGGTGAAGGTGATGTCGACGTCCACGGCCGGCAGGCCGCACGCGTCCGCGAGCCGGAGCATCAGGTCGGTGACGACCGCGACGCTCTCCCCGCTCGACAGCTGCACCTCGCCCACCCGCATGCAGAGGTCCAGCACCTCCTGCACCCGGGCGTCGTCCGGCACCTGCGGACCCACCATCAGCATCGGCAGGGTCGGCGGGCCCGCGGCGAGCAGCCGCCGCGCGTCTCGCCTCAGCGTCGCCCGCAGCCGGTTCGCCAGCCGTTCGGAGGGGCCCCGCTCGTCCACCACGGCCGCCAGGCTGCCATCCGCTCCCCGCGCTCTACGATGGGGGCATGCCGGTGTAGCTCAGTGGTAGAGCAACTGTCTTGTAAACAGTAGGTCGTCGGTTCGATCCCGACCTCCGGCTCCAGGTCTGACCAGCGGTTTCTTCGGTGGTCGAACCGCTCCGACGGTCCGACGGTTTCGTCTTCTCCGACACGCCGGACGGGGCTGTTTCCCCATCCCGGACTCGGTGTCGCAACGCTACGAGCGTTTGGTCCGCCGACTCGGCATCGCCACCACCCTTCACAAGCTGCGGCATTACTCGGCGACCGAGTTGATCCTGGCCGGCATTGATGTTCGGACGGTCGCGGGCAGGCTTGGACACGGCGGCGGTGGCACGACAACGTTGCGGACCTACACGGCCTGGGTGTCTGAGGCCGATCAGCGAGCCGCGTCCGGACGGTCGACACGCATGCCCACCCGAGCTGAGCTCAACGTATCCCGTGCGTGGATACGCGACGATCCTCGGCACCCCTACGAGCGGATCGCGGCAGAGCTTGCTCGGCAGGTCGAGACAGGAGAGCTGCGGGCAGGCGAGCTGGCCCCGAAGGCCGAGGCACTCGCGGCGGATCATGGTGTGTCACTCGCGACCGCACGGCGAGCCATGACACTCGCGAAGGACTGGGGTGCGCTCATCGCCGACAATAGTGGGCGGCCTCGGATTGCTCGGCGACGAAGTTTCCCACCGGTGGATGCCGAGGTTCAGCAGGCCACGACCGGGGACGCGTCGTACTGGTCGGTCGTGGTCAGCGGTCCGGGTGGCGAGCGGTTTGCAGCTCGGACGGTGCGGGGTGACCTGGCGCGCCCGGACTCGTTCCGCTCCCATCTCATCGGCATCGTGCGCGCCGAGCGGCCTGATCTCGAAGGACAGCCGGAGGGCGTGTGGGTCGGCGACTACGAGCTTCACCTGAGCCGTCCAGGGCAGTCGGAGCCTCTCGCGATTCTCCGGCCTTGGTGAGAGATCACCTTTTCGCGTTGCCTGGTTGAGCGATGTGCAACGAGGCGTCAGCGGCGTGGATCGTCTGTCCTCGACCGCTCATTTTCTGTGCGACGAGGATCCCGGCGTCATGTGGTGCCGCGCCGGAATGACTTGCTGACGCGTCAGACAGAACCCACGCGCGGATGCCCCGCTCGAAGGCATCGACGGCGGTCTTTAGGACGCACACCTCGGTGTCAATTCCGCACACGAACATATCTGTCCACTTGCGCTCTCGTCCGAGCTCTGTGCCCTCGTCGTTGAACATCGTGTAGATCAGCTTGTCGACGATCGCGAGCGCGTGCTTGCTCAGCTCCTGCAACTCGTCAACGATGTCGATCTCCGGCGACTCCTTGAGCTTCGACCAGCCCATGACCTTTTCAAATGGGCTGTCGTCGTAGTTGAGGTAATGCGTGAAGACCACGTCCCGGCCGGCGTCCAGCCACTCCCGCGCGAGCTCGGCGATGACCGGCACGACGTGCTTGGAGTGCTCGGTGACGAAGCCGTTCTGCACGTCGACGACAACCAGCACCGGGTTGATCTCTGCCACCACTACCGCCTGTCGCAGTCTCGGAGAGTGTCGATCGCCTGGTCGAGGCGTCGAAGCAGGCCGCTGGTGTTCACTATGGCCTCGCGCATCGCGCGGTGCTGCGAGGTCTCGTGCGGTCGCTCGGTGGTGAGGCGGGAGCGGAGGCCGCGGAGATAGCGCCAACCGTCCTGAGGCGGCACGTCTGGGTCCTCGCCAGCCTCGACAACCTGGCGCACGTAGTCGGTGTAGGCCCAGGCTGCTTGGACGGAGAGCTCGCAGGCGACGAGCTCGTGCTCGGCAAGGCACCGCGACGCCGACGGCGTGGTCGCCAACGCCGACCTTCCCCGGCGGTGCCTTCATTCCGAGGAGTCCGCGTGCGGGATGCGGCGACCGGACTGGCTTCCCCGGCAGCAGCCCACCCCGGTCCACGTGTCAGGTGTGCGGTCGAGGCGGAGACGGGGACCGCGGGGGGCGGTCAGCCGACGAGGGCGGGGCGGGGTTATCGGTGGTCGTCTCCGCCGCGGGGTCGGACAGCAGCGGGCAGGCCAGCCAGGGCTCGGGGATGCCGAAGGCGTCGACCAGGAGTCGGGCGTGCGGGCGCAGCTCGGCGCACAGGTCGTTGAGCGCCGCGGTGACCGCCCGCGACTCGGTCCTGGTCAGCCTGCCGTGCTCCAGGTACCAGGCCCGATCCCGCGCGCTGTCGCCGGCGATGAAGACGTCGGGTCGGCCGTTCTCCGGGACGTTGCGGAAGATGAGTCCTGAGGCGGCGTGCGGTGGACCACCGCGAGTGACGCGGCACCAGCACTGGCGTCACCGACGCCCGCGGGCGACGTGTTCGCGTACGGCGGGGATGATCTCGGCGGCGAATCGTTCGAGTATGTCCGGCTCGTCGCTGGCCAGGATGAAGATGCTGACGCCGTCCTCGAGGGTCATCTCGGCCAGTGCTTCCGCGGTCTGCTGGCCTGGGAAGATGTTGAGCAGGCGGGTGATGTCGCCAGGGTCGCGGCCAGCGGCTCGTGCGGCGTCGTCGATGATGGCGTTGCCTGTGGGCAGGCCGCCGGGTTCCATGACCGGCAGGGATGGCAGCCAGCCGTCGGCCTTGCGTCCGACCAGCTCCTGCATCTTCGGCTTGTGGGCGCCGAGCCAGATCGGGATGTCGTGAGCGGGGGCGGGCCCGCGCTCGGCGCCGTGGACCTCGTAGAACTCGCCCTCGACGGTGAGGGTGCCGGGGCCGGCGGCGTCCCAGATCCCGCGGATCACGTCGATCGCCTTGCTGAGGGCCGTCACGCCCTGGCGCGGTGTCAGCCGCCGCCCGCCGACCGCGTGTACGGCGTCCCAGTAGAAGCCGGCCCCGAGCCCGAGGCTGATTCGTCCGGCGGAGAGGAGGTCGAGGCTGGCAGTTGCGCGGGCGAGGACGGCGGGGGGCTGGCGCAGCGGCAGATTCAGCACGTTGCCGGCCAGGCCGATGCGCTCGGTCCGTGCGGCCGCCCAGCTCAGCAGGGTCCAGGTGTCGAGGTAGTCGGCCTTGTAGGGGTGGTCCTGGAAGGTGACGAAGTCGAAACCGAGCCGCTCACTGAGCTGCGCCAGCTCGACCGGGCGGTGTGCTGGGGAGTTGACGGGAGAGATGAACGTGGCGAAACGCAGAGGATGTCCGTAGTCAGGCATCGGTGTCTCTCTCAGTCATTCGTGTGTGGCGTCGGCAAGCGCGGCGCGGATCGCGTCCACACCGGCTGGCTGGCCCTTCTCATCCGAGGACGGGCCGTATGGGGTGCCCCACACCGGTGTCCCCGTCGCCTGACGCCAGCTGTCGGCCAGGGATCCCGCGTCCACGACGCAGTACCCGATGGACTCGACCGGCTCGGTCACTGCCGCCTTCGCCGGTGCGGAGTTCCCGGCGATCGGCAGGTAGGAGCGGTCGGGTGCGCTGCCGGGCGGGCGAGCGAGAGCCGGTGGATGAAGAAGATGGTGTTGAAGGCTTTCACGATGTCGGTGTCGGGGAGGTGGCGCAGCAGCAGCTCGCTCGAGGTGAGCGACCCGGTGTCGAGCTCGGCGATGTGCCCGTCGCGCTCGGGGCCCGTAGTTGCACGTGTCGATCAGGGTCCTCCCGGCCAGCGCGGCGGCGGGTAGGTGCGGGAAGGACATGACCGGCACCGATACCACGACGATCTCGCGTGCCGTTGCGGCCTCCGTGCTGTCGCCGCGGACGCTCGCGGCCCCTGTCGCGCGACCGTGTCCGCGAGCGCCGGCACCGCGGGAGTTGCCGAGCACAACATGGTGCCCAGCCTCAACGGCGAGCCGGGCGATGGTCGTGCCGACATTGCCGCTCCCGATGAATATCAGAGTCGTGGTCACGGGTCAGCCGTTCTCGACAAGGTCGTTGACGGCGTGGGTGTCCTTGTAGAAGGCATCGGCGCCGTAGATCTTTCCGTCGCGCACCCGGTAGTGCTCCACGACCATCATCGGCAGTCGGCGTCCGCTCTTGCGGGACGTGAAAGCGGCGTCGAGTCGCAGTTCCACCACGTCGCCTGCCCGGACGATCTCGTGCCCGCGGGTGGTGAGCTCTGTCAGCGTGTCGATCTTCTGGTTCAGACGTGCGAATCCGTCCGGCCCGCGCCATTCCCCACCCCACGGCAGGCTCTCCGCCTCCCGCCAGACGGCGGTCTCGTCGACCATCGAGAGGCCCCCGCCCTGGACGAACGCTTCCAGCGTGGCCACGTCGTCGTCGGCTGCCGATCCGGCGGCGGGGAAGTAGTGGCCGTTGTCGAGATCGGCGAGCAGGCCGGGCTGCTCGGGCTCCCAGCCCAGGGTTTGGCGAGTGCCGAGGTTGGACGCCGGGTAGCTCTGGGTGGCGATGTTGGCAAGCAGGCCGAAGTATCCCGGCGTCATCAGGTCGTCGGTGGGGATGCTCACGACGGGCAGGTCCAGGCGGGAGCCGATGGCCTCGGCGATCTCGCGGAAGGGGATACCTCCGTCCTCGACCGCGTGCCAGTAGCTGCCTGCCGGGCCCTTCTCCAGCGCCAACCGGAACAGTGAGGCTAGGTCGCGGCCGTGTACCGCGTTCCACAGGTTCGAACCGTCTGCGGGGTAGCCGGCGACACCCTTCTCCTTCGCCAACGCGATCAGTGCGGGAAGGAAACCCGCCCGATCGGTGGTGTCGTGCACGATGTTGGCGATCCGCACGACCGACGACCGCACTCCGCGCCCGGCCAGGTCGATCACGGCCCTCTCGACGACGTTCCGCGCCCGCAGGGTGCCCGCGTGCTCGTCGCCGCTGGGCAGGGCCGGGTCCTCCTCGACGGCCGGTCGTCCCAGGTTGCCGGGTGATCCGATGCTGCCGGCCACGACCAGCGGTTTGCCGGTGCCCGCGAGCGCGTCGCCGTAGGCATGCATGATCGGGAGCTCCGCGGCAGCGACGGCGCTCATCCCGCCGATGGGGAGCAGGACCTGCCGGTGGGCGAGGTGGATCACACCATCGGCGTTCGCAGCCGCTTCCGTGAGCCCAGCGAGGTCCGCGAGGTCACCGCGCCGCACCGTGGCACCGAGCGCGGTCAGCGCGGCGGCGGCCGTGTCCGACCGGGCCAGGCCCGTGACCTCGTGGCCGGAGGCGATGAGCTCGGGGACTATAGCCGAACCGGTATGGCCGGTTCCGCCGGTGACGAGAACGCGCATCAGTAATTCCTGTCAGGGTTGGATGAGGTGGGGGACGTCCGGGACGTGGCGGAGCGGGGTCCGGTCAGCCGCGGGGCTCGACGCCGAGGGCGATGTCGAACCCTGCGCCGCTGCGGGCCAGGCCCATCAGCAGCAGGCCCGTTCCTTCCAGCCAGTGCGCCATCGCCAGGCCGCCGACATCCAGCGGGCGCAGGCCAAGGCTCTCGACGAACGCCGCCAGGCTCGCCTTGGCCGCCGCGTCGTCGCCCGCGACGAACACATCCAGTCGGCCGCCCCGGGCCAGGACGTGGCCGAAGACGGTGTTGAACGCCTTGACCACGTGTGCGCTCGCTGGCAGGGCCGCGGCGATCTGCTGCGCGGCGGAGGTCCCCTCCGGGGTGACCAGCGTGGTGTCCTCGGCGCCGGCGAAGGTGTTGGAGATGTCGACGACGACCTTGCCGGCCAACGCCTCCCCGAACTGCTCGACGGTCGGTACGCCGCCTGCGTGTGGCACGGCGAGGACGACGATCTCGCCAGCCGGGGCGTTGCCGTACGTCCCGGTCGTCGCTCCCGTGTGCTGCTCGGCGAGTGCCTCCGCCTTGGCGGGGTCGCGGGAGATCACCTCGACCGTGTGGCCTACCGCGGCGGCCCGTCCGGCGATCGCGGCCGCCATGCCACCTGCTCCGATGATGCTGACCGTGCTCATGATCGTGCTCCTCTCGAGTGGGCGTTGTTCACACTCACGCTAAAACGGGGTGCACCCCGCTTAGTATTCCGCGTAGTTTCTGCGGCGTGGATCACCCGCTCGTACCGCTCGGCCGTCCGCGCCCCCAGCGGGCGGACGCGGCGCGCAACCGGGAGCGCCTGGTCGCCGCCGCCCGGGACATGCTCGCCGAGGCCGGCGCGGCCGGGATCACGATGGACGGCCTCGCGGAGCGGGCAGGGCTGGGCAAGGGGACGGTGTTCCGCGCGTTCCGCACGCGAGCCGGCATCTTCCGTGCACTCCTCGAAGCGGACGAGGTCGCCTTCCAGGCCGACGTCATACAAGGTGCGCCGCCGCTGGGTCCGGGTGCAGACGCCGTCGCGCGACTGATCGCCTACGGGCGGGCGCGTAGCACCTTCCTGATGGAGCACCTCGAGCTCACCCGGGCCACACTGGAACCCGGCGCCGCGATCCCGGCCTCGGGGATCGAGTTCACTCAAACCCACATCCGTACGCTGCTCGCGCAAGCCGACCTGGGCATCGACGACATCGACAACCTCGCCGTACAGCTCACCCTGGCCCTCGACGGCCCCCTGCTGCTGGCCTCCTACAACCCCCCGCCGCCCACCGCCCGCCGGGTCGGCTCGCTGGAGGACAGCTGGCAGACCCTGATCGAACGCCTCTGCGCCCCAGGACCGGCTGGCAAAGCACGGCGGTCGGCGACCTGATCATGTAGGGGTTGACGGGCAGCCGCCAGATCTCCAGGTTCACCGGCCACTACCAGCGGCACCGGGAAGACCCACATCGCGGTCGCGCTCGCCGTCGCCGCCTGCCAAGCCGGGCACTCGATCTACTTCACCAGCCTCGATGACTGCGTCCGTCAGCTCCGTGCCGCCGAAGCCGCCGGCCGGTTCGCCCGCAAGCTCCAGACCTACCTTCGGCCCTCGGTCCTGGTCCTCGACGAAGTGGGCTACCTGCCCTGCGACCGGGCCGCGGCGAACATGGTGTTCCAGCTGATCAGCCGCCGCTACGAACGCGGCTCGATCATCCTCACCAGCAACAAGACCTTCTCCGAGTGGGGCCAGGTCTTCACCGACGAGGTCATCGCCACCGCCATCCTCGACCGGCTCCTGCACCATGTCCGCCGTCCCCGCAGCTGTGTCATGATCGCGCCCGGGTCAACGACACGTCAGGTCGTCCATCGACCGAACCACAGCCCGTCCCGGACAGCCAGGGACACCGGGCTCAGCCCGACGCGCACTCGCGACCCTTGGCTCTAGGGACGGCGCGCTGCGCCCTGGAGGAGCCTGGCCACCGGCGCGCCGATCGGTGACGTCTCTTGCCCCACCGCGGTCGCGGGCGGCCGCACCCGCTTCCGGGACTCCAGGGTGGACTGCGTGGTGGCCGACCTGCTGAAGCGGCCGAGCGAGCGGCACCAAGCGTTCGTCCTGTCGTGGAGATCACGAACGTCCATTCCATGCGCGACGTCCGCCCCGCGGCATTGAAGTCCCTGGCCTGGTTCCTGGCCCCGACGGCGTGGCGTTCGTGTGCGCGGTCGCGAAGTAGAACTTCGTCCTGACGGCCAGGGTGAGCGCGCCGTGGCCGTTGACCCGCGAGGAGGTCGAGTCGGTGGCCCAAGACGCAGGGCGGCTGCTGAGCCTGGACCGAATCCGCGAGGGCGCCCGCCACTGGGCGACCTTCACCCGGTAACGGTCCTCGCCCCACCGCCGACTCAGCGATCATGTGGGCCGTCATCGGGGTGTGGGATATCTCTGCGGACAAACTCGAGGAGCTGCGCGCACAGGTGCCACTCATGGCGTCGAGCAAGGTCGGCACCCCCGGCTTCGTGCACGGCACCTGGACCGTCGACGGCCACATGATCCAGGTCTACGCCGACGAAGCCAACGCCCGCCGCTACCACCGCGAAATGCTCGACGGCGGGTTCACCGAGCAGCCCGGCGTGCGCTGCGTCGTCTGGGATGTCGCCGAAGTTGGCGCCGAGTCCCAGGTCTAGCCACCTTTCGCCCTGGTGGGCGGCCCGTTGCGGGCTGAAATGGGTGTGGTCGCCCGGTGACGTCGTTGCTCTATGGCTCGTCGAGGTCGTGGTCTAGTCGGACGCCGGGAGCTGCCCATGGGACCTTCCGCGTTGCTTCGAGCACGCGGATTGGTTTCGCCTGTCACCTATCGCAGCTGGGAGTGTCTGATCTTCGGTGTAACCGGTCTGTAGCTCCGGGCGTGTCCCGGGGGAAGGACCAGCCATGACGGACACGATCGAGCCCATGTCACCGGGCCGGCTCGACCAGCAGCAACTCGCCCAGCAGCTCGTGGAGGCCGCGCGTGCCGAGGGCGTGGAGCTCGTCGGCCCGGGCGGGCTGCTCACCGGGTTGACCAAGACGGTGCTTGAGACCGCCCTGGAGGCGGAGATGAGCGAGCACCTGGGTTATGACCGTCACGATCCGGCCGGGCGTGACGGCGGGAACTCGCGCAACGGCACCCGCACCAAGACCGTGCTCACCGAGATCGGGCCGGTGCAGATCGAGGTCCCGCGCGACCGCGACGCCAGCTTCGACCCCGTCATCGTGCGTAAGCGCCAGCGCCGCCTCGACGGGATCGACGAGATCGTGCTGTCGCTGACCGCCCGCGGCCTCACCACAGGCGAGGTCGCGGCGCACTTCGCCGAGGTCTACGGGGCGAAGGTCTCCAAGGACACCATCTCGAAGATCACCGACAAGGTCCTCGACGACATGGCCGAGTGGCAGAACCGGCCCCTCGACGCCGGGCGGAATCCATCGGTCGTTGCGAATCTCCAGGATGGGAGATTCGCATGCCACGCTTCGCTCCGAACAAGATGCCGCCAGAAGTCAAACGGCGATATTTCGAGCTGATTCGGTCGGGCGTCCGCAGTTCGGTGGCAGCGCGTCTCGTCGGCGTGTCGGTGAGCTGTGGTTCGTTGTGGTTCCTCGATGCTGGCGCCGTGCACATCGTCGAGCGGCCGATCAGCGAGCGGTACTTCAGCCAAGACGATCGGATCGAGATCGCGGACGGCCTGAGAGCCGGTGACTCGGTGAAGAACATCGCCGATCGAGTCGGAAAATCGTACCAGTCCGTCTATCGTGAGATAACTCGGAACCGGAAGCCGGACGGGACTTACCAGCCGTGGTATGCCCATAACCAGGCGCATCTGCGGAGACGGCGCCCCAAGACACGGCGACTCGGCGCTGACGGCGATCTGGCCCGAGTCGTCGCCGTCAAACTGCGTCGCCGGTGGTCGCCCGCTCAGATCAGCCGGTGGCTTCGACGCCGTCATCCGCGTCGAGCGGCGTGGCATGTGTGCGCTGAGACGATCTACCAGGCCGTCTACCACGGCCACATCCCACAAGATCGTCCACAGGTGCCGGCTCGTGACGTGCTGGGCCGTCGACGGCAGGCGCAGCGCTCTGAGCTGCTCCGTACCGGCCGTACCTACCGGCGGCGTCGCGGGCGAGGGCGCACCCGCGACGGCGCCCTCAAGCAGTGCACCACGATGCGGTCGATCCACGACCGCCCGCCCGGTGTGCTCTCGCGCCGCGAGATCGGACACTGGGAGGGGGATCTGATCATCGGTTCCACTCGTTACGCCGCGATCGCCACGCTGGTGGAACGCAAGACCCGCTTCACCGTCCTGGTCCCACTTCCGAACGGCTACTCAGCGACGACGGTGGCGGATGCACTGTCCGAGACTTTCCGGAAACTTCCAGCCGGTCTACGGAAGACGCTGACCTGGGACCAGGGAAACGAGATGTTCCACCATCCTAGGATTGAGAATCGAACAGGACTGAGGATATACTTCGCTGACCCACACTCGCCATGGCAGCGGGGGACGAACGAAAACACGAACGGACTGCTTCGCCAGTATCTACCGAAGGGAACGGACCTCGGGAAAGTCGAGAAAGACGGGGTCGATCTGATCGCGGAGGAGTTGAACGATCGGCCACGCTTATGCCTCGGGGACCGGACTCCGGTACAAGAACTGCAACGCTGGGAACGGCGGGCTACAAGAAAAGCGATTCGCAACGATCATTAGAATCCGCCCCGTCTACCCGGTGATCTTCATCGACGCCCTCTACGTCAAGGTCCGCGACGGCCAGGTCACCAACCGGCCCTTCTACGTGGTCATCGGGGTCACCGTCGACGGGCACCGTGACATCCTCGGGATCTGGGCCGGCGAGGGCGGCTCTGGTGGGGAGGGAGCGAAGTTCTGGCTACAGGTGCTCACCGAGGTCAAGAACCGCGGAGTCTCCGACGTGTGCATCGCCGTCTGCGACGGGCTCAAAGGTCTGCCCGAGGCGATCACCACCGCCTGGCCCCAGACGGTCGTGCAGACCTGTGTGCTGCACCTGATCCGCAACACCTTCCGCTACGCCTCACGCCGCTACTGGGAGCAGATGGCCAAAGACCTGCGGCCGGTCTACACCGCGCCGACCGAGGCCGCCGCCCTGGCGCGGTTCGAGGAGTTCACCGACACCTGGGGCGGGACCTATCCGGCGATCATCGCGCTCTGGCGGGCCGCGTGGTCGGAGTTCGTGCCCTTCCTCGACTACGACGTGGAGATCCGCAAGGTCATCTGCTCCACCAACGCCATCGAGTCCCTCAACGCCCGCTATCGGCGAGCGGTGAAGGCCCGCGGGTACTTCCCGACCGAACAGGCCGCGCTCAAGTGTCTCTACCTGGTCACCCGCTCGCTCGACCCGACCGGGAAAGGGCGGGCGAGGTGGGCGATGCGGTGGAAACCCGCCCTGAACGCCTTCGCGATCACCTTCGCCGGCCGTATCGTCCCCAGCAACGGAAACTAGCCATCACGAACGCCGGTTCCACCGTTCACCTGACACTCCCCGGCGACTGCGTCAAACGCGGCTACGCCGTCGCTGCGCGATGCCTGCGAGACCTTTGACCCCACTCGCCACGACGAGGAGAGCGGCATTTACGAGGGAGCCGGAGGGGAGTAGGCACCGGGGCGGCCGGACTGGCCGGTCGCGCGAGGAGGTGCCAAGGCCGGGTTGACGTTCGATCGCCGAATGCCAGACCGACCAGCCGTGTGCCGAATACGCGCCAAAGTTCGAGCTCGCGCGATCATGGTCGCCCTTCAGCGCCAGGTCGGCAGCCTGATCGCGGCGGGGTACTGTCGCCCCTTTTAGGCCACACACGCGGTCCGGGCTCGCCGGTGCGCACGCAGAGGCGCCGAGCTCCGGGCCTATCCGCCCATCTCGTCGGCTATGCGCACGCCCGTGCGGCAACTACGGATGAGATGCTGCAGCAGCTCGTCGCCCGGCAGCGCAAGGGGACGACGTGCTCCACCGTCAGAACGCGACGCCTGCGAACACCGTGCGCCTTGTTGCCGAGCTCGTGCCGTGCGGCTCGTGGGATCACATGTGGTGCGAAGTCGAGGCGGGCACCGACACGTCAGGCATGCATGACAGGAAATCGGGCAGCTTAGCTGCAGGTAGGCAGCCGAGCGGCTACCGTGAGGTCGCCTTGTAAACAGTAGGTCGTCGGTTCGATCCCGACCTCCGGCTCCAGCGCCGACCCTCGACAGGTGCTCCGAGGGTTGCGGGTGGCGACCGTGGGGGTGGAGATGCCTGATGAGTTCGCTGCGTTGCGCGCCGCGGCGGCCGGTGGTGACCGCGATGCGGAGGACCAGCTCGTGGAGTTCGCCGGCGAGCGAGGCGATCTCGTGGAGTTGCGTCGGCTCGCCGACGCAGGTAGCTCTGACGCCGTCGCCATCCTGGTCGAGTTGGCGGGTGAGCGGGAGGATCTGACCGAGCTGCGCCGGCTTGCTGCAGCCGGGAGTAGCGATGCGCGGGACGTTCTCCTTGAGTTGACCGGCGATGAGGGCGGTGCCCAGTAGGCGGGCGATGGAGAGCCCTCAGAGCGTCGAGGGCAGGCCGAGCCAGGGCTTGTCGGCGGCGGAGAACCCGGTGAGCTCGGCGATCTCCCCGTCGACGATGCGCAGCACGTCGATGGCGAACAGCCGGTACACGGGGTCCTCGGGAGTGCGCAGGTACTCCACGACCGCGGGCATGCGGTTGACCCTCGTCACGAGGCAGTGCCAGTCGTCGTATCCGGGTCCGCCGAACCCGCCCGAGACCCAGGCGTCCAACGCGGACCGCGCGGTGACCAGGACGCCGGGCTCCGGAGGCATCGCGAACCGCATGTCCTCGCGCATGAGGGCCAGCAGCCCGTCGAGGTCGTTGCGCTCGTGGGCGTCCACCCACGCCTTCACCGTGGCTCGCTCGTCGTCGGAGAGCTCGTGCGTACCGGGGGCGCGCCAGTCGAGCCGGCGATCGGGCAACCGCTCTCGCATCGTCACCCGCGCCCGCTGCAGGGCGCTGGTCACGGACGCGAGGCTGGTGTCGAGCGCGTCGGCGGTCGCCGCCGCCGGCCAGCCGAGGACGTCGCGCAGGATCAGCACCGCCCGCTGGCG
>Ga0068863_100001364_pt1 | contig 24291 bp, 16 predicted proteins | sample KBSSwiS62_FD_66596 | JGI IMG/M metagenome (GOLD analysis project Ga0068863, IMG submission 66596) | Switchgrass rhizosphere microbial communities from Kellogg Biological Station, Michigan, USA - KBS Switchgrass S6-2 | ecosystem: Host-associated > Plants > Roots > Rhizosphere > Soil ... | reverse complement strand
TTCATCGACTGCAATTCTTCATTGGTCGATTTAAGCTCCTCCTGCGAGGTCTGCATCTCATCACGAACGGCTTGCAGGTCTTCCTGGGATTGCCGGAGTTCCTGCGCCATTTCGGTCAAGCGGGCGTGGCGTCTCGTCGTCTTGGCTGACGTTCCAGGTGTTTTCGACGATGTTCTCGCAATGTCCGTAAAGATGACCATCACCATGCCCCGCAAGGCGTCCGGATGGGTCAGGGGCTGGATGGTGATGTCCACCACTTGGGTGCCTCCATTAGTCCCGACCTTCACGGCATTGAGGGTGACACCTGTCTTTTGTCGCACGGCCTTGTAAAAGCTTTCGTTCAAGGCATTGCCCAGTCCCTCACGGGCCATCGCGAATAGATTCCAGTTGGCTTTTCCGGCGGCGGGCTCCAGGTATTTGCCAGTCTTTCCGCTGACATAAAGAATGTCGCCTTCATTGGTGACCAGTATCGCGGCCGGTGAATAGCGTTGCAGGAGCACTTGGTCCGCCATCGACTGGAGGTTGGGCGCGGACGGAAGGATCCCCGGTGAGACCGAAGAACCCGCCACGGTGTTCGCCTTGACACGGCTGAATGCGGACGGAAACTCGACGAGATTCAGCTGCCGGGACGTGTCCAGGCGCCGGTAAATCCGCAGCTTGCCTTCCAAGGGAGAAAAGAGGTCGGTCGCCGTGCCGATCGTCTCCGCGTTTCCCAGCACCAGGATGCCCCCGGGGTTGAGACTGTAGTGGAAAAGCGGCATGATTTTCTTCTGCAATTCCGCGTCGAGATAGATCAGGAGGTTGCGGCAGGTCACGAAATCGAGCCGGGTGAATGGCGGGTGCATGACGAGATTTTGGGGAGCAAAAATGATCATCTCCCGGATGCCCTTCTTGACTCTGTAGTGACCATTCTCCTCTTTCACAAAGAATTCACGCAGTCGGTCCTCCGAGACATCCGCGCTGATGTTGGGCGGATAGACGCCCAACCGTGCTTTGTCGATCGCGTCCTTGTCCAGGTCCGTGGCAAAAATTTGCAGCGTGAAGTTTTTGGCGGGCTTGGCCTCGGCGATGGCCTCCTTGAAGATCATGGCCAGCGAGTAAGCTTCTTCTCCGGTCGAGCATCCGGCGGTCCACGCTCGCAGCATGCCTCCCTGAGGGTGGGTGGCCAACAAATCCGGGATGATCTTCTTCCTTAGCTGCTCCCATACCGCAGGATCGCGAAAGAAGGAGGTGACCCCGATCAACAGTTCCTTGAAGAGAAGCTCCGATTCCTGGGGGTTTTCCCGCAAATAGCGCACGTAATCGTTGATTTTGTTGATTTGGTGGAGGCCCATGCGTCTCTCCACCCGGCGTGAAATGGTGCTTTTTTTGTAGAGGGAAAAATCCTGGCCACTTTGACCGCGCAGCAGAATGATGATTTTTTCCAGGGCACTCTGGTCTTTCTCGACCGGGGCCCGGTCATGCCGGATCAGGAGCGGGACATGCTTGAGGTAATCGATGATTTTGCCTGGAAGTTCATCTGCGGGAGCGACCACATCGGCCAGTCCGGCGTCGATCGCCATCCGGGGCATGCTGTCGAATTTGGCGGAGGAAGGGGCCTGCACGAACACCGCTCCGGCTTTTTCCTTGATGGCCCGCAGCCCGAGGGTGCCGTCCGATCCCATGCCCGAGAGAATGACCCCCATGCTTTTTTCATGTTGGTCGTCGGCTAGAGAACGGAAAAAGAAATCAATCGGCAAGCGCAGGCCACGGGGGGCAGCCGGTTCGAGCAGATGCAGCACACCATGCAGGACCGAGAGGTCCTTGTTGGGCGGGATGACGTAAACGTGGTCCGGCTCGATTTTTGTCCGGTCCGTGATCTGGACGATCGGCATGGAGGTAGTGCGTTGCAACAACTCCACCATGATTCCCTTATGGGTGGGGTCCAAGTGCTGGACGACGACAAAGCCGAGGCCGCAGCTCTTGGGCACGTGGCTGAGGAATTGTTCCAGGGCTTCCAGTCCTCCAGCCGAGGCGCCTAGTCCGACGATGGGAAAGGACTCCTTCCCGGGCCTCCCGGTCTTTTCATCCGATGGGGTCGCGACTTTGCAGACAACCGCGCGGAGGAACTTTCGGCCAGTGGGCGGCGCCTTTTTTTTCATGGTCGGCTCCTCGTCGAAGGCTTGGGCGAAGATTTGGGTCCCCGGCTGTTGATGGGAATCTCCGCGCTGATAGTCGTGCCCTTGCCCGGTGACGATAGAATGCCAAACTTGCCTCCAATCATTTCCATGCGCTCCCGTGATCCCAGTAGTCCCAGGCGTTTATGCCTCTTGGCAAACAGCACTTTTTCTACTTCAAAGGACTTACCGTTGTCCTGGATTTCCATCCGGATTGCGCCGGAAAGCTGGCGAATGCTCACGATCACTTCCGTAGCCCGCGCATGCTTGTGGACATTGGTCAACGCGGACTGGGCGATGCGATAGAAAGCCGTGCGCTGGTCGTTGTCTAGTTCTTCAACTTCTGCGATGGCCTTAAGGCGGACGCCAAGACCTGTCCTCTTCGCAAAGTCTTTGATATAAGAATTGAGAGCGGGAATCAGTCCCAGGTCATCCAAAACGTTTGGGCGTAATTCACGGGCGAATCGATGGACAATCTCCACAGACTTCTCGACCAGCCGCTGGGTTCGGGTGATATGTTTCCTGAGGTCTTTCAAATTTGCCGGGGCCTTCATCAAAAGCGAGGCGAGATGGACGTTAATGCCGACGAGGGTCTGAATGATTTCATCGTGTAACTCCCGGCTGATCCGTTTGCGCTCATCCTCATGCGCCACCAAAAGCTGGCGGGACAGATCCCGAAGTTGCTCTTGCATCTGAAGTGATTGCTCGAAAAGTTGGAGGTAATGAGCTTCGCTTTTTTTCAGCGCGGATTCCGCCTTTTCTCTTTCGACATTTTCCAGCTTTAATTCCCGGTTCGCTTTGGACAGCGCCTCCAGGCGTTGCCTGACTTCTTTCTCTTGCTTGAGTTTGGTCAAATCCGAGATCGCCATTCGGCACCATTTCCGCGAACCGCGAAGGGAATCAGCTGCTGCCGCCTGCACATCGGCCCAGAAGGGCAGGCCCCGCTTGTTGAGGAGCGGTATCTCACAGATATGTTTCCCTGCGCTGGTAAATATTTTCTTGAAGAAAACCAGGAAGGCCTTCCGGCTGAGTGGATCGACAAAGCCTGGCAAACGCTTTTGGACCAGCAGCGAGCGCTCGATCCCGAGCAATGCAGCGCCCGTTAGGTTCACCTCGAGGATGATGCCTTGCTCATCCACAGAAAAATAGCCGACGGGAGCAAAATCATAGAGGTCGGTGTAGGTTTCCAGGAGTGTTTCGACTTTGTCCCTGGCTTCCCGGAGCTCAGCGTTCTGCATCTCCAGTTCGATCTGATGGACCTCCAGTTCGTGGTTAATACGGGTCGTGTCCGCTTCCGTTCGGCTGGGCGTCGGATGCGAGCCCCGCGCTTTGTACTCTAGCTCGGCTCGACGACGCAAGGCGGAGGCCTCTTCTGGCTTGTCAGTCTTTTTTTTCATGGCAGTGCCTTGGTTTTCACTAGCAACCGACACTGCGCAAAATACTAGGGATGGTGCTTGCCCGGGACAGGCGGCAAACGCGGCCATCGATCTGGGCCAGTGGTTTCTTCCGTAATGATCTTTCGCAGTTAATTTACCTTTTGCGACTTATTTCCTCCAATGGGGTAATCACCCCATGGCACACCGCAGGTGCTTGTACCTATGTTGCCTGGGTGACGGAGACCTAATCTAGTTTCCATTGCCTCGTTCTCCGGGGAGTTGCGATGAAAGCAAAACCACCTGACCAGACATATGTAATGCCCATCATTGTTCCATCATGAAAAAACAAGTCGCCTCCAATTGCCTCCCCACTAAACAAATTACGGTACTCCTGGCCGAGGACCACGCGAAGTTCCGCAAGTCCTTAAAATTGCTCGTTGAACTAGACGGAGATATTGATGTCGTGGGCGAGGCAAACAACGGACGTGATGCCGTGCGCTTGACCCGGCGCGTCCACCCCGAGGTCATCGTCATGGACATCGCGATGCCCCAGCTCAATGGACTTCAGGCGACCAAACAAATCTTGGAGACTTCGCCTGCGACCCGGGTCCTGATGCTTTCCGCGAATTCCGACCCTGAGTACATTAAGCAAGCAATGATCATGGGCGCGTCCGGATATCTGATTAAGCATTCGTCGACTCTGCATCTTGCGCATGCGGTTCGCGAGGTGCTCAAAGGAAGAGCCTATTTCAGTTCATCCATTTCCAAACTTCTCTGCGATCAATGCCGACTGTTGTTTGGCAAAACCGAACTTCTCAAAAAGAAAGTCGTCGGAACGACGCATCTTGAAGATTCTCTCAATTGCTAAGACTAAATCAGCCTGTCGCAATAAGGTTACTGCTGCAAATAGGTAAAGGCTCAGCTCGGTTGGCGAATTCTTCAAGACTGAATGGCAGTAGGAAGTATGCCGAGATCCTATCGTTGAACGAGACTCTCGGAGACGGTTGGAAGATTCAGCGCTTGAGGCGTATCGCCTAGCTCAATGAGGATGGCACACTCGGGAAAGCCGAACGGTCTTTTCCCAAAGCGTTGCATTTTTCAAAAAACAGTAAGGACAGGACTTAAAATTGCGTTTTTAATCCTTTCAAGGCATTTCAATCTATTTCACAAGCTGCTTATTTTAAAATAGTTAAGACTATTTTAGTGAAAATGAACGCTGAAGAAAGGTTGTGAAATAAGGCATGAAAGTGGCACAAAAAGTGGCACAACGATACGTGCGAACTAGAAGCACTTAATTTCATAGTGTCTTTACGGCGATCAACTCCACTAAGTTGGCGAAGATACGAAATGCATGGATGGTTGAACAATTTTAGAGTGATTTCAAGCCATCGACCTTGGCAAAAAGATCGATTTTACTGCACTTTGAATTTGTAGACCCCTGCCGTTCGATTTTAGCGAGAGGTTAGTAGATCTTCCTCTGCGGTAGTTGAAGCAACCATCTCGCTTGGCAAAATGGAGGACTGTCATATGGGGTGAACACCCCATAGCCCAATCTCAGGCTTTCGGACATTTTGTACCCTAAGTAATTAAAGAGTGATGACGGCCGGGGACGAGTTGTTTCCGGATGGGAGCACCCCGATCAATCGGGGCTTTTCTATCCCAATACCTGATACATTCGCCTATCCGCCATGAATCTTGAGAAGACTTATCGAATTCTGATCGTCGACGACAACACGGCGATTCACGATGATTTTCGAAAAATTCTCGGTTCCGACTCCTCAGCGACAAAATTGGATGCCGAGGAAGCAGCACTTTTTGGTGATCCTGTGAAAGCGGCATCCAGCACACTATTTAAGCTGAGCTTTGCCTCCCAAGGGCAAGAGGCCCTTGAACTGATGCGAACTGCTTATCAGTCCAAAGAGCGCCTTTCACTCGTGTTCATGGACGTGCGCATGCCGCCAGGTTGGGACGGAATTGAGACTGCTATCAAGCTTTGGCAAGTCGATCCCGACCTGCAAATAGTGATTTGCACTGCCTACTCCGACAAGTCGTGGGAGGAAATGATGGAAGAAGTGCCGAATCCTGAGCGGCTACTTATTCTCAAGAAGCCTTTCGATACCATCGAAGTTCTCCAGCTGGCCCATGCCTTGACCGAGAAATGGACGCTTCTTCAATCCTCACGCCGCAACCTGGAGGAAATGGAAGTGACCGTGAACCTACGGACGCACGAATTACAGGTGAGCGAGCAGCGTTTCCGCAAATTGAGCGCCCACGCGCCAATCGGGATTTTTGAGACCGATTCGACCGGGGTTGTCACTTACTCGAATCCGCAGTTACAGAAAATCATGGGGCTATCGTTGAACGAGACGCTCGGAGACGGCTGGAGGAGGGCCGTTCATCCGGATGATGCCATCAGAGTCTTTGCTTTATGGCAGAATGTGATCAACAAGGGATGCGAATCCAACTTTGAATTTCGTTATCGTACGCCTGCCGACGAAGTCTATTGGGTTCACTTGCGTTCGATGCCGCTTCGTTCTGAAACAGGTGAAACGACAGGGCATGTTGGCTCAGTCGAGGACATCACAGATCGGAAAACCATCGAACTCGAATTGGCGCGTGCGCGTGATGAAGCCGTTCACTCGGGGCAACTCAAATCTCGATTTCTGGCCAACATGAGTCACGAAATTCGTACACCCATGAACGGCGTCATAGGCATGACTAATCTATTGCTCGACACGCAACTTACGACGGAGCAGCGCGATTTTGCCGAGACGATTCGCGACAGTGCCGACGGGCTGCTCACACTGATCAACGATATTCTCGATCTCTCAAAAATCGAGGCCGACAAGATGATTTTCGAGGAGATCGATTTCAATCTGCACGATGTGATCGAAGGAAGTCTTGAACTCCTGGCCGAACAGGCCCATCTGCAAAAGGACGAACTGGCGAGTTTCATCGAACCGGGCACGCCAGACCGACTCAAGGGTGATACTGGCCGTATTCGGCAGGTGCTTATGAATCTGGTCAGTAACGCGATCAAGTTTACCAAGTCGGGGGAAGTGATTGTGCGCGTTTCCAGTAAGACTGAAGACGAGGAGTACTGTGATCTCCGATTCCAGATTACCGACACGGGTATAGGAATCGCGCCTGAGGCACAAAAGAAGCTCTTTGAGGCTTTCAGCCAAGCTGACGAGTCGACCACGAGAAAATTTGGGGGTACAGGCCTCGGACTTGTGATTTGCAAACAGCTTATCGAGAAAATGAATGGAACCATTGGTCTCGAGAGCTTCCCGGGGGAAGGTTCAAACTTCTGGTTCACATTGCGCTTGCAAAAGCAAAAAGCACTTTCGGTTGCTTTGAACCAGGATCACTCCCTGGTCAATACACGCACCCTGATTGTCGATGACAACATAACCAACGGTCGATTCCTCCACGATCAAATCATAGCTTGGAAAATGCGTAATGGCACTGCCCATAATGGAATTGACGCATTGGCCCACCTGCGAAAAGCGGCTGAAGAAGGCGACTCATACCCGTTGGCAATTATCGACATGGATATGCCGGATATGGACGGTTTGGAGCTCGCTCGAGAGATCAAGGCAGATCCCAAAATCGCCAGTACTCGTTTGATTTTGCTTACAGGTTTTGGCCGGCGGATTAGTCCCGCGGAGTTGCATGCAGCCGGAATTACAGACTGGCGTTATAAGCCCGTATGGCAGTCCACTCTATTCGAATGTCTAGCCAATGCCTTGCTGGGCGCCAAGACCACCCCTTACACCATAGTAGCTTCCCTAGCTCCTCTTCCAAGGCGCAAAGAGCGCGTTCTCGTTGCGGATGACAATCCGGTTAATCAAAAAATCTGCATCGCTCAGTTGCGCAAACTTGGCTATTCGGCCGAGGCAGCCGGGAATGGATTGGAAGTCCTTCAAGCGCTGGAAAATATTCCTTACGAGATCATCCTGATGGACTGTCAGATGCCGGAAATGGATGGCTACGAAGCCACCAAACGCATTCGTCAAAACGATGCCCGCTCCATTTACATCATAGCAGTAACAGCCAATGCCATGCAGGGCGACCGCGAAGAATGCCTGGCCTGCGGCATGAATGACTACGTCAGTAAACCGGTGCGCGTCGATGCGTTGGGGGCGGCACTTGACCGTGCGCGACTTCACCAAGCCACAAAATCAGCGGATGTGTTACCTCGTTAGCCCGAGGTTCGCTCTCCATGAACCATTCTTACCAACTTCAGTCGGCTGTTTCGGTAAAAATGACTCACCAAGCCGTACACAGGCAACGAACGAACTGTGATGAATTATCGGTTTTTGCAGCAACTCGTAGTCGCTGGAGTCAGGGCAGTGTCATTCTGTGCGGTTTAATGGTTTTTCTTTGGGGAAGCTTGGCGGCCTCGGCCCAGACATCCATGTCGGAATATCAGTTGAAGGCATTATTTTTGTGCAACTTTGTCAAGTATGTGGATTGGCCTTCTGGGGCGATGCAAGGAACGGGCCCTATTGTTATTGGGATACTGGGAGAGGATAATTTCAGTGACAACCTGAAACGCGCTGTAGAAGGCAAAACGGTCAACGGACGACAGATCACCATAAAACATCTCTCCGCAGGTGAAGAGCTGAGCGGCTGCTCAATCCTCTTTGTCAGTTCATCGGAAAATTCGCGATTGGGCGCAATCTTGGGAAAAACCAGTACATTACCGATTTTGACTGTGGGTGAGGATGCATCCTTTCTACAAAAGGGCGGCATTATCAATTTTGTGCTGAAAGAAGGAAAAATTCAACTCGAGGTCAATTTACAACTTGCCCAGAAGGTGAAATTACAAATCAGCTCAAAACTTTTGAGCGTGGCTGTCGTGGTGAAGGAATAGGTCTGGAGAACCCATATGCGATCTTTCCGAAAAGCCTCCCTCAAGAGCAAACAGACACTCATCGTCATGTTGGCCAGCGGTGTCGCGCTGCTGCTGGCTTGTTCGGCTTTCGCGACTTACGAAGTGCGGACCTTCCGCTCGGAGATGGCACAAGATCTTTCGACCTTGGCCGAAATGCTTTCCAATAATACTTCAGCAGCGCTCGATTTTTCTGATCCCAAAACCGCCAAGGAAACGCTCTCTGCGCTTCGAGCTCAACCGCATATCGAAGCCGCATGCATCTATGACGCAAAGGGGGAAGTCTTTGCGGTCTATGACAGAGCAGCCGATGGAAAGACCTTCCTTCCTCCAGCCAATCAGACGAACACTCTCTATTACAGCAAAGATTCCCTCCAGATTTTTCGCCCGATCATGCTCAACAATGAGCTTCTCGGAACGGTTTATATCGTCTCCGATTTGGATGCGCTTTATTCGCGACTGGACAAATACCTGCTTATTGCTGTCGGAGTATTTTTTGCCTCAAGCTTCGTGGCCTTTCTCCTTTCTTCAAAACTTCTCCGATGGATCTCCGATCCAATCCTGAATCTCGTTAAAACCGCCCGTACCGTGACGGAGGAAAAGAATTATTCGATCCGGGCGACGAAGCAGAGCGACGATGAACTTGGAGTGCTGACCGATGCTTTCAACGAGATGTTGACGCAGATCCAGGAACGGGATGCGGTCTTACAAAAAACACACATCGAATTGGAAGAGCGCGTAAAAGATAGGACCCAGGAAGTGGTCAATTCACTTTCCCTGCTCCGCGCTACGCTGGAATCGACAACCGATGGCATTTTGGTGACCACAAAAGGGAGGGCGACAAGTTTCAACGAAAAATTCATCGAGATGTGGCAAGTCCCGGTTGAGATCATGAACTTGGAGAGCGATCAATCCTTGCGAGAGTTGATTGGCGACCAATTACAAGACCCCGCGCAATTTGTTTCCAGAATCAACGAACTTTACGCGGATGTGGAAAGGGAGAGCTTTGATCTGCTGAAGCTTAAAGACGGGAGAGTTTTTGAGCGATACTCAAAGCCTCAACGCGTTGAGGAACAATCCGTGGGCCGTGTCTGGAGTTTCCGGGATATCACAGACCGCAAGCGTTCTGAAACTGAACTAGAGGAAATGCACAAGCAACTGCTGGACACATCGCGTCAGGCTGGCATGGCGGAAGTAGCGACAAGTGTGTTGCACAACGTCGGCAACGTCCTCAATAGTGTCAACGTTTCTTCTACCTTGGTTTCTAATCAGGTGAGGAAATCGAAGGTGGCTAGCCTGTCCAAAGTCGTCGCCCTACTGAACGAACACAGGAGCGACATTGGCGCCTTTTTGACGACTGACGCAAAGGGCAAACAATTGCCCAATTATCTTGCTCAGCTTGCCGACCATCTCGTCGGCGAGCAGACCATCGTACTGAAGGAATTACACCTTCTTCACGAAAATATTGAACACATCAAGGACATCGTGGTCATGCAGCAGAGCTACGCCAAGATTTCTGGAATCGTCGAGACCGTAAATATCATCGATTTGGTTGAGGATGCCGTTCGTCTGAATCTCGGCGCTTTAGTACGCCATGGCGTCGAAGTTCGTCGTGAATTTGAAAGCGTGCCTCTTGTGGATGTCGAAAAACACAAGATACTCCAAATTCTTGTCAATTTAGTGCGCAACGCCAAATACGCCTGTGATGAATCCGTTCGAGTAGACAAATTGATGACGCTTCGGGTGACCAGAAAAGCCGACTTGATCAAAATCGCCATTATTGACAATGGCATTGGAATTCCGCCGGAAAATCTGACCCGTATTTTCAATCACGGCTTTACCACTCGTAAGGATGGTCACGGTTTTGGTCTCCACAGTGCCGTTCTGGCGGCGATGGAAATGGGAGGCTCTTTAAAGGTGCACAGCGATGGCGTCGATCAAGGCGCCTCTTTTACTCTCGAAATACCTTTCAAACCACACGAAATATCCAATCACCTTCATGAATTCTGATAAAAATAGGCGTGTTCTGGTCATTGATGACAACAAGTCGATCCACGAGGACTTTCGTAAAATCCTTTCTCCAGACGAGGTCACCCGCGCCGCCTTGAACGTTGCCGAAGTGGAGCTCTTTGGAAGTCCAGTGAATGAAGAGCAACAACCTCAATTCGAAATTGACTCGGCTCATCAAGGTGATGAAGGAGTGCTACGGGTGGAGGAGGCTCTCGCCGCCCACCACCCCTATGCAATGGCCTTTGTAGACATGCGAATGCCTCCTGGGTGGGACGGCCTAAAAACGACGCAGAAAATTCTGGAAATCGATCCTGAAATTCAAATCGTCATTTGCACGGCATATACCGCTTATTCATGGAAAGAGATCTCTGAGCAAATTGGCACCACTGACCGAATGGGTATTCTCAAAAAGCCTTTCGACACAGTAGAAGCGTTGCGATTGGCAAATGAACTTACCGAGAAGTGGTGGCTCGTTCATCTTGACCAGAAAAAAACTCAGCACCTGGTCTGGAAAAATAAAAGATCGAAGGAATGACCATGCATATCATATTTGTATTCAAGAAGAGCTTTAGAAGGCATTTGATGTTCGGTGAGATCGGACTTTTCATGTCCTTGGGGCTAATGGACCAACTTAGAGCTGACGGTCCCGTAAACACTTCGACTAATGCGGCGATTAATACTGCTCCGAGTCCCACGACATTGCCCGACCCGATTGCGGACGCTAAACCCGCGGCCAAAACTCTTCCTCCAGCCGCGATGCAACCTCCAGTGAAATCCGGCACTAAAGACATCGGCGCGTTGAGCATTGACGATCTGCTAAATGTGACAGTCACCTCAGCTGGACAAAAGGAACAGAAACTCTCCGACGTTGCAGCGGCGATAACTGTAATCAATTCGGATGATATTCGCCGGTCGGGCGCAACGACCATTCCCGATCTTCTCCGCTACGTTCCGGGAGTTGAAGTGGGACAGGCCAATAATTCGGATGTAAGCGTTACCATTCGCGGCTTTGGTTCCACCTTTGCCACCAAGCTTTTAGTCTTGGTCGATGGACGTTCCATCTACGACCCGCTTTATGGCGGGGTTGATTGGCAGTTTCAGAGAATGATGATGGACGACATCGACCGGGTTGAAGTGATTCGCGGGCCTGGCGCGACCATTTGGGGCGCAAACGCCGTGAACGGTGTCATTAACATCATCACCAAGGACGCCAAGGATACCCAAGGGGGATTTGTTAGTGGCATCTATGGAACCAAGGAACAGGGGACGGGTGAGTTCCGTTATGGATTTCGGCCAGCCAAAGATCTCAGTGTGCGCGTCTATGGCAAATATGAAAATGTGGCCGCGAGTGATCCGTTGCCAGGCGAACAAAAATTCGACGAATTAAAAAATGGTCTCATCGGGTTTCGGTTCGATTATCGGCCCAGCAATGACGATCATATCCGTCTTTCGAGCGAGGCCTCTTCGACTCGTGCCGGCAATGTGCAGTTTTTGGTTCCAGGCGCGCCTGGCAATTATTACAACCAGACTGGTAGTGCGGAAAATATCAATTTTGTTTACGAACACAATTTTGACACTGACAACCAACTCACGGTGCAAAGTTACTACGATCGCTTTACGCGAAATACTGATCCTGTTCTACAGTTGTCAAACTTGCAAGTGCAGACGGCAGATTTTCAAATCCGGCACAGCCTTCATATCAATTTGTTTCCCATTAAACAGGAACTTATCTACGGAGCGGAGTACCGATTGGTAAACAGCAATTTAGGCCAGACAAATATCATTAGTTGGGACCGAAGCAGACGAAGCGATCAAACGTTTAGTTTGTTTGCGCAAACCGATTTACATCTGATCGACAATGTACTCACCCTGACCGTGGGCACAAAATACGACCATAACGATTACAGCGGCAACGAGGTGCAGCCGTCGGTTCGGCTGCTCTGGAAAATCAATGCCAGGAATTCCGTATGGTGGTCGGTTTCACGCGCAGTGCGAGAACCCGATACCATCAATGTTGACCCGGTAGCTCCTGGCGTGATAACCGGAAATCAAAATCTGAAATCCGAAGTACTAACCGCCTATGAATTTGGCTACCGGGTTCAACCAATGCAGGAACTCTCTCTGGATATCGCCTGTTTTTACAACAACTACGACAACCTCATCCAATCCTACTTTCAGACCGGTTCATTTTTTCCCGTTTATGCGCAATATCAAAAAGCACATGTTTATGGGATCGAGCCCTCATTCACGGCGCAAGTACAACCTTGGTGGAAGTTAAGCGGAAGCTATAGCCTGCTCAAATTTGATACGGATAACTCGGGCATCCCGGGAAATTTCACCTTCCAAGGCGCCGCTCTAAATACCCTCGATCCGACAAATCAATTCTCCCTGCGTTCTTCCTTCAATCTCCCGAATAATATCGATATCGACTTGGGCGGGCGTTACGTCGAAAAAATCGCGGGTGCCAACGGCTATTATGTGGCTGATGCAAGGATAGCATGGAGACCAACTCCGAACTGGGAAGTGTCGGTCGTGGGCCAGAATCTGCTAAGTGCCAACCATGTTGAAAATTCTGACGTGTTTGGTAATTCGGCTTACGTTGGGCCTCAAGTTTACGGCAAGGTTGTCTTCAAATTTTAAATGAATCCAGAAGACCGTATGAATCCTGAGATTTCTCCTAAGGCTACTTCATTTCCGGCCAAATTATCGACTGCGGCACTGGTTCTGACTGCACTTATGTTGGCGGCTCTGGTTTGGCTCACCTTTGAATCCTATCAAAGTAGCACGAAAGGACAGCTGCGCAACCTGCGTATTGTAGAACTCCGTGGCATTATCGTGCACTTAGATGAGGTATTGACGATGTCGGCGCGCATGGCTGCCACCACCGGTGATACAGCCTGGGAGCGGCGTTATCGCCAGTTCGAACAGCCACTAGATGCGGCTATCAAGGAGGCCATGCTTTTGTCGGCCCATTCCGAAACTGCCGACGCTGCCGCCCAAACAGACGTCGCCAACTTCAAACTGGTAGAAATGGAAAATAGCAGCTTCGCCTTTGTCCGCGCCGGGAAAGCATCGGAAGCCCGGGCGATTTTATTTTCAGATGCATATGAGACGCAGAAAAAGATTTACGCAGCAGGAATGGCGACACTCGTTCAGCACCTGAATGAACAACTGGCCTTTAATCAGCGCGAGAAGAAACGCGAAACTATTTTCTTCATTGTCGCGGTTATTATCCTCATGGTCATGCTGTTTCTTGCATGGCTCTCGATAGTGGCCAGATTAAAATCCGTTCACAAGGAGTTGTTGGAAGCTTCGCGTTTGGCAGGCAAGGCAGAGGCAGCCACAGCCATTCTCCACAATGTCGGCAATGTGTTGAACAGCGTCAACATTGCATCTTCCTGCGTGAGTGACAGTCTCAGGAAATCGAAGGCAGCTAATCTGGCCAAGATCGTTAAATTGTTGCGTGAACATGAGTCTGATCTAGGCTCCTTTTTAACCCGTGACGAAAAGGGGAAGCAAATTGTTGGTTACCTCGATCAACTGGCAGAACACTTGGTCGTCGAACAGAATGCCGCACTAAAAGAGCTGGCTTACCTTCAAACAGATATCGATCACATCAAAGAGATCGTGTGCATGCAGCAGGGTTTTGCCAAGTCATCGGGCATGGTGGAAACCATCAATATAGCCGACTTGGTCGAAGATGCCCTGAGAATGAATTCAAGTGGGCAGAACCGGCAAAATACTCAAATCGTCAGGGAATTTACAAATCTATCTCCCGTCAAAGTTGACAAACATAAGGTGCTCCAAATCCTTGTTAATCTGATAGGAAATGCCAAATACGCTTGCGAAGCATCGGGCCTAAAAGATACGAAAATTACCGTTCGCACGACTAGTCAGAAGGGACGCGTTCAAATTTCCATTCGTGATAATGGCATTGGTATCACACCCGAAAACCTTATCCGCATCTTTTCCCGCGGCTTTACTACGAAAAAGGATGGGCATGGTTTCGGTCTACATAGTTGCTTCCTTGCCGCAAATGAAATGGCCGGTTCTTTAAGTGTTGCCAGCGAAGGTCTGGGACAGGGCGCTATTTTCACCCTGGAGCTGCCTGACACAATCCAGAGAAAGCAAGATCTCATATGAATGCATTGTCTACCAATAAGAACCACCGGATTTTAATCATCGACGACAATACCGGCGATTCACGACGATTTTCGGAAGATTCTTGCTCCAAGTGAAACTCTTGATTCGGCACTAGACGCCACCGAAACGGAACTGTTTGGGAATGCAACGAATAAAGAAGAACAATTGCCATTTGAAATTGGTTCCGCTTATCAAGGACAGGAAGGTCTATTACTGGTAAAAAAGGCTCTTGAAGTGGGACGTCCCTACGCCATGGCTTTTGTGGACGTACGAATGCCCCCTGGATGGGATGGTGTAGAAACAACGGAGAAAATTTGGAAGATTGATCCGGAAATCCAAATCGTGATCTGCACGGCCTACTCCGATTACTCATGGAAGGAAATGTTTGAAAGAATCGGCAACGACGACCGGATGGTTATTCTAAAAAAGCCTTTCGATACAGTGGAAGCTCTACAACTGGCTTTCGCCCTAACCGAGAAATGATGGTTAAACCGACAGTCCAAACTAAAAATCGACGATTTGGAGCAGATGGTAGCCGAGCGTACGCTTGGATTAAGCCAATCCAATAAAGATCTCCAGATCGAGATCGTCGAACACAAGCGGACAGAGAAGGAATTGCGAGGCAAGACCGCCTTTCTCGAAGCAAAGGTCCACTCCTCTATTGATGGAATATTGGTGGTCGACAGTCATCAGAAGAAACTTCTCCAAAATCAACGAATGATCAGCTTATGGAAGTTTCCCCAACATATTATTGACGAAGATAATGATGAGAATCGACTCCAATGGGCGGTGAACATGACCCGGAATCCCGAGCAATTTGCAGAGAGAGTTGCTCATCTTTATGCTCATCCAGAAGAAATCGGCCGGGAAGAAATTGAACGGAAAGATGGAACCATTCTAGACCGATACACGTCCCCCGTGGTTGGGAAAGACGGGACAAACTATGGGAGAATTTGGGCATTTCGCGACATCACCGAACGCAAACGATTTGAAGCTCAATTGTTCCAATCCCAGAAACTGGAAATCATTGGGCAACTTGCCGGTGGTGTTGCGTATGATTTTAACAACATCCTGGCGGCGATGATCCTCAATCTGGAAATCTTGCAGATGCAGCATCAATTGCCCTCGGAGACTCAGCCGCCATTACATGAGCTTGAAGCGCTCGCGAAACGTGCGACCCGACTTACGCAACAACTGCTTTTGTTCGGACGTCGTCAGATCATGCAACCCGTCCAATTGGAGCTTAATGCCTCATTGACCAATCTGCTCAAAATGATCGATCACCTTTTCGAGTCTGACATCACCTGTCTGTATCTCCCGAGTAAGCAGGAACTATCATAAATTCAGAGGTAGATTGTCTGACACGGATTTGAAAAGACCGGCAAAAGTCTTTTCAGGCAGGCTGAGACAATGCGATTGTCCAATGAGCTATGCCCCAGTGGCGCTTGATCTTGCGTTGTTCCCAGAGGAATTGTTACGGGGAAGCTTTCCTCGATTTCCCCCTGGGGGGATTCTCTTCAGGTCGAATGGTCTTGTCCTGAAACTTTGCATTTTCAATCAACAGTAAGGACAGGACTTAAAATTGGGTCTTTGACTGTTTTTCAGGATTTCACGACATTGCCTAATTCTCCCTTTTTCAGAGGAGAAAATGGATTATGAAAGGCCGTGAACGCTTTTGTAACGAGAGGCGAAAGTGGCACAAAAAGTGGCACAACTACCCCTAGGTGCAAATCCCGAGGGATACGGCAAGTTAGGCGCTCCTATCTCAGCCTAATGTAAGTTTAGCAAAGGGACTACGATGGCGATAAGAACAGCCAATCCCATGATGACATAGGTAAAAAAGTCGGCTCGGTCGAGTTGAGACAATTGATAAGCCCGCATCTGTTGTGACGAGATGAACTGAGGAACGATAATGGGCAAACCCTTTTGAACCGATAACGTCTGGTCCAAGGCGGGAAGCGCGGAGATCGGTGCGAAGAAGTCGGTGGAAGTGAGAGTGTTCATGAATGGAGTTTAAGCTATTGAGCTTGGCAGCCTATGGGGCATTACCCCACCGGGATCGGTATGGATAAGTTGGTGGCGCGGCTTTCGCTTAGAGCAGGAACTGTCGCTGGCTTCTGATCTATCCTCTTTACGTACAAATCCACCTCTGTTTTTAAAAAAGCTCGTGGAGTTCCAATATAAGTTCCCGAAATTGGAGGCGCATGTTCAGAATGACGGGTGACTGTGACGGCGAAATAATGCGAGTCAGCTAGAATGCCCCAACTCGGATCGAAGCCAACCCAGCCTGCGCCGGGAAGATAGATTTCAGCCCAGCCGTGCATCGACATTGGTCCAGTGATATCGGGGGAATACCCCAACAGAGAAAGATCATTTCAACCCCGTATGGTTAAAATCGTACCAAGTACCGTACAATACCTTTAATTTTCCATCTGGGTGTTCCTCTATAATCATGGTCAAATTCAACGAGTCAGGGCCTGAATGCTCCTTAAATTCGATGATGATGACGGTTCCGTCATTCAAATGATAACTGTACATTCGCCAAGCGTGATCGACGGGGCCCGCATCGTCATTACGGTCAAAGTTACCTAGTATTCTTTTTAGCTCGTGCATGACGCTTCCCTTGGAAGTGTCGAGAGGAGCGTAGTGACTGAGAATGGGAAGAACCACTGTGGGGTCTCGTGAGGGAAGAGCTGCATTGTTTTGCGCGTGTCCCACTACCATCGAAAAGAATAAGATTAACCCAGCCAGGAGAGTACTGGGTCTTATCGTAAAGTTATCAGTCGTGAGAGTGGGTTCCATCACTTCAGCCTACCGACGGAGGAGTATGGTACTATAGGGTGAACGCCCCACCAGAAAAGCCAGGAACTGAAGCGGCCTATTAGGAATTGTCCAGAGCGCCTTTTGACTGACGGTTAAGAAATCTGGATACCTGCTTTCTTCACTCCAGGATCGCAGTTGGCGCTGGCTCCTCGGCTGCTTCAATTACCTCTTGAACTGAATCGTTTACGTCATGAGCGGCGAATTGTGGTAACTGCGCCAGGAACTGGGTGCCCTTATCAGACGTCTCCAATTTGACGTTTCCATGATGGGCCGTGACGACATTGTTGACGATGGCCATCCCCAAGCCGATACTGCCTTTCTTCCCATGTGTAACGAAAGGCTGAAAGACGCGGTCCCGGATGGCCTCCGGAATTCCTGGGCCATTGTCCGATATTGATAGGTTAAACATCGAGTTTTCGATCCAGCCGCGGATGCGAAGCTGACCGTCGGTACGTCCGCTCAACGCCTCAACTGCGTTCGTCACCAGATTTTGCAATAAACGGAGGCATCGCATCTCATCGATTTCAATCAGTCCCGGATCAGAGGTGATTTCCCATGAAAGCCCCGTCTGGCGCAAATAATCTTCATGCAAGGATTGAAAATGATTGAGAAAGGCCGTTGTCGTGGTTTGGCTGAGATGAAGACAAGGATCTCCCTTGGTATACTCAAACAAGTCTCGGGTCATGGCCATCACTCGATCACATTGAAATCGGATACCGTCGCAACACCGGCTAATTTTAGGGTTTGCGGAATCTTCCAACGAAATCAAGTCGGCTGAAATCCGAATACCGGCAAGCGGGTTACGAAGGTCATGCATCAACGAACTCGCCATTTCGCCGACCACCGACAATTTTTCCTTGTTGAGCATTTCACCGACAAAAAGGTCATTCGTACCGCCGCACTCCTAGGATTTCTGAACACAGGCCATTTATCGGCGGCTCCTGTAGTTGGTCGCGAAAGTCAGATTTACTCTCCGGCGCAGATTCATCACTACGCCATTAATCATCAAGCCCCAACCGTGACTGTGGTGGTTCCGAGTCATTATAGTTATAAAACCGGCCATTATGTAATGGTGCCAAGCTATACTGCAGAGGCTCCTTTACCCCATGAAAAGTATAACGCTCCTTATTGGATTCCTTACTCAATCGGCAAGCCAGGCCATTGGGCGGGAGAGAAGTAATAGAAGCGTAGCCTTATGCTGGTCTCGCTGGAGGAGACCAGTTACGCAACCCCAAAGGAACAATTATTGAACAGTAGACAGCTGGAGAATTAAGAGTTTTTCTGCGCTTCGACGAGGGAGATTAGTCGTACTGGGGTGAACACCCCATAGCACTGCAGGGTTCATGGGCGTAACTATGCGCCATGAAATTTGACTCCAAGGCGGTACGAGCGGTGGCAATTATAATTTCGGGGCTACTCTCGACAAGCTGGGCTGCACAGGCTCAGACCGTGGCCGTTTTAGGTTCAGCCGCGTCTTATACCATTTTGGGCGGCTCGGCGGTCACCAACTCGGGCGCGACGATCATCAACGGGGACTTGGGCGTAAGTCCGGGGGCCTCCATCACGGGGTTCCCGCCCGGCACTGTGATCAACGGGAGCATCAATATTAACAATGGCTCCGCCGTGGCTGCGCATTCGGATATTGTAACAGCTTACAACACCCTGGCTGGGGAGCCGATGACGACCAATTTGACTGGAGTCAACCTAGGCGGACTGACGCTCATGCCTGGAGTTTATAAGTTCGCCAGTTCGGCGCAATTGACCGGAACGCTCAAGCTCGACAACACCCTGGACCCGACCGGCGCCTACGTCTTTCAGATTGGCACCACCCTGACCACATCCTCCAGTTCCGCCGTGCTCGTGTTGGGCAGTTCTGACCCTAATGTCTTTTGGCAGGTTGGTACTTCGGCCACGTTGGGAACCGGCACTGTTTTTGACGGGAATATCCTGGCCGGAGTCAGTATCACACTCGATCCCGGTGCCACTATTTCGACCGGTCGTGCCCTGGCGATTACGGGGGCCGTCACCTTGGCGGGCGGCAATTCGATGAATCTCAATGCCGCACCTCTTCCTCTGTCTTCCAATCCCGCTACAGGAACTTATTGGAATGGCAACGCGACCAATAAATGGTCGGATATGAATTGGTCTCCCGATGCCACCGGGGCAACGAACGAGAATATTGCCACGGGAGCCAATGCCGTTTTTTCCGTGACCGGGGTCGCACCGCAAAATCGAGCGACCTCGCTGGATACCGCTGAATCGATTGCCAGCCTGACCGTCAACGATACGACTCCTGTGTCGATCACAGGACCTTTTCTTCTGACGATTTCCGGCCCAACGGATACGAGAAGCACGATCACGATCAATCCCGGGGCGGCCCTGACGACGATCAATAGCAATGTGTTCCTAGGAGCCAACACCTCGGATATCGCGGGCACCGCCGTTAATAATACGGCAGGGCTGATCTTGAATGGTGTGGTGAGTGGAACGAATGGTCTGACCAAGGAAGGAACGGGCACTCTTTACCTGACCAAGGCCAATGCTTATACCGGCGGTACGTCGTTCGGCCTGGCGGGAGATGCGGATGGTGGCACGGTTGAAATCGGTAACGGCGCAACCGATGGCAGCACGCCGATCACCCCGACGACCATCACCCCCTTTGGAGCGACGACCGTCACGGTCAATGCGCCCACGATCTTAACCACCGATGGTGCAACCACGGGTAACAGTTATACGCTGGCCAATAACTTCTTTCTTGCTCCTCCTTTAAACGTGGATGTTCCTACTGCCACGACGCTGACCCTGAGCGGAAACATCACGGGTTTCGATGGTCTCCTTCTCAACGTCGGCGCGGTCACCACGGGCAAACTGATTTTGACGGGTGATGCGACCGGAAATACTTACTCGGGGGCGACTCTTCTCATGGCGGGCACTCTCCAGGCCGGTACGCTCTCCGGAGCAGGCAAGGCTTTCAGTCCCAATTCTGATTTTGCACTTAGTGGCGGCAGCGTCCTTGATTCCAACGGCAACAACGAAACCATCGCCTCTTTATCAGGCGGTGCGGGGACAACAGTGACGAATAGTGGCAACGGTCCCGCCACCTTGACGATCAATGACACGACCTCGGGTATCTTTGGGTTGACTCCCAGCTATGAATTCGATGGCATCGTGACGAATGCGGGAGCTCCCAATGCCCTGGCTTTGGTCAAGTTGGGTTCGGGCAGCCTGATTTTGACGGGCGCAAATACCTACAACGGGGACACCACCATCAGCGCGGGCACCGTGGTCGCGGGAAGTGCGACGGCGGGTTCCCATTCGAGCACGGCGTTGGGCAACGGCAATGTCGTCAACGCAGGCACCTTGGAGACTACGGCTTCCTTGGGAAGCAATACCGGCAGCACCACGGAGACCATTCAGGTCAACGGCACTTATTCGCAGACGGCGGCTGGCACCCTGCTGCTGCAGGTTGTTTCTTCTCCTGGCCCCACTCCTTCGATCAACTCGGGCACCGCCGGGACCAACTACGACACCCTCGTGTCCTCGGGAGCATCTTTCCTCGGTGGTACCCTGAGCCTGAATTTCGCGTCGACCAGTGTTCCCAGCCCGGGACAACATTATGTCGCCGTTACGGCAGCGACCCCGCTGACGACTCAGTTCCTTTCTCCGACCAAGACGAATTTAGCGGCGTTTGATCCCACGCTTTATACCGTGACGACTTATAACGACACCTTTGGTGGATCGCAACCGTCGGACAGTGCGATTGTCACTTTGCTTAAGCCTTTCGGAACTTTTCCGGGACTGACACCGAACCAAGGACGGGTGGCGGGAAACATCGACAACAACATCGCCATTCTCAACGGTAATGGGTCGCTGGCTATGCCCACCGGTAACACGAAGGACTTCTTCGATAACATTGTCATGGGATTGAATTTGTCGATCTACAATGGCTCGCTGGGTGCGTCCCTCAATGAACTCTCGCCACAGCGGTTTGAAATCCTGCGCAATGTCGCGTTCGATAACTACGCGCTCGACACGCAGACCCTGGACGATGAGTTCGCTCGCGAACGCAATGGACAGGGTGGCATCGATACATCTGGGTTTGTGTTTAACGACAGCACGATTGGATCCCAGTTGTCTCAGGTTAAAAGCCGCTTGCTGGCCTGGTCTCCTGCTGCTGTGCCTGGTCTCCTCAGCGATTCAGGACCGCTCGTCCTGAGTGGCGTGGACATGACCGAGACCAAAGATATGAAGGACATGCGACTGGAAGCCCCGCTGAATCGCTGGAACGGATTTGTCGATGGCGGCGTCGATTTGGGCAATCTCGACAGCAACATCGACGTGAACCGTTCTTCGTACACCACGGGACGTGTCCGCGCGGGCATCGATTACCGCGTTACCAGCAGCCTCCGGTTCGGCGCTCTGGTCGGCTACGGCCATACTGATGTCAACCTGGACAACGAGGGCAGCAAGGCAAAGGTCGACAGCTATACGCCCGGCGTCTATGTGACCTACGCCGACAAGAAGGGCTTTTATGCCAACGCCGTGGCCACCTATACACGGAACGAGTATTCGACCGATCGCAAGATTGTCATTCCTGGTGTCAACCGGACAGCGTCAAGCTCCACGGGCGGGAACCAATTCGGGGGCGACCTCGACGGCGGCTATGAATTCCACCGAAAAAATTGGACCTTCGGGCCCAGTGCCGGTTTGACCTACGTCAACCTGGGGATCGATAACTTCAACGAAAGTGGCGCGGGTGCAGCCAATCTTAGCGTTAATAGTCAGTCGACCGACTCGCTTCGCAGTCGACTGGGCGGAACGGTTCGCTACGCAGCCAAGGTGGGGTCAGTTGTCCTGACTCCACATATCAATGCGTTCTGGCAGCATGAATTCCTCAATAGTCCCGCCCTTATCACAAGTGCATTCCAGGGATTGCCCGGCGGCACCTTCTCCGTGCAGACACCTCGGGGCGATAGCGACACCGCGTTGCTGGGATTTGGCGTCGATGCGGAGTTGAACAAGACGGTCACCCTGTTTGTCGACTACCAGACCGAAGCAGGCGGATCGACTTTCTTCGGACAGTCGGCAACCGGTGGAGTAAAAATCGGATTTTAACGAGGTCCGCATTCAATAGAAATTTAATGCGATGCCCTTCCGAGGCATCGCATTATCGAGTCGACCAGGCGCAATACGGAGCGCACAAAGGAATCTCTTCAGGCTAAACGCTCGTGCATTTCCCATAAAAAGTAGAAACAGGACTTAAAATTGGGTCTTTGACCGTTTCGTAGGATTTCACGACATTGCTTAAATCTCTATTTTAAGAGGTAAAAGTGAGCAATGGAAGATTATGAACGCTTTTGTAGCGAAAGCCCAAAGTGGCACAAGAAGTGGCACAAATTCCGTGAAACAAAAAAGTAAATTCTAAATAGACATTCTGCTTAGGTCTAATTAAGAAGCCATCGCCAGACAGTTGTAAGGATAACTATCGGGAAATACCAAGATAGCGACTCCGCAATCAGGATTGGGAACCATGTCGCCAAGATGTTCCAAAGCCCGCATAACCTTCTGGCGATGCTCCTCGCGCGAACCTCTCGTCGAGATGTAAGTGGCAAGCCCGACCATTTCCAAGGCAGTGGGATAAACGGCTAAAAGAATGTCCCTTCCCACTATGTGTTGAGGTGAGATGGACATTTCAACCAGAGTTGATTCAACCAAGTTTCGGTAGTCATCCTGATGCTTCAACGGAAAGCTCAACAAAATGATGGCGGCTTCCGTCCAGCCACGGAAGGGTTTGGTTTCGATCCGTTCGAGAATGTCTTTCCACCACAGATTTAATTTGAGCTTAGGAATGACCTTCGAAAGGCCCAAATCCCGCCGACGAAGGTAGCCATCAAGTTGGCGGGAACATCCCACTAAGTTCACTTTCGTTTTGTCATCAGCGGGCCATCGACCGCCAGCAAGATAAAAGGCAAGGAGGTCAAGTTCGTCACCAACGATTTCAAATGTTCGCTCCAAGGCCGCTCTCCGATGCAGATACCACTCCGCCTCATCCCAAAGGCGCATGTTGATGACGGAGAAAACACCCATTTTTTTGTGGCTGATCTCATCTCTTTCCCTTGCCTCCGCATCTTCTGGCGTCACATTTTCGGATGTGGATTTTCTCGACGGCCTGGCTTTCAATCCGAAATCCCAAGGGCGTTCGCGCTTGAGAGCATAACGGGGAAGCTCCGGATTTGCCCAATCTCCAAGTCTGGTAGGGGGTTGAGACCCAAGAACGTTAGCTAGCGTTACGATGCTGCTTGTGAAATTCAAGGCGCGTTCGATTCCTCCATTTTCTCCAAAAAGGCGCTTGAGCTTGTCGAAAAGATCGGGAGTCGGAGCCATTGCGACGATTACTCTCGAAATTAATTCCAGAAGGCTGTCTTTGATTTTGCCTTGATCCTCTCGCGACAGTTTGGTGACGACAAAAGAGGGACAATGTACTGAACAGTCCGGCATCGATTCAGATAGATATTAAGGTCTCATCTTCAACAGTAGCGAGATGATAAGGAAGGCGGTAAGGGCTGGCAAGCCGTACGCGGAAATCAATCGCCCCCAATGATTTTAGAAAACGATCTTCTCTCTCGCTTAAGCTGTTTTGGATTTCGAGGTTTATTAGGCTTCTTTCGCGGTAGTAGTTTGACAAAGCTCAGTTTCCGGGAATCTGGAAAGTTCAGGGCTTCCCAAGAAGATCGTCCCATGAGCACCGGAAGAAAGACTTCATCTTGTAGGCGATTTGAAGCCCGGGAATGACTGTTCCAGCTTCGATCATCTGCAACTGTCTTCGGCTGATTGCCACCCGGTCAGCAAGAACGACTTGAGTAAGCTTTCTGGCAGTTCTCAAGCG
>Ga0068863_100001362_pt1 | contig 24306 bp, 23 predicted proteins | sample KBSSwiS62_FD_66596 | JGI IMG/M metagenome (GOLD analysis project Ga0068863, IMG submission 66596) | Switchgrass rhizosphere microbial communities from Kellogg Biological Station, Michigan, USA - KBS Switchgrass S6-2 | ecosystem: Host-associated > Plants > Roots > Rhizosphere > Soil ... | reverse complement strand
GTCCACGAGACCGCAGATTTCATGTCACAGGTGGCCCGATCGACGGATGAAAATCTCGTTGCTTCGCAGAGCGTGGTAGGTGCGATCGACACGGTGGCAGCACAGAGTAAACAGGTGGCTTACGCCACAGTCGAGCAGGCGAAAACGGCGCAAAGTATCGTCAAGGGGGCGGGTCAGATGAGCAAGACGGCCCGCGAGGTCAGCCAGGCCATGTATGAACAGGGAACGGCGGCTCGGGAGATCGTAAAGGCAGCTCAGAACACGACTGCGATTGCCACTCAGGTTCGACGATCGTCGAAAGAGCAGGCTGTCGCCGCAAAACAGGTCGCCCAGGCGGTGGAGTCCATGCGACGGGTTGCGATCAATACGTCGCGTGCGCTCGACGAACAGGCCAGGGCCAGCGAACAAGTGTCGAGCGAATCCACGAGCCTGGCCCGGCAAATTGCGAGCGTGAGCAAGGCAATGTCCGAACAGTCTGTATCCATTTCTCAGGTTGCGGCGACCACAAAGAAGATGGGGCGTCTGTCCGAACAGATCGCCCGGGGAATGTCAGAGCAGTCTCGCGCATCCCGCGATACGACCACGTCCATTGACAGCATTTCAAAAGATGTCCGAACGATCTCGCGATCAAACAGGGAACATCTGGATTATTCCGGCCAGGTCTTGAAGGCGATAACGGACATCCGCAACGTGACCATGCAGAATGCCGTCAATGCTCAGTCCCTGACCAGCGGGGCTCAGGGATTGACTGAACGTGCCCGCAGCCTGGCAGAATTGATGTTCAGCGTCGAAACCGTACAACAGTCCGGAAATCAGTCAAATGGGAATGCCATCAAGGGTTCCCGGAAGAGGGTCAGGAAAGCAGGCAATTCGGAAGAAGCATGATGTGGCGACTGCCACATAAAGACGGCAAACGCCTGGACTGCCCTCCCGCGTTCAGGAGGACGGTCGGATCGCGAACGCATGCGTGGCGACACTGTTGCAAGTCAGGACGGAATCCAAATTCTTAGTTGTCTATGATCTCTAAATTTGTCGGAGTATTTACAACCGACCGTGACCTGGTCATTCAAATATGGGATGCCACCCTCACGCGATTGACGGGCATCCACTCCAATCATGCCTGCGGGCGATCGCTTTTGAAGGTTATTCCCGATCTGGAGTCTCGTGGATTGACTCGATACTTTCGTCACGTGCTGGAAGACGGTGTTGTCGAAGTGCTCGCTCCGGCGTTTCATCGCTATCTGATACCCTGCGCACCACAGACGCCGTCCCCGAGATTTGACAAAATGCGTCAGCGGGTAATCATCGCGCCACTTCGACAGGACTCCGACGTTGGAGGTCTCATCGTAACCATCGAGGATGTGACGGAGCGGCTTGATCGGGAGCACGAAATTGCGGGCAGACTGGAACAGCAGTCCTCCGAGATCCCGGACCTGATGGGAGCACTCGACGATAAGAATTGGCGCGTTCGACTTGAAGCCGTCCGCGAAATGTCGCGACTTGCGGCTCCAGACGCGATCGAGGCTCTCCTGCGGTCGGTTCGCGATAATCATCGCAATTTCGGGCTGTTAAACAGTGCCTTGAATGTGTTGCGTCTCACCGATGTTGATACCCATTCCACCCTCATCGAATTTTTGAAAGGACCGGACCAGGACTTGCGGATTCAGGCTGCTCTTAGCCTCGGTGAACAAAGGGATGTGCGCGCCATTCCGGCATTGTTGGAAGCAACACGTGACGAGAACGTTAACGTGGTCTATCACGCCATTGAGGCCTTGGGCAAATTGCGGGCAGTGGCTGCAGTGGATCGGCTAATCGAGTTGGCGGAGTCGAAGGATTTTTTCCTCGCGTTTCCGGCAATCGAAGCGCTGGGGGAGATTGGGCACTCCGGCGTGTCCTTCCGAATCATCCCTCTCCTGCAGGATGAAATGCTGCGCGAAGCCGCCGCTCGAGCGCTCTCCAGGATCGGGGACGAATTTGCAGTGGAAGCTCTGATTGCGATACTGAACAGCCGGGATGCGCCTACAGAGATTTTTGCGCGCTCGCTCATGGATTTGCATGATCGCTATGAAGCGAAGTATCAGGAAGGTTCCTATATCGTCGGCATTTACAGAAGTTCCATAAACGCGACAGGGGCTCAGAATCTGATCGATGCCCTGGAAACTGCTGAACCGGAAAATCTGCGCCCCCTGGTATGGCTGCTCGGCCGACTGGACAGTCCTGCGGCGAGCCGAGCACTGACGTGGCGTCTGGGAAGTGCAGAATTGCGAAACGAGATCCTGGATGCATTGGTTCGTCATGGCTCAACAGTAACGGAACTGCTGGTTGAGCAACTGAACGCGGAGGATCCGGAAACGCGGGCAGCCGCCGTGACTGCACTGGGCCGCATCCGCGACAAACGGGCAATACCGGAGTTGACCCGATTGCTTGGGTCAGATCCGGAGTTGACGATCCCGATCGTTGCCGCATTGACGTCCATTCGAGATCCCGCCGCCGCGAATTCCTTATTTTCGCTGCTGGAAACACCGGATGCGGCCGTTCGCCGCGCCGCGGTCAGTGCGCTGAATGCACTGGGCGTGCCTGAAATGGTGAAACGGGTGATTCCGCTTCTCGGCGATTCCAATCCGGGAATCCGGGAAGCCGCGGTTTGCATTGCCGGATATTTCGGTTATCCCGAGTGCATTGACACTGTCTTTTCACTCTGCCACGATCCGGATGCAAATGTCCGGCGCGCTGCAATTGAACAAATTGCATATCTCGAAGACAAGCGCGCTGCAGCAGTTCTTTCAGATGCGCTGAGCAGGGATGTGCCTGCTGTCCGAGCCGCGGCGGCGGCAGCAATGTCTCATGTGGACGCTTCCCTGGTCCGCCCGCGCCTGATCGCCGCTCTCATGGATGAAGACCCGTGGGTTCGTTATTTCACGGCGCGTTCCCTCGCCAGACACCGAATTCAGGAATCTGCCTCCGAGCTGTACCGGCTGGCTCAATTCGACCAATTTCAGCAAGTCCGAATTGCAGCGTTTGAAGCGTTGTGCCGGATCGATAGAGCGCTCGCCGCGTTAATTGCCACCTTGTTCCGGGCATCCGGAGATCCCGACCTCCAGGATGCGGCTGCGAAAGCGCCACTGCATGGCAAAGCTTCATGAGATTCCATTCGGAAATCCTCGGGCTGCCGAAGGGAACGGAAACATTACTGGCGGAACTTGTACACAGTCGAACCGGAATCTATTTTGATTCTTCGAAAGTAGATCTGCTGATGGACAAATTGTCGCCGCTGGTCGTCCGGCGAGGTTTCACTTCGTTTCTCGATTATTACTACCTTCTGAAATATGACAACACTGCACCGGCCGAGTGGCTGAACGTCATGAATGCGATTTCCGTGGGAGAGACTTATTTCTGGCGGGAATTCGATCAGATCCGGGCACTGACCCAATCGATTGTGCCCCACTGGATGGCTGCACATCCCGGCCGGACGCTCCGGATCTGGAGCGCCGCCTGCGCGACAGGCGAAGAACCCCTGACGATTGCGCTTGCGCTTCACGAGGCAGGTTGGTTTGATCGCGCCTCCATCGAGATCCGAGGCAGTGACGGGAGCTCGATTGCGATCGATAAGGCGAAGGAAGGCGTTTATCGAGAACGATCATTTCGAATTCTGTCTCCCGAGAGGCGCGCCCGATATTTTAGATCCGACGGACCAAAGACGTGGCGGATACTTCCGGAATTGCATTCCAAAGTACATTTTTCTGTCGCAAATTTGATGATAGAAGAGGAAATCGCTCCCCTTGCTACTGCCGATATCATCTTTTGCAGAAATGTTTTTATCTATTTTTCGCAGTCTTCAATTGCAACGACAGTAGGGTTGTTCGCGCGTTACATGCCCGAAGAGGCGTACTTGTTCGTTGGCACTGCAGAGTCTCTACTCAGAGTAACGACGGATTTTGTGCTTAAGGATATTGATGATGCTTTCATTTACGAAAAGGAGCCCCGTGTCCGTTAACGATGCATTTTCTATATTGCGACCGGAGGGTGTGGCGTGATCGATCGATTACTTCGCGTGCTGGTTGTGGACGACTCCGCCTATGTCCGCAAGGTTTTGAAGGAAATGCTTTCCCGCAGTCCGTTAATAGAAGTCGTTGGCGCCGCGCGCGATGGCAAGGAAGGTCTGGAAATGGCAGAACGTCTCGCTCCGGACGTGGTGACGTGCGACCTGATGATGCCGGAACTGGACGGCGTTGGATTTGTCCGGGAGCAGATGCGGCGCAAGCCGCTGCCGATCATTATCATGAGCATCGCCGATGAAAACGCGGACGCTGCCCTGACAGCGCTGGATTCCGGCGCCGTTGACTTCATTCAGAAACCAACGGCTCTTGCGACCGAAAAGATGTTTGAGGTTTCTAAGGAGCTCATTGACAAGGTGAAGGCGGCCGGAACCATCTCCCTTGATCGGATTCATGGCGATCCTCAGGCGCCTGGTTCCGCGGTCTCCGGTTCTACCAGTTCGAACATTTCGACGGATCAACCCGGAATTATCAAGGGTAGTCATAAGGTGGATCTTGTCGTCATTGGCATTTCCACGGGTGGGCCGCAGGGACTGAAACAACTGATTCCTCTTTTGCCCGCGGATTTCCCGGTACCTGTCGTCCTTGTGATTCACATGCCCGTGGGCTACACGCAAATGTATGCCCAGCGGCTTGATGAAATTTCGCCTCTCCAGGTTCGTGAAGCCGTTGAGGGAGACGTCGTGCAAGCAGGTCTCGTACTCGTGGCACCGGCCGGCAAGCACTTGACGTTCCGGCGGTTGCAGAGCGGTTCCGTTGTGACTCACCTGGATTTGCGTCCCGCAGAGTCTTTGCATCGTCCTTCTGTCGATGTAATGTTTCAATCGGCTGCCGAGATTTTTCGGGATAGAGTGTTGGGGGTGGTCATGACCGGTATGGGATCGGACGGGAAGCAGGGAGCCGCATGGATCAAATCTCAGGGTGGCCTTATTTTTACAGAGAGCGAAGAGTCCTGCGTGGTATATGGTATGCCCGCCAGCGTTGTTGAAGCCGGGCTTAGTGACCGAAGCCTGCCGTTGGGAAAGCTGGCACAAGGCATTCGAGAGGTGGTCTGACTTGTCTCCAAAAATTATGATCGTGGACGATTCGGCGTTGTCACGCCGGACCATGCGCCGCGTGCTGGAAACGGCCGGTTATGATGTTGTGGAAGCGGCCGACGGTATAGCTGCACTTGAAATGTACTTTATCGAGCAGCCTGAAGCCGTGTTGCTCGATCTGGTGATGAAAGGAATGTATGGTCTGGACGTGCTGGCTAAGCTTCGCGAAATGGATTCCAACGTGCGGGTCATTATCGTGAGTGCGGACATTCAAAGCTCTACGCGTACGATGGCAGAGCAGGGCGGGGCTCACGCCCTGATCAATAAACCTCTCATTGCGTCGGAAATCATTGATGTCCTGAAAACCGCTCTTGTGAGAGAGGAACCCCTAAATGGTTCTCACTGAACAACAGAACGACTCCATTTCGGAACTGATCAACATTGCTTTTGCCCGGACGGGGTCTGCGCTTTCCGATCTGACAGGTCAGCGGGTATTGCTTAGGCCGCCCAATGTTTCCATGCATAAAACGGCGGAATTGGCGCCGGCCCTGACGCAGTTCGTTCCGGGAGAAGTGGCATCGATTCATCAGGTTTTTGCCGGCCCTGTTGGGGGTGATGCGTTGCTGTTGCTGAACTATGTCGGTGCTATGGAATTGACCAATCTTCTGGTTGAGGAACATACCCATACCGGGTATTTGGACGAATCCGCACGGGAAGTTCTCACGGAAGTCGGAAATATTCTGCTCAATGCCTGCCTCGGAATGTTCGGCAATCTGCTGCACGTTCATGTGTCGTTCTCAGTGCCTCGCTTGCATCTGGAATCCCTGGATCACCTCATCAGCGAGCTGATAACCGATGAGCACCGCTATGCCCTTGTCGTGGCAACGGCGTTTGAAATTCGGGATAGCCAGGTGAGCGGATTTCTCGTGATGGCCTTAAGCGTAGCTTCCCTGGATCGTTTGCTTCACGAAGTGGATGAGTGGGAGGGGCGCCAAATCTAGGCCGATTCGACGATGACGCGGATGGAAGGTATCAACGAATCACTTCTGAATGCTGCGGTTCAGGACTGGATGCAACATCTTGCCCCGCAGGGCATCTTCCTGACCGATAGATTCTTCAATATCGTCGCCTGGAATGGCTGGCTGGAAGAACGCAGCGGGCGGCGCGCAAAAGATGTCCTGGGGAAGAATCTGTTCGAGCTCTATCCCGATTTGATCGAAAGAGGATTGGATGCCAATTACCGGGAGGCGATCGAAGGGCAGGTCCGAATTTTGTCCCAGCGCCTTCACGGGTATCTCCTGCCAATGCCCTCGCCGGAGTTCAAGGAGTATGCCGAAATGCAGCAGAGCGTGCGCATTTCTCCTCTTTCTCGCACGGGCCAGGTAACGGGAACGCTCACCATCATCGATGACGTGACCGAGCGAGTACTTCGGGAAAGCCAGCTGCAACTGCAGCTGGAAGTTCGATCCAGGCTGCTGACCAGCGAAAAGGCGGCGCGTCGTGAGGCGGAAGAAGCCAATCGCCTTAAAGACGAATTCCTGGCTACGGTTTCGCACGAATTGCGAACTCCGTTGACCGCAATCGTCGGTTGGACCACGCTGCTGCGAACCGGCGAGCTGGACAGGGAAAAAACCAATCGAGCCATTGAAACGATTTATCGGAACGCGCATTCGCAGGTGCAACTCATTTCAGACCTGCTCGATATTGCCCGTGTCATCTCAAATAAGCTGAGTCTCACGATTTCCACCGTCAACGTGGCTCTTGCGATAGAGGCCGCCCTGGACGCAGTCCGTCCCGAGGCGGATTCCAAGAAGATTCAGCTTAAGTCGCAGTATGAGGCTGGATTTCCGTTGATAACCGGGGACGCAGAGCGCCTGCAGCAGATCATCTGGAATCTCTTGAGCAATGCCATCAAGTTCACTCCTAAAGGTGGAACTGTTCAGGTGGAGCTGAAGCAGGTGGAATCCTTTGCTGAAATCACAGTCACAGATTCGGGCATTGGCATTGAATCCGAATTTCTCCCATTTGTTTTTGATCGATTTCGGCAGGCGAACTCCGCCACAACGCGCAGTCATAAGGGCCTTGGGCTTGGACTTTCGATTGTGCGCGAGCTGACGGAACTTCATGATGGAACCGTAAGCGTCCTGAGCGACGGCAAAGGGAAAGGGGCCACGTTCGCTATCCGGATCCCGATCCATAGACCTCCGGAAGCCCCAGGAAGCAGCACGGCTGCGAATTCCAACGTTGTTTTGGAAAATCTTTCCCGCGTCGTTTCTCCGGAATTTCTTAGAGGTCTGAAGGTCCTGGTCGTCGACGATGAACAGGATACGCGGGAATTCGTTCGCACGGTTTTGGAGAAGTCCGGAGCCAGCGTCATGACCTCCTATTCCGTCCCGCACGCGTTGGACATTTTCGAAAGGCATCGCCCCGATTGCGTGATCAGTGACATCGGTATGCCTGACGAAGACGGCTACTCGTTCATTCAAAGGATTCGCGCATTGCCGCGACACATGGGCGGTGAAACGCCTGTTGCCGCTCTTACTGCATACGCCCGCGATGAGGACCGCCTTCGTATTCTCCGCTCCGGATTTCAGGCATACATTCTCAAGCCAGTGGAGCCCGGCGACCTGGTTGTTGCCGTCGCCGGTTTGGTCCGGAAAGGTTAGAGACCCGCCGTCATTCTTACGAACTTCCGCGGAAATGGTGGAAGTTCAGTGCCATCGACCCAATCAATAGTGGTACCGAGGGAGTGGCGTAATCACCTGGATAATGACAAAAGTTCCGTACCCCCGTCGAATTGGACGTTGCGGAACGATTCGATTTCAGGTCATGGACGTGCATCCATATCATCGATCCGATTTGCGGACGTTCCATTCAGAAAGGTCCAGAGAGTCGGTTCAAATTTGCCTGGAAGGAAGATTGCCATGATTACAGTGGACGTCTTTTACAACTTGGAAATTCCGGAGATTGGTTTCATTTGCCCCTTTTGCAAGACATTGCAGTGCAGGATCGGCGGCCGAATGATCGATACCCAGATGTATCCAAATCCGAAGGAAGTAGTAGCAGAACATCTAAAGGGGAGAGACCGCTGCATAAAGTTCAATCCGGATCTGGATTCGGCTGAAGAACTTCAGATCTCTGCCGTGAATGTAACTCTTTGAGTTCCGCTGCAGGGAACAAGCATGTCTGTCATGCGTAGGACAAGTCATCAACGAGCCGTCCTCGATCGAAGACGACCACTCTGTCGACAACTTTGAGTGTGCTGGGGCGGTGCGACACGATCAGCATCGTCCGTTGAATACTTTGATCCGCAATCAACCCTTCCATCACCATTTGCTCGGTCGCGAGATCCAGGGCAGATGTGGCTTCATCCAGCAGGAGAATCGGTGCGTTTCGGCAGATTGCCCGAGCGATACCGACACGCTGGCGCTGACCACCGGACAAGGAGTGTCCGCGTTCTCCGACGATTGTATCGAGTCCATCGGGAAGGCCGGCGATGACTTCCGCCAGACATGCAATATCGCAGGAGCGCATCAGCAGGTCCGTCGGCACTTCGCGCATCATCGTGATGTTTTCCCGAAGGGTGAGATTGAAAAGTTCCGTTTCCTGGAGTACTACCGCTATATTTGCGATCAGTTCATCGTGGCGAATCCCATCGACCCCAACATCGCCGATTTGAAGAGTCCCGCGATCGAGGTGATACAGGCCGAGCAGGAGTTTGATCAACGTCGATTTGCCGGAACCCGATTGGCCGGTTAATCCGATAATCTCACCCCGCTTCACTTCAAGTGAAAGCGGCCCGACCGCAAGCTTATCGTCGTAACGAAAGACCGCGTCGCGAAGCCGGATAGTCTGCCAATCCACCGGAAATGTCAGGCTGCCTTGAGGCAACCGATTGTCGATCCAGAATAACGGCATCATCCGGCCAAGGTTGGACTTGCGCTCGATCATGAGTTGAAAGCGATCCGTGAAATCGACAGCCGCCTCACGCAACTTGTCGAAATACATGGCGTAAGTCAAAAAAAACCCGGCCGACAATCTTCCATTGATCACGGCATACGCAATGACAAGCAGATACATTCCCCAGCAAATCGCATTGTGAATCTGAAAGCACATCCACTTCGTATTACCTAAACGCAAGCGCTCATAGGACAAACGGCGTGCGACTTCTTCGCGTTCCGCCAGATTGCTCGTCATGCTATTGGACGCACCCATCGCTTTCACCGAAAGAATATTTGAAGCGCTCTCCACAAAGCCGCCGCTGGCGTTTTCGAGAGACTTGTTGATGTGGTCCGACAGTTTGCCGATGCGGTTGTCAAAAAACAGTTCGATGGCCATCAACACGCCAAGGTAGTAGACAAAGAATAGAATGAAAGCCGGATGCAACAGCACGCCTGCAATCAGTGAACCGATGAACGTTGCTATCGTCGCCAGGAAATTCGTGAGCACTTCGCCGGTCCATTCGCGCACCGACTCGGCGCCGGTAAGAACACGTTGTGCTTTGTTTCCGGTGCTTTCCTTTTGATGCCACGAAAGTGAGGAATCGAGCAGCCGTTCGAAGCCCCACACTTTCGCACGGTATCGCGCATTCAGGCTCATTCGGCCAAGCATGCGTTTGCTGGATAACCGAACTAATGCCACGACGGCATAACTCCCCGAAAGCAGGCAAATCAGGAGGAACAGCGGACGCAACGACTCGGAGACTGCAGGACCGGACTTCGTGTTCTGGATGAGAAGATTCGCGATCATTCCCACGATATATGGAGGCACCATCGTGTAACAAAGAACGACCAGCAGAACGACGCTGAATCCGAGAAACTTCCAGCGCTCCTCTGCGAGGAAGTACCAAAGCGTGCGTGGAAGATCGAGAAACGAAAAGTGCTCGGGACGACTGGCGGATGACATCGAACTATTCTACCTTCCGGCCAGAATTCAAGTGGTCCCGCCGCACGAGCAATATTTAGAATCCGACATGACGAGTCTGATTTCAACTCAGACTGCTTGTGCTCCCTTCTCGCTTCCACCGCGGCCTGTGGTCATTTCGCCCGCCTGTCAGTTTCTGCGGGCATCCGCCCGCACTCGAAGATTCCGGCTCAAGAGAGCATTGGCCATCCCATCTGGAGCACTCTACGAGGACATTCCTCCATCCTGCACCATGAATCGATAAAAGGCGGACAGCCCGGAACGGCTGTCCGCCTTTTAGGCTAATTTACTTTATGATGGTTGCTTGTAGAATCGGGGCTTGATTGAAAGTGTAGACCTGCTGCACTCGCTCCAGATACTCCTGAGAGGATTTCTCCCAATTGGCTTCACCGGGGATGAAACCGTTGTATCTCCGAATACCTTCGGAAACACCAAACCGCTGGACGTAATCTTTCAGGATCCTGGCGCCGAAATCGATGTTGTCTTCGATCTTAAGAAGATTGATGTTCTCCCGATCCGCCGTACTTCCCCACGTCGGCAAGTGAATTTGCATGATGCCCACGGCATCCTGTCCGGAAATCGCGAACGGGTTGCCTCGGCTTTCGATGATGACGATGCTTGCGAGCAGCCGTGGATTCAAACCATGCTTCCTGGCGCTGGTAACAATCGACTGCGCCAGTCGTTCACGGTTGGACTCGCTGACCTGATGAAGTTTCAGGAACGCGTTCATGGAGCGTACCTCATTGTTAATCGCGGCAACGGCAGGAATGTCTGCGACCTCCTTGTGCGGGACAGCTGGCACTGAACCAACCGAAGCACCGGGCTTTGGAAAACCAAAAACCATCATGGCTACCACCGCAAATCCGGCCAGACGGGAAGACTTGTGTGCCCATCCCTTACAGTAGAGCTTGTGTGCGACAAAGCGCTTGTTCCATCCCATTTCCATTCCACCACAACGAAGGCAAAAGGCGATTTTGGGTTGCATGGGTCCTCCTTCTCGTTCGGGCTTTCTGCTGCTTCTGAAACATCATTGCCCATTCCCCCTCTGGCTAGAATGGTCGGAAAGTACAGAACACTGGCTCTTTAGTGGAGCCGCTAAGTCCTTATTTTCCAAATTATTGGAGTCAGATCAGCGACTTAGATACCAGAAATCGAAGGGCGGGACACCGGTGGAAGTTGGGTAGCACCCGGTAGGTAGTAGGGGTGGAAACGCACGACCTCTTATTGCCCAGATTTCGGGGCCACACCCTACTTGGATTTCTGAACAAAGCCCACGCCTCTTCGCGCCGGACGGGCGGGTCTGTCTTATTTATTACGCGCGAACCCGCGTGCCACAGGAATCAAAACAAGATCACTTGAATCAAATGCCTGGATCTGCTCTTGCACGATCGGGTTCTTGCGTTCAACGTTGGTCTGACTTTCGATCTCCTGATCGATGTATCGGGGGTGACGGCATCCACATCCAGATTCTTATCGCCGCAACCATCAAGGTCGGACGAACAAGGTCGGACGAAACGTCATCGGAGATTCGCCGTACTTGTAGCCACAGCCGGAAGCGGCTCAAATTCTTGCTATTCACACCTTGCTGGCGATACGATCAGCCCGGCGAAAACCTTAGCCCAGGAGGAATCGGGAATGATTATCAAAAAACGCTCAACGGGCAGAAGCCTGTGTCTGGCGGTCATCTTATTATTAACGGCAGCAGCTGCCGAAGCCCATCACTCTTTCGCCATGTACGATCACACTCGGACGCTGACACTGAAGGGAACGGTCACCAAGTTTCAGTGGACCAATCCGCACGCCTATCTCGAACTTGATGTTAAAGACGCCAAGGGAATGGTGAAGCACTACACGCTGGAAGGAACCAGCATCAATATGATGCAGCGCATCGGGTGGCGGTCGAACATGATCAAGTTCGGGGACTCCGTCAAAGTGGTCATGGCGCCCGCCACCAGCGGTGAGCCTGTCGGCCTGCTGTTGGAAGTAACATTTCCAAACGGCGAAACCAAGCCGCTCGGTGTGCCCGCCTCGGATACATTTAAACGTACCCCCGAACAGGAGCAGAAGCCGTGATGTCCTCGATAAAAGAGCGGCTTGTTACAGCGGGCATTCTTGTTTTCACAATTTTGCCTGCGGCCGGGGCTCAAGCCCCACCTTCCGTCGCGGGCGTCCCGGACATCACCGGTTCCTGGGAACGCGCGCGGGATGCTTCAATACCTCCTGCAGTGCAGCCTCCGCTGAAGCCACAATATCAAAAGGAGTGGCAGGCCAGGAATCAGGCGGCCCGCGAAGCGTCCGCAAAAGGAACGCCTCTGGCCGATCGCGCGACAATGTGTCTGCCCGAGGGCATGCCCGCGATGATGGGCGCAACGTTTCCACTGGAGATTCTTCAAAGCAAGGGACAAGTCACCATCATCGAAGAAGCGTTTACCCAGGTGCGCCGGATCCTGCTCGATCAGCCGCAGAAGCCCGTCGACGAGGTCGAACCAGGATTCTACGGACACTCGGTGGGAAAATGGGAAGGCAATACCCTCGTCGTCGATACAGTTGGCGTGCGCGAGAATGTCGTTTTCCAGAATGCGCCGCACTCGGCCGACATGCGCATCAAGGAACGGATATCTCTTGGAGCGAACGGTATCCTGCGCGACGAAATTACAATTGAGGATCCTGCCACATTGGAGAAGCCGTGGACCGTCACGTTCGGTTATCGTCGAATTCCGAACTACACACTGCTGGAATATGTCTGCGAAGACAATCGAGAGTTCGCCGGTGACAATGGTCAACAGAAGTTTCGCATCGACACGCCTGACAAACCCGGCAAGTAGAATGGCGCGAGCCTGGCTGCGTCCTTTGGATATAAGAACGCAGCTCGGGATCTCCCATCAATAATTCGTCCGCAAACACCCGCTTCAGGCATTGAACTCGGTGAACCGGCCCGGCCCACGAACTCCCATCTGGTAAGATGCAAAACCAATTGTGCGAATCACGCAAAGAATATTGACGGGCTCGGAACCCGACTGTATCAGTACAAAAAGGAATCTCCGCGCAGCTTCTGGATCTGCAGGAGCAGACGCGAAGCGTGAAGCTAACATGTGCCTCGTACTCGGCAACACCGGAGCCAACCGCAACCGTCCGCCGACGCCTATAGAGGCCGCATCGTCGTGCTGACGGACCATTACACCGGCAGCGCCGCGGAAGTGTTCGCCAGCGCCATTCCGGAAACGGGACGTGGAATCGTCCTGGGTCAACGGTCGAAGGCCGTCGTCGATGATCACGCGGAAAGAGCCGTCCGGCTGGAAGGACGCCGCGTGATACCCGATGCTGCGGTCGATCTAACGACGAAGGATTTTCCCGAAGACGAAGACGCCGTTCTGGATCATGTACGCCCGTTGTTCCAACCTCTTAACCGCGAATAATTTGGTAAACCATCCTTTTGAATATGGCGACGCAAATAGGCCGCACCGCAATCATCATCGGCGCTTCGTCGGGAATCGGTGAAGCGCTGGCGCATCAGTTGAATCGGGAGGGCTGGCGAATCGGCCTGCTGGCCCGAAGACTCGATCGACTCGAGAAGATTCGCCAGACACTCGGGCCCGGCACGGCGGTGTACTACATGGACGTCGCTGGTGATGATGCGACAGCGGTCTTCGAAACGTTCGTAGACCAACTCGGTGGCGTCGATCTCGTGATCATTAGTTCTGGAACCGGACATCTGAATCGGGAAATGGACACCGGTCTCGACATGGATACGGTGAGTGTGAACGTGATCGGGTTCATGAGACTGGCACAGACGGCAATGCGGTACTTCATGAAACGCGGCAGTGGACACCTGGTTGGGATTACGTCGGTCGCGGCCTTGCGGGGCAACCGGGATGCCGCCGCGTATGCGGCATCCAAGGCATTTCAGTCCGTGTATCTGGATGGCCTTCGAGAACTTGCTTCGAAGAGCGGGATTCCAATCGTCGTTACCGAGGCGCAGCCGGGTTTCGTCGCCACGGCGATGATGAAGACCGACCGGCCGCTATCTCCGTTCGTCCGATGGCTGGCGGTGGCTTCACCGGAAAAGGCCGCTCAACAGATCGCCAACGCGATTCGAAGGCGCGCGAAACACGTCTACATTACGAAGCGCTATGCCATCGCCGCCCTCGTCGCCAAATTCCTGCCACGGCCGGGTTGATCCCGCGACGGGGTGTGAATTCAATCCATCGGCCCCTGATGCCTTCTCCTGGAAATAAAGCCCATGACCGCCAGGTTGCAGCACTCAGGCCTGGTTCCGTCACCATCGACACCTCAGAGAGAAGAATAACCATAAGGATGCCCGCCCCAATTCCTTCACGTATCGGAATCTTCGAACGGTCGATACGAAAACTCCCAATCCGATTGGAACTCACGGAAACAGCGGTTTGCTCGAACGCCACAATCAGAAGTCGAGTCGCTCCGTCTCGAAGCAACCGAGCTGCGCTCCTTCAGGCAATGCCTGTGTGGCGCGGGTCTATGCCCGCAACCGAATTGACAGATCCGGGACAGTCCCCTCATTCCCCAATTGTTGGTACGATAACGAGTATGACAACAAACACAAACACGGTTCGACTTCACCGCGTGCTACGCGCCACTCCGGAGCGGGTCTATCGTGCATTCCTGGATGCCGACGCGATGGCCAAATGGCTTCCGCCGAATGGTTTCACCGGTAAGGTCCATCAGATCGATGGGAAAGTCGGTGGCACGTACAAGATGTCGTTCACTAATTTCAGCAACGGCAAAAGCCACTCCTTTGGCGGAACGTATCTCGAACTCCAGCCGCACGAGCGCATCCGATACAACAGCACATTCGATATCGCGGCGCTGCCCGGCGAAATGCAAACGACGGTCATCCTGAAGCAGGTCTTCTGCGGGACGGAATTGAACGTCACGCAGGAAGGAATACCCGCGGCCATTCCTGCCGAGACGTGCTATCTGGGCTGGCAGGAATCCCTGACGCTGCTGGCGAAGCTGGTCGAAGCGGAAGTTCCCGACGAGACCTAAAGCTCCCGTAACGCTTTCGAAATGGGAAGCCGAGCGGCACGGATCGCGGGGAGCAGACCGCCCACGAGACCGATCGACAGCGCGTAAACAAGACCGGTGATGAACAGCACGGGTGTCACCCGAAATGCAAAAGCAACCTGACTGAACGTCTGGAAGTTCATCGTCGAAGTCTGAAAACCGTCGAAAGCGGCATAGGATGCGAGCGCTCCAACCAAACCACCGATGCCGCCCAGCACCACCGACTCCGCGAGCACCGACACGATCACCGAAATCGTATTAAAGCCGAGCGCCCGCAACGTCGCAATCTCGCGAGAACGCGATGCCACGGCCGTATACATCGTCAGGATTGCGCCGAACACCGCACCGATCGCCATAAGGCTGGCAATGCCGAAACCCAGCGTATTGATAATCGACGTCATTGTTCTCGATTGACTGGAGTAATAGTCGTTCTCACGCTGAACCCCCACCTGAACCTGAGGGTTCTTCATCAACCAGTCATTGAGTCGGCCAAAGGACTCGACCGATTCCAGTTTCGCGAGCACCACGCTGAATCCATTGGTACGGTGGTATACGTTCTGGAGATTCTGCACGTCGCACCAGATCTCGGATTCGGCGACGCCGCCACCGGCTTCGAAAGTCCCCACAACCGTCCAGCGGTTCTGGGCCGAGACAATCGTATCGCCCACATTCAGCCCGACGAACTGCGACTTCGCTCCCTTGCCCACAATTGCTTCATCCGTACCGAAGCGGAGCATCCGGCCTTCAATGATCTTCATTTCACTGCGAACCTTCGGCGTCTCCGGTTGAATTCCACGCATCGGTACGTTCGCGGTCCAATCCGGCTTGGATTTCTTGGGCAGGTCGATGACGACGGAGAGTTCGGCCGATACCAGCGGCACGTCCCCGTCATAGCGAATTCCCGGCGCTTCCCGGATAACTCGGACTTCGGTTCCTTCAAGACCGCTGGTCATTTCCGTATCGACACCCTTGCGCAGAATGAGCGCCCGGTCGGGGGACCCTGTGCCCGTCATCGCGGACGAAAACCCGGAGGAAATCGACAGCACCGACACAAACACAATCACGACTCCGGCAATTCCGATGATGGCAACGATGGACGATCCCAGCCGCGACGGAATGGTCTGCACGTTGATCCACATCACCGCAATCGTTTGTCTCAGCCAGATCATCGTTTTCCTACGTCCTTCTCAACGCGTCGGTAATCTGAAGTCGCATCGCACTCCAGGCCGGCATGATGCCGGCCACCAATCCCATCAACACCATGAGGATGATTCCAGCGGCGATATCCGTTTGAGACAAAATGAAAACTGGCAGCTGTCCGGTGGGATCGCCGCGTTGCACGATCAGCCAGGCCGCAATCAAGCCGAGTCCGCCACCACCCACTGTAACGAACAGAGATTCTGAAAGCACGAGTGCGAGTATTCGCACGTCGGTGAAGCCGAGAGTCTTCAGGACAGCGAGCTCGCTTGTACGTTCGCGCACGGACTGCACCATGGTGCTGGCCGCGATCAGTCCGAACATGAAGAGCACGATGGATGCGATGGCAACAGTGATCGCACCGATGTCGCCGATCTGTTTGGCGAAACCCTCTATGAAACCCTTCTCCGTCGTGGTTTTTGTTTCCGCGCCGGAGTTGGCGAACATTGCGTCGAAAGTTTGTCCCAGTTCTGTGGCACGCGACGGGTCGTCGATCTTGACGACGTACCAGCCGACGGTGTTCTTCGCGGTATTGATATTTCTGTTCTCATCGAGGTAGTCGTATCGAAAGAAGAACTGAGTCTTGTCGATACTCTGTCCGGCATCATAAATGCCGTCGATATTGAACTGCCACGGTTCCTTCGGCTGCCATGCGGCCGATAACAGAGGCACCCGATCGCCCAGCTTCCAACCATACCGGGCCGCGAGATCCTTTCCAACGATCGCTCCTTGACGGTCTGTCTGCCATTTCGCAATCTGCTGCGCAGGAACCTTGAATTCCGAATAGATTTTCAAGAAGGAGTCCGGCTCAACGGCCATGGTGTTAAGGACGTTGCTGGGTTGCTGATAGGCGCCGTTGAACCAGGTTTCGTGAGTGACTTCCTGCACTCCCGGCGTCTTCTGGATTTTCTGTTTGTAGGAAATCGGGAGCGGCAATATCAAGGTCACCTTGTTGATCAGAACGAGCCGATCGATTCCGGCAACTTCCACGCCGAGACTGAACGCGTTGCGAACCGTCATCACAATGCCAAAGAGTAGAAATGCGATGAAAATCGACAACAGCGTGAAGATTGTACGAATCCTCCGCCGCCACACGTTCATCCAGATCAACCCCAGATAGCGCATTACCGGACACCTCCGGCTCCATTTTCAAGCACGCCCTTTTCCAGGTGCAAGGTTCGCCTGGCGCGGCTGGCCGCGTGGGGATCGTGAGTCACCATTACAATTGTTTTTCCGTGATCTCGGTTGAGAGCCTGCAGCAGATCGAGAATCTCTTCACTGGCTTTGCTGTCGAGGTCGCCTGTGGGTTCGTCGCAGAGCAGCAGCGTCGGATCGGTCACGATGGCACGCGCGATTCCGACTCGCTGCTCCTGGCCTCCGGAAAGCTGGCTCGGATAATGCTTCATGCGATCCGCAAGCCCCACCACTTTCAGAGCAACGGCGACGCGCTCGCGACGCTCGGCCCTGGGAAGCTTCGTCAGAAGCAATGGAAGCTCGACATTTCTTTCTGCAGTCAGCTTGGGAAGCAGATTGTACAGCTGGAAAACGAATCCGACGTTGCCAGATCTCCAGCGGGAAAGCGCACTGCCGCGCAGGCCGCTGATGCGCTGACCGTCGACTTCCACATCCCCACCGCTTGGAGTGTCGAGTCCTCCCATCAGATTCAGGAGAGTCGTCTTTCCGGATCCGGAAGGCCCCATCAAAGCGAGGTAGTCGCCCTTCGGGATATCGATGCTGACGCCTTTTAACACATCGATGCGTTCGCTTCCGCGTGTGAAGTGCTTGTGAACGTCGCGTATTTGAACGAGAGAGTTTGAACTCATAGCGACCGCATTTTAGGGGAAAACCAAGCGGACGTATTGTTAAAAACTGACGTAAGGAATTCGAAAGACGTTTCCGGCAAATTCCTCTCCCAATGACGAAGGGCAACGAAGCGGCGGGTGAGGGGTACAAAAACACCTGTGGCACCCCTCGACCCGGCCCGCTGGCGGAGCCCACTCTCTTGTCCGAAAAGTTTTCAGAGCGTGGTGGGTTCGAGTACTCCTGCCGTCGGCCCGCGGCGGCGTGAATGGCTTGGAGCAGTGCTCGCAGCTGTCGCGGGTGACCATGCTCGAGCGGCCACACGCGGGAACTTCTTCAAGTGCCGGCCATTCCAGAACCGACAACATGCCGACGAACCCGAAAGGTCCACGGGTAAATCCAATTGCAGTCCAGAGGCCCAGGCGTCCTCCCGGGAAAGCAAACGTCGGCCACGCGCGAATGCGAGCGCGGCAAACAGAACGCCTTCGTAAAACGCCATCAGCCAAGCCGCCAGGAGTCGATTCGGAGAGCGACAACTGGAAACTGTTCATTCCGATATTTTTCGTCTCTTGCAATACAAGCCCGCAGTTCCTCAATTCCAGTGCGCTTGTTTGCCTCTGGATTCTTTTTTCTGGCCACGGGATTGACGGTGCTTTCCGGTTGTATCGCCCTTAGTAAATTTCATATCGTTCCTGACTTCGGCCAACCGAGCGGCGAGAGTAAGACTCGATAAAGGGGGAATATTGGTATCTCTGTCCCTCGAATTCGGGAGCTATACTTTGCGTGCAAAAAGAAGGTGCTCATGAGACTCACACTTGCGTTCATTTTTTTCGCAACCATAACTACCGCGGGAGACGTATCGGCGGTTCGCTTTCCGGAAAACCCCCTATTGACTTTGAAGTCTTCACCCACGATCGGCGACAACATCAACGGTCCGAGTGTGATCAAGGTTCCCGACTGGATTCCCAACAAGCTGGGCACGTATTACATGTACTTCGCGCATCACCGCGGCATGTACATCCGCCTGGCTTACGCGGATTCGCTGCATGGTCCGTGGAAAGTTTATGAGCCTGGCGTATTGAATGTCTCGGAAACCGCATTTTATCGACCTCAGCCGGATCCGGATGCGGAAATCTATGGTGTATACACGCACGTCGCCTCGCCGGAGGTTTACGTTGACGAAGGGAACAAGCGGCTGATCATGTGGGTTCACGGCCAGTTTTCCGACGGGAAAAAGTGGCCGGAGGATCCTCAGGAAGCGCATGCGTGGCTGCGGCAAAACGGATATTCGCAAAACACGCAAGTCACCTTATCGACCGACGGACTCCACTTCAAGGCATTGCCCGCCATCACAGACGATTCCTATCTGCGAGTCTTTGAACACAAGGGCGAGTTCTATGGGATCGTGCGTCTCGGCCGGCTGGTTCATTCTTCGGATCCACTGAAGAAATTTGAGGCCGGCCCGAGCCCCTTCCGAGATACGCCTTATAACAATCAGGTGCGCCATGTTGCGCTGTTCAAGGATGGCGACACGCTCCACGTCTTTTTGTCTGCCATTGGCGCTGCGCCGGAGAAGATTGTCCACACGACCATCGCGCTCAAGGGAGACTGGAAAGAGTGGAAGGTGGGTGCCTTCGACGACGTACTCAATCCGGAAGCGCGCTATGAATGCCCCGACTGGCCAGTTCGTCCTTCCGAGGTTGGCGAGATATATGGAGCCGCGAGACAGTTGCGCGATCCAGCGGTGTATTCCGAGTCCGGCAGGCTCACGCTTTTTTATACGATATGCGGCGAACAGGGGATAGCCGCCGCCGACGTCAAGCTCGCGAAGTAGTCGAATTTCGCCTGAGTTATTGGAGCGTTCTCCCATGAAAGCGATTCTCTACACGAAATACGGCCCGCCCGATGTTCTCGAACTGCATGACATCGAGAAGCCTTCTCCAAAGAACGACGAGGTTCTTGTCCGGGTTCACGCGGCGTCCATTAATGCACTGGAATGGCGCCGATTCACATTGCCTAAGATTATCGTGCGCATCATGGGTGCTGGTATTCGTGAACCAGGAAACAAATCCCTCGGGGCCGACTTCGCCGGGCGTGTGGAAGGGGTTGGCGCAGGAGTCACACACTACAAGCCCGGTGATGATGTCTTCGGCGTACGTCGCGGTTCGTTCGCCGAATATGTGTGTGCTCCGGAAACAATGATTGCACCGAAGCCCGCGAATATATCCTTCGAGGCTGCCGCGGCTATCCCGCTTGCGGGGTTAACGGCTCTTCAGGCTCTCCGGGACACGGGAAAAATCCAGTCCGGCCAGGCAGTGCTTGTCCATGGCGCCGGTGGAGGCGTGGGTACATTTGCAGTGCAGATTGCGAAATCGTTGGGAACGGAAGTGACCGCAGTATGCGGCCCGCGAAACGTCCAGGTCGTGCGGTCTGCCGGAGCAGACCACGTGATCGACTACACAAGGGAAGACTTCACGAAAAGCGGCCAACGATACGACCTGATCATCGCCGCCAACGGGTATCGCTCGATTTTCGAATACCGGCGCGTATTGAAATCGAACGGGATCTATGTCGTGGTGGGTGGGGATCTGACCCAGATGATCCAGGCGCTGGTGCTCGGACCTTTTCTTTCGCGGTCCGGAAAGAAGATGACCGGCATGATGACGCGTCCGAACCATGACGATTTGGTTTTTCTGAAGGAGCTTATCGAAGCCGGACAATTCGTGCCGGTGATCGACAGATGTTATCCGTTGGCGAAAGCCGCCGAGGCGCATCGATACGTGCTGGAAGGTCACGTTCGGGGAAAAGTAATCCTTACCATCTGACTGACCCAATAACACCTCCAAATGGGAACTGTGGCGTCTATGACTGCACACGATCCTTCAGTTGGTTCTGCTATGGAAGAAGCGTGCGCAGTCACAGAACGCCCTACAACAGTTACTTCACCTTCGCAGCGGGCTTGCCCTTCAGTTTCGATAATTCCCACAGGAATCCATCCACGGTGGACCGGGCAGCCGACTGGGCCTCGACTTGCGCGTTTGCAATGGACGATTCCCAAACCACTCGCGGGTGAATCGAACCATCGGATAATTTGGAACCGGGCACCAGCACCAGCACGTCGACGGCGATGACGGTGCTGGGATCCAGAGCCAGAGAGAGATTGGGTGGCCGCTCGTCGCTATCGGTTGTCGCAAAAGCGCGAACGAGTATGACGAAATCCGCCTGAGATGGAACTGGAACCACCTGGAGATCTTTCTGCCGGGTGAGCGCATCCAGAACCACACGATGAACATCTCCGGTACGCGTCGGCGAGGGCTCGGATATTGTCCGGGAGTCGGTGAATGAAGCAACGACGTAGACTTTCTTCTTATTCGCAAGCTCCGCAAGGTTTCCACTTTCACGGGCACCGTCCGCAGATGGATTCCACCAGTTCCCCGACGCCACCGCCTCTGTCTGAGACTGTGCGCCGCGTGCGGCGCCAGTTGTGAACAGAATGAAACACGAAATCCCCAGGGCGATCTGGTGAAATCGAAAGAGCCTGTTGATGGTCATCGTGATCTCCTCCTTTAATGATTCCGTGTTGGTCGCCGAGCTTATTCGCGCACAATATCGCATCACGATATCGTTAACAACATAAAACCTGAGCGCTTTTGGTCGTGTTACGATACCGCATGACAGCCAGGCCCAAGACCTCCGGTCCACGTCAGCTGGTTCGCGACTCGGACTACCGGGCTTTGTCCGACTTCCGCCAGAATATTCACGACTACCTGGATTTCAGCGACAAGGCGGCAAAATCAGCAGGCATTGAGCCGCGGCAATATCAGCTGATGCTTGCGATCAAGGGCCTTCCGGTGGACATGGAGCCGGCGGTTGGAACCCTGGCAACCCGTTTGAGGGTTCGCCATCACAGTGCGGTGGAACTCGTCGACCGGGCGGAACGCAATGGGTTTGTCGCTCGCGAACGCAGCGCCAACGGCAGGAATGTACTTGTGCAGCTGACTCCGAAAGGCGCCCACACGCTGGAGCGGGCGGTGGCCGCCCGGCTGGAGGAACTGCAGTCCGCCGGTCCCGTCCTGGTCAAGGCGCTTCGGCGCCTGCTCCACTCCAAAAGCAAGTGACGCTCGTTATCGCGCCACGATATCGTGATACGATAAATGCCATTGACTCCCACTCGCCCCCGCACGCATAATGTGCATCTAATGCCCACGGGATATGCGTAGATCGCGCTTGCGGACCGCATGCTGACGGGTCGGATATTGTTGGGTACGCCCCGTCAACGCTGCTGCCAGTCAGCACCGGGCATATGGGCCATCATGCCGCAGCCGATCGGCCGCGCCTCTAATGGCGCTGGCCATCCCGTGTGGCATGGACGGGCAGGATGGTGCACGCCGGAGGCCCAGGGTAAGGGCACCACAAAGTTTTCTTCAAGCTTTTCATTCTTGTTACTACCCCGCTTCACGGCACCTTCTCCCATCGCGAGAGGGTTTTGCAAAATAACCCGATTCGCCCTGGGGCAGATACTATCTTGACGTCTGTGACTGCGGACGCGGCTTCCGCGGGGGTTTGCCTCTGTTCGATTTTCCATCGGAGCGGTCGCGGCCGGATTTATCCGTCACCGGACGCGTGCGGCCGGTAGGCCGATCGGGCACCTCCGAATACATCCGTGTCATATGAACGAGTTTTGTCCGAAGCTTTCTCAGTGATGCGGGAGGTCCGACTCCCGGAAAAGTTCGATCGACGTGCTCGTCCACAATCTCGATGAGCGCGACGAGGTCCGCAAGGAGCAACTGAATTTTCATTGTTAATATTTCCTGTGAAATGAACTGGCCCAATGCCACTTTTCGGAGTTCATAAGACTCCACTCGAGGCTTGCGATGCGAGCAAACACGGAACCTCCTCTTGTCGAGTGTGTTGGGTTCCCAAATTATCTCAAATGTACGGAGCGCACTCCATATGAGAATCGTCCGTCACCGTGTGCGCCACAGATGCAATGCGGAAGCAAGGGCAAGGAGAATAAATCCCACAAGGTCCACCGCCGATCCTGGATAAATCAGAAGCAGTCCGGCGACGATGGCGAGAGAACGTTCCAGGACATTGGCTTTCTGCCTGAGCCATCCTCCGGCACCAAAGGCCATCGCCGCCACGCCGAGAGCCGCCGTTAGCGAAGTCCACAAAATCGTTCCGAGCGGAGCCTTCATCAGCAGGCCCATGCCTTCAGGCGCGAGCGTGAATGCAAAGGGCACCAGAAACGCCGGTATCGTGTATTTCCACGTCAGCATCATGGTGCGGAACGGATTCGCTCCCGTGATCGCCGCGGCAGCGAACGGTGAAAGTGCAGTTGGCGGACTGACCTCCGACAGCACCGCGTAATAGAAGATGAACATGTGGGCGGCTGCCGGACTGACACCAACCTGCGTTAGCGCCGGCGCCACCATAACGGCGGCGATGATGTACGACGCGGTGACCGGCACCGCAAGTCCAAGCAGCCAGACTGCAATCGCGGAATATAGAACCGTCAGGAACAACGAGGAACCCGCGAGCGTGACCAGAATGCCGGCAATCTTCAAACCCAGTCCCGTCAGCGTGACGACGCCAACGATAATTCCTGCAGTCGCGGTTGTCGCGATCACCGGAAGAATGCTCAGCCCGCCATCCTCCAGAGCCTGTCCCAGTTTCCGCGGATACATGGCCGTCTCCTTCCGGACGAAGCTCAGGGCGAATGCCAGAACCGTTGCCCAGAAGACTGCGCGAAACGCCGTCATTCCAAGAACCATGAACAACGCGATGGCAACCAGCGACGTGAAGTGATAGCCGTATCGCCAGGTCAGCTGAGCCAGCGAAAGCGTTCCCGTTCGAACGGGCTTCGTTCCCAGACGGCGGGAGTCTGCTTCGATCATCAAAAGTATCGACAGGTAGTACAGCAGAGTGGGGATCGTGGCCATGATGAGCACTTGCAGGTAGGAAATTTGTAGAAACTCCGCAATGAGGAATGCGGCAGCTCCCAGTGTCGGTGGGGAAAGAATCGCTCCGATACCTCCCGCCGATAGAATCGCTCCGCCGACTTCGGGCGAATATCCCGCACCTTTTAACAGCGGCCATGCCACCGAACCCAGTGTAACCGTTGTCGCAACACCGCTGCCCGAAACCGTCCCCAGCAGAAATCCGGCAATCGTTACGGTTCGGCCCGGCCCGGCGCCGCTGCCGGAACGGCCCATTGCCGCCATGGCCCAATCGAGAAAAAACGTTCCTGCTCC
>Ga0068863_100001358_pt1 | contig 24343 bp, 12 predicted proteins | sample KBSSwiS62_FD_66596 | JGI IMG/M metagenome (GOLD analysis project Ga0068863, IMG submission 66596) | Switchgrass rhizosphere microbial communities from Kellogg Biological Station, Michigan, USA - KBS Switchgrass S6-2 | ecosystem: Host-associated > Plants > Roots > Rhizosphere > Soil ... | reverse complement strand
GTTCAAGACGCACGGCGGATCGGCCGGTCCGCTCAGTCACGGCAAAGGCACGACGTGGGAAGGCGGCGTCCGCACGCCGGCGATTTTCTGGTGGCCGGGCACGGTCCGGCCGGCGACGGTTACGGACATCGGATCGGCGATGGACCTGTTCACCACCGCCGCCAGGCTCGCGGGCGCCGAGGTCCCGGCCGATCGTGTCATCGATGGCGTCGATCTGCGTGCGCGCCTCACCGGGTCCGGCCCGAGTCCGCGCGAGCTGCTGTTCTACTACTCTGACAACGAGCTTCGCGCCGTGCGAAAGGGCGCATACAAGGCACATTTCATCACCAGCGGCTCGTACAACGACGGCGAGAAGCGCGCCGAACACAATCCGCCGCTTCTCTTCAACCTCGCCGAAGATCCCGGCGAGCACTACGACGTCGCCCCGAAGCACCCGGACATCGTGGCCGACCTCGTCCAAGAGGTCCAGGCGCATCGGAAAACCATAAAGCCCACGAAGCCGCTGTTCGATGAACTGCTGAAGTAACGCGCGCCGCTGTCACCTTCTTGTCAAACTCTCATCTGGCCGCTTCCGCGTATCCTGAATGCTGCTGTGGCGCCGATCCGCCGAATTCGCGCGTGGCGAGCGATTGCATACGGGTTGTGTCTGACGTGCGCCGTGCTCCGTCCGGTCATCCCCGACGCGCAAGCGCCCTCAGGCTGTACCGTCACCGGTTCGGTCATGGCGTCCCGTCAGCCGTTGCCCGGCGTTGTCGTGACGCTGCGCGACGGGCAGGGCCGCACGCTCGACGCTTCGTCCTCGGGCGCTGACGGGTCGTTCGTCGTCAACGCGCCTTCATCGGGCTCGTTCACGCTGACCGCGTTGCTGGTGGCCTTTGCGCCAATCTCGCGGGACATCACGATCGACCCGACATCGTGCGCGCAGCGGATGGATCTGACGATGACGCTGGCATCCCGCGCCGCGCAGGCCACTCCGGCGGAGGGACGAGAGGCGGCGCGGCCGCCGCTTGCGGCAAGGGGCGTCGGCGGACAGAGACCGGCGGCGGCCGCGGCTGGCCGGCAGGCGTTCCAGAGCCTCGCGCTCGTCGCCGACCCGTCCGGCGCGCGGGCCGATCCGGAGACCGCGACGGGGACGGCTGAAGCGCTGCTGCCGCCAGGCTTTTCGATCGAAGCGTCGGCCGATTCGGTCACGGCGTTCGGCAACACTCAGGCAACCGCGGGATTCTTCGGCCCCAATGGGCCTGGCAATTTCGCAGAGCGTTTCGCGTTCGGCAACGGGTTCGGCGATGCCGCGTCGAGCGACGCCAGCGGTCCGGGTGCGCGCGGTGGCGCGGCCGCCGGCGGCGGCCCGGGCGGCTTCGGCGGACGGGGGTTTGGACCCGGCGGGCCGGGCGGCCCGTTCGGCCGAGGTGGCCGCGGCAATCAGATTCGCGGCGCCGTGTTTCAGAGTTTCGACGCGTCGGCGCTGGATACCGCGCCGTACCCGTTGAATGGTGCCGCATCGAAGCCGGACTATCTTCAGCAGCGCTTCGGCGCGACTCTCGGGGGCCCGCTGGTCATCGGCAAGCTCGTGAACAGTCCTCGAACATTCTTCTTTCTCAACTACACCGGCAACCACTCGCGCAATCCATTCGACGCGTATTCGACCGTACCGTCGCTCGCCGAGCGTGATGGCGACCTGTCGGCGTTTGGCGGAGTCCTTCTCGATCCGATCACGCACCAGCCCTTCACCAACAACCAGATTCCGGCGGCGCGTCTCGATCCCGCGGCACGATCGCTGCTCGACCTGTTTCCGACGCCGAACCAGCCTGGCGATCGACAGAACCTTCACACCGTGACCACGACGACCAGTCAGCTGGATGACATCAATGTCCGGTTCGTGCACGCCTTTGGCGCCGTACCGCAGCGCGGGCAGGGTGGTGGGCGGGGAGGTGTCGCTGGCGGCCGCGGTGGCCGTGGCGGTCCCGGCGGGCGCCCGGGCGCGTCCAACTTGAACGTGACCCTCCACTATCGCCACGCGGACAACACGTCCGCGAACGCGTTTCCCGCGCTCGGCGGCTCGTCGTCTACGAGCGCCTGGGATATTCCGGTGACCTACTCGTTCACGAGGAAGGGCGTGACGCATTCCATCCGCGTCGGCTTCAACCGTCAGCACTCGGAGACCGGGAATCTTTTCGCCGGCGTGCTGGACGTGGCTGGCGCCGCGGGCCTGGCCGGTGTGTCAACGGATCCCTTCGACTGGGGCGCGCCGAATCTGTCGTTCAGCACGTTCGCCGGCGTTCGCGACACGAACCCGTCGATGAGGACGGATCAGACCTGGTCGGTTGGCGACACGATCGTCAAGACCCGCGGTGCGCACACACTGCGCTTCGGCGGTGACGTTCGCTCGATCCACGCTGACAGCCGCGCTGACGCGAACGCGCGGGGCAGCTTCGTCTTCACCGGCTTGTACACCGGTGTCGACTTTGCCGATTTCCTGCTCGGTCTGCCGCAGCAGGCATCGGTGCAATACGGACCGTTGCTCGATCGTTTCCGTTCACGATCGGCCGATGTGTTCGTGCAGGACGATTGGCGGGCATCGGACAAGGTCACGGTCAACGCCGGTCTTCGGTATGAGTACTTCTCGCCGGTTTCCGAGGCTGACGACCGGCTCGCGACGCTCGACGCCGCGCCGGGGTTCACCGACGCCGTTCGTGCGATCGCCGGAGCGAATGGCCCGTTCTCCGGCGCGTTGCCTGACACCATCGTCCGGCCGTTCCGCTCCGGCTTCGCGCCCCGCGTTGGCATCGCCTGGCGCCCGAAGGCGGGAACTGTCGTCCGGACCGGCTACGGCATCAACTACAACGCGGGCGCGTATCAGACGATCGCGCAGCAGCTCGCCGGCCAGCCGCCGTTCGCGGTCACCGACACCGTGCTCGGCTCGAGTCCAGCGGCTCCGCTCGAGACGGTGCTGCTCGCATCCCAGCCGGCAACGACGACGAATACGTACGGCGTCGACCCGAATTACCGGCTCGGTTCCGTGCAGATCTGGAATCTCGACTTGCAACGCGATCTCTCGAGGACCATCCAGGCTGGCATCGGCTACACCGGAAGCAAAGGATCGAATCTCGACATCCTCCGCGCGCCCAACCGCGGACCGGGCGGTCTCTCGATTCCCGGGGTCGCTCCGTTCATCTGGGAATCGTCGGAGGGCGATTCGATCCTGCACTCCTTGACCGTCCGCCTGCGCAAGCGCCTCACGAAGGGCGTCGCCGTTGGCGGCAGCTACACGCTGTCGCGGTCGATAGACGATGCCTCGTCGATCGGTGGAGGAGTGGGAACCGTCGCGCAGAACGACAGGGATCTTGAAGCGGAACGGGGACTCTCGAGCTTCGATCAGCGTCATCGATTCTCGGCCGACTTCACCTACGAGCTGCCGTTTGGCGCAAACAAACCGTGGTTTACCAGCGGCAGGGCCGCGTCGCTGTTCGGCGACTGGCAGGTCAACGGCACGCTGCAGCTGGCGTCGGGCACGCCGTTCACCGCACGTGTGCTCGGGAACATCCAGGACGTCGCGCGCGGCACCAACGGGACCTTACGGGCGAACTACGACGGCGCTCCGATCGCGATCAGCGATCCCACGGCGTTGCTGTTCTTCAACACCGCGGCGTTCTCGGTCCCGGCACCCGGCACGTTCGGGAACGCGGGCCGCAACATCATCATCGGACCTGGATCGTCGGTTATGAACCTGGGGTTGACGCGCAACCTGACCTGGGGTCAGACGCGCGGGCTGTCGATTCAAGCGCTGGCCAGCAATCTCTTCAACGATGTGCAATTCGCGTCGATCGACACGAACATCAACTCGCCGACGTTCGGACGTGTGACGGCCGTCCGGCCGATGCGGCGCGTGCAGATTCTGACCCGATTCCGGTTCTGAGAGATCGCCTACCGTTAAACCAATCGCTGGTCACTTCGACGACTGCGATGGCAATTGGGACGCATCCCATCCGCCGCCGAGGGCCTCGATCAGCAGCACGCTCGCCGTCCGCCTCCGCGTCAGGATGTCGAGCTCCTGCCGCTGGGTTTGAAGCGCAGCGGCCTGCACCACAATTACCTGCAGGTAGTCCGCGGTCCCCGCCGTGTATTGGAGCCTGACGATGTCGAGCGTTTCCTGGGCGGCCTTCACCGCCTCCGCTTCGGCTGCCGATTCCTGCTCCAGAATTCGCAGTGTCGACAACTGATCCTCGACCTGTTGAAACGCCGTCAGCACCGTCTGCCGGTAGGTGGCCACCGATTCATCGTACGCCGCTTCCGATAGGTCGAGCTGGGCGCGCCGTTTGCCTCCGTCGAACAGCGTGGCTGCCAACTGGGGCCCGACAGCCCAGAACCGGCTCGGGAGGCTGAACCATTGCGCGAGGCTCGTGCTCTCGAATCCTCCCGTTGCGCTCAGCATCAGCACTGGAAAGAAGGCGGCCTTCGCGACGCCGATCTGTTCGTTCGCGGCGGCGATGGCCCGCTCCATTGCCGTCACGTCGGGCCGACGTTCCATCAGCGTGGACGGCAGACCCAACGGAATCACCGGCGGTGGCGTCGTGACCACCAGAACAGGGATCGACACGCTCGCTGGGGTTTCCCCGATGAGGGTGGCGATCGCGTGCTCGAACTGCGCGCGCCCGACGCCGACGTCGATGAGCTGCGCGCGCGTCGTCGCCAGTTGCGTTTTTGCCAGTGCGACATCGGCGCCCGACGCAATCCCGGCGGCGAACCGGTCCTCGGTCAGCTGCACCGACTGTTGATACACCGTCAGCGTGCGCCTCAACAGGTCGGCATCCGCGTCAAGTCCGTGAAGCTCGAAGTAGATCTGGGCGAGCTGCGATTGATAAAAGAGCTTCGCGTTCTCGAGGTCTGCCGCCGACGCCTGCGCCGTTGCGGCATTTGCGGCCACACTGCGGCGGATGCTGCCCCAGACGTCCGCCTGATACGAGAGGTCGACGGGCATCGAGTAGTCGACGCGCGATCCGCCGCCGGCGGTGGTCGGGGAGCCGACCGCATTCGGGCTGGACGCAGTGTTCGCGTTGATCACGCTTCCGCGCGCAGATGTGCTCGAGTTGTGGCTGGCAATGACAGCGGGTGTCGCGGTGAGGGTCGGAAAGAGCGCGGCACGCGCAATCCGCACCTGATCGCGCGCCTCGCGGTATCGTGCCATCGCCGCAATCACGTTCTGGTTCGAGAGCTCGACCCGCGATTCGAGTGCGTTCAGGTGGGGATCGTTGTACATCTCCCACCAGCGGCCGCGGGGAATCGCCTCATTCGGCTCCGCCTCCTTCCAGCCGGCCGGTGGCGCCTCCGTGAACGCCGGCACGCCTGCGATCGGAGGACGATGGTAGGTTGGCCCGACTGTGCAGCCAGCCGCGGAAAGCGCCAGTGCCAACGCAGCGACTCGACGCATCACGCGTCTCCCGATCGGGCCGCGCTCAGCAGTACGCTCGACGCTCGCACCTTCCGCCAATGCTGCAGCCGGTCGAAATAGAGATAGACCACGGGCGTCGTATAGAGCGTGAGAACCTGGCTGACGATCAGCCCGCCGATGATGGTGATGCCGAGGGGCCGCCGCAGTTCCGACCCGGTGCCAGCGCCAATCGCCAACGGCAGCGCGCCCAGCATCGCCGCGATCGTGGTCATGAGAATCGGTCGAAAGCGCAGGAGGCAGGCTTCGAAGATGGCGTCGCGGGGGCTCCTGCCTTCGTGCCGCTCGGCCGCCAACGCGAAATCCACCATCATGATCGCGTTCTTCTTGACGATGCCGATGAGCAGAATGATTCCGATCATCGCGATCACCGTGAGATCGGTGTGCGTGATCATCAGCGCCAGAAGCGCTCCAACACCGGCGGACGGAATCGTCGACAGGATCGTGATCGGATGAACGTAGCTTTCGTACAGCACGCCGAGCACGATGAAGACGGCCGCCAGGGCCGTCGCAATCAGGACCGGTTCGTTGTCGAGCGATTCGCGGTAGGCCTGGGCGGTGCCGGCGAACATCGTGTGAATGGTTCCCGGCAACCCGATGTGCCTGGCGGCCCGTTCGATCGCGCTGACCGCATCACCGAGCGCAATACCGCGTCCCAGGTTGAACGAGATCGTCACGGCGGGAAAGAGCCCCTGATGGTTGACGGACAGCGGCGCAGTCCCCGGCGACCAGCTGGCAAAGGCGCTCAGCGGCACTGCCTGGCCCTGCGGCGACTGCACGAACAACCCGTTCAACGACATGGCGCTCTGCCAGTACTGCGGTGCGACCTCCATGACCACGTGGTACTGGTTCCGGCCGCGATACATCGTCGAGACCTGACGCTGTCCGAAGGCGTCGGACAGCGTCGCGTCGATCAGTGCGGGCGCAATGCCGTACCGTGCGGCCTCCTCGCGGTCGTAGTCGACGAGTGCCTGCAGCCCGTGATTCTGCTGATCGCTGTTCACGTCGCTGATGATCGGGATGTGCTGCAGTTCCTGCAGCATTCTGGGTGCGTAGATGGTCAGATCGGGAAGGTTGTCGCCCTGCATCGTGAACTGGTACTGGGCATTGCTCTGGCGGCCGCCGACGCGGACGTCCTGCGAGGACTGCAGATAGAGCGTCGCTCCTGGTATCTGGCCCAGCCTCGGTCGAAGACGCCCGATGACTTCGTCTGCACGCGCATTCCGCTCGGCGAGCGGCTTCAACGCGATGAACAGCCGCGCCGTGTTCGTCGTTCCTCCACCGCCGCTGAACCCGACCGTGTTCGCCACCGCCGGATCGGCGTTGACGATCTCCATCATTCGCAGCAACAGGTCATTCATCAACTGGAACGAGCTGCCCTGATCGGCCTGAATGGACCCATTGACGCGGCCGGTATCCTGCTGGGGGAAAAACCCCTTCGACACATTCAGGAAGAGGTAACCAGTCAAACCGATCGTGCCGATCAGGATGAGGAGCGTGACGACGGCGTACCGCAGCGCGACCTCGAGCGTGCGGCCGTATGCGCTGACGATGGCCGCGAACATGCGTTCGCTCCATTGGTAAAGGCGCCCGTGACGCTCCGGCCTCTTGAGCAGATGCGCGCACATCATCGGCGTGGCGGTCAGCGAGACAACCATGGAGATCACGATCGCCGCCGCCATGGTGACCGCGAACTCGCGGAACAGACGTCCGACGATTCCGCTCATGAGCAGGATCGGAATGAACACCGCCACCAGCGAGAGGCTCATCGACATCACGGTGAAGCCGATTTCCTTCGCTCCTTCAAGCGCCGCTTCGAACGGTCCTTTCCCCAGTTCCCGGTACCGGGCGATGTTCTCGATTACCACGATCGCATCGTCGACGACGAAGCCGGTGGAGATCGTCAGTGCCATCAGCGAGAGGTTGTCGATGCCGTAGCCGAGCAGATACATGGCTCCGAACGTGCCGATCAGCGAGAGCGGGACGGCGACGCTCGGGATCATCGCCGTGCGCGGGCTGCGGAGGAACGCGAACACGACGAGAACGACGAGGATAATCGAGATGATCAGCGCACGCTCGATGTCGTGCACGGACGCCCGGATGGTCGTCGTCTGGTCGATGACCACGTCGACGTCAATGGCCGGCGAGAAGGCGGCCTTCACGCGCGGCAGCACCTCCCGAACGGCGTCGACGGTCGTGATGATGTTGGCCCCCGGCTGCCGGAAGACGATCACCATGACCGCCGGCTCGCCGTTGACGTAGCCGGCCGTCCGGATGTCCTCGATCGAATCTTCGGCGGCCCCGACGTCACGGACACGAACCGGCGCGCCGTTCCGGTACGCGACGATCAGCGGCGAGTAGTCGATGGCTTTCAATAGTTGATCGTTGGCGCCGATCTCCCAGCGCTGGTTGCCGGCCGACACCTGCCCCTTGGGCGTGTTCGCGTTGGTCGCGGCGATGGTCGAGCGGACCTGCTCGAGGCCGATGCCGTACTTGCTCAGCATCGACGGATTGAGTTCGACGCGGACCGCAGGCAGCGCTCCGCCGCCGACCACCACCTGACCGACGCCGCGAATCCGCGAGAGAGACTGCGCCATGATCGTCGAGGCGGCGTCGTAGATCTGTCCCTTGCTCAGCGACGACGAGGTCAGCGACAGAATCATGATCGGCGAATCGGCCGGATTCACTTTCCGGTAATTGGGGTTCGACGGCAGATTCGCCGGCAGATAGCCGCGGGCGGCGTTGATCGCGGCCTGGACGTCGCGGGCGGCGGCGTCGATGTCGCGGTCGAGATCGAACTGCAGCGTGATGGTGGTCGAGCCGAGCGAGCTCGACGAGGTCATTTCCGTGACCGCGGCGATGCGCCCGAACTGCCGCTCCAGAGGTGTGGCCACCGACGATGCCATGGTCTCTGGGCTCGCGCCCGGCAGCGACGCGGACACGGAGATCGTCGGAAAATCCACCTGCGGAAGCGGCGACACCGGCAGCAATTCGAACGCGACCGCGCCGGCCAGGCCGAGTGCGACCATCAGGAGTGTGGTCGCGACCGGCCGGTGAATGAACGGGGCGGAGATGTTCACGGGCGGCCGGCCTCGGACGAAGCCTCTCCCTGCCGTGAGAACCGCGCGGCCAGGCCATCGAACCAGAGGTAGATGACCGGCGTCGTGTAGAGCGTGAGCAACTGACTCACGAGGAGGCCGCCGACGATGGCGATGCCGAGCGGACGCCGGAGCTCCGAGCCCGTTCCGGAACCGAGAGCGAGCGGGATCCCGCCGAACAGCGCCGCCAGCGTGGTCATCATGATCGGTCTGAAGCGAAGCAGGCTGGCTTCGCGGATCGCGTCGATCGGTTTCTTGTGCTCCACGCGCTCGGCTTCGAGCGCGAAGTCGATCATCATGATCGCGTTCTTCTTCACGATGCCGATCAGCAGCACGAATCCAATCAGCGCGATGATGCTGAAATCGGTGCCGGTCAGGAGCAGCAGCACGAGGGCGCCGACGCCGGCGGAGGGCAGTGTCGAGAGAATCGTCAGTGGATGAATGAAGCTCTCATACAGCACCCCGAGGACGATGTAGACGGTGACGATCGCGGCAAGTATCAGCAGGGGCTCGTTGCGCAGCGAGCTCTCGAAGGCCTCGGCGGCTCCCTGGAACTGCCCCTGAATGCTGGCCGGCATGGACAGTTCGGCCTTCGCCTTGTACACGGCGTCGACCGCCGCCCCCAGCGACGCCCCTTGCGCCAGATTGAACGACAGCGTCACAACCGGAAACTGGCCCTGATGGTTCACGCTCATGGGGGCCGTCGTCTGTTCGACGCGAACCAGCGCGCTCAGCGGTGACTGGTTGCCGTTGGGAAAACTGATCGAGGACGCGGCGGGGCCGCCGCCGAACGCGGTCGTGGCGCTCGCCGTCGCGATTGCGCTTGGCGATGTCGACGTTGCCGGCGTGCCGATCGGCGATCGACCGGGCGTGCCGCCGGCGAGGCCGCCCGAGACCACGCCGATGTTGGTGGACGGTGATGGAGCCGTTGCGATGCCCGAGCGAATGAAGAGGTCGCGCAGATCGACGGTATGCGCTCGAAACTGCGGCTCGAGCTCGAGGATCACATGATATTGATTCAACTGGGTGAACATCGTCGAGATCTGACGCTGGCCGTATGAGTCGTAGAGCGTCTGATCGATGAAGGCCGGCGTGATCCCCAGGCGTGAAGCGGCGTCACGATCGATCACGAGCTGTGCACGGAGACCGAGCGCCTGCTGGTCGCTGGCGGCGTCGCGGATGTTCGGCAGCTGCTGCAGCTTCGCCAGCATCTGGGGCGCCCACTCGTGCAGTTCGTCGACGTTCGGGTCTTCGAGTGTGTACTGAAACTGCGTGCGGCTGACCCGATCGTCCACGGTGATGTCCTGGACCGGCTGCATGTAGACGTGCAGTCCCGCCATATCCGTCAGCGCCGGCTGGAGTCGACCGATGATCTCCGTGGCGTTCGCGCGACGTTGTTCGAGCGGCTTCAAGTTGATCAGCAGGCGGCCGTTGTTGAGCGTGGTGTTGGTCTGATCGATGCCGACAAACGAGGACAGGTGCTCGACCGCAGGGTCCCTGGTGATGATGTTGACCGCCTGTTGCTGGAGCTTCACCATCTCCGGAAACGACACGCTCTCCGCGGCCACCGAGACGGCCTGGATGACGCCGGTGTCCTGCACCGGAAAGAACCCCTTCGGCACGATGACGAACAGCAGCGCGGTCAGCGCCAGCGTCGCGAGGAAGCCGACGAGCATCGGCGTCTGATGCCTGAAGACGACGTCGAGCGTGCGGCCATAACCCTGGATGATCCGATCGAACGCACGCTCGGACCACCGATAGAACCGGCCACGGTCGTCATCCGGCGTGTTCGTCAGGAGCCGCGCCGACATCATCGGGGTCAGCGTCAGCGACACCACTGCCGAAATCAAGATCGTCACGGCGAGCGTCACGGCGAATTCGCGGAACAGACGCCCGACGATGTCGCCCATGAACAGAAGGGGAATGAGCACGGCGATCAGCGACACCGTCAGCGAGATGATCGTGAAGCCGATCTGTTCCGAGCCATGCAGCGCGGCCTCGATCGGCGATTCCCCCTTCTCGATGAACCGTGCGATGTTCTCGATCATCACGATCGCATCGTCCACGACGAAGCCGGTCGAGATGGTCAGGGCCATCAGCGTCAGGTTGTTCAGGCTGTATCCGAGGAGGTACATCACGGCGAACGTGCCGACGAGTGAGAGCGGAACCGCGACGCTCGGAATGATTGTCGCCGCCGCCGTGCGCAGGAACAGGAAGATCACGGCGACCACGAGCACGATCGTGAGCATCAGCTCGAACTCCACGTCTCTGACCGACGCGCGGATGGTGGTGGTGCGGTCGGTCAGAATGGCGACCGTGACGGCGGCCGGCAGCGATTCGGTCAGCGTTGGCAGCAGCGTCTTGATGCGATCGACGACCGTGATGATGTTGGCGCCCGGTTGGCGCTGTACGTTGAGGATGATGGCCGGCGTGTCGTTCATCGTCGCGACCTGACGGACATCCTCGATGGAATCAGTGACGGTCGCGACGTTCTTCAGGCGGACCGGCGCACCGTTCCGGTACGCGACGACCACCTCCGCGTAGCCGTCGCTCGAGAGGAGCTGATCGTTGGCCCCAATCTGATAGTTTTGGGCCGGGCCGTCGAAGCTTCCTTTGGCCAGGTTGACGTTGGTCGCCGCGACCGCCGTCCGCACGTCTTCGAGATTCAAGCCGTAGGCTGCGAGCGCGGTCGGATTCGCGCTGATCCGGATGGCCGGCTTCTGGCCTCCGGAGAGCGTCACCAGCCCGACGCCAGGCAGTTGCGAGATCTTCGGTGCGAGACGGGTGTCGGCCAGATCCTGGACCGTCGACAGCGGCACCGTGTCCGACGTGAGCGCCAGCGTGAGAATCGGCGCATCCGCCGGATTCACCTTGCTGTAGATCGGCGGCGTCGGCAGATCCGCCGGTAGAAAGGTGCCGGCGCCGTTGATCGATTGTTGTACCTCCTGCTCGGCGACGTCGATGCTCAACTCGAGCGCAAACTGCAGCGTCACGATGGAGAGCCCCGTCGAACTCGTCGACGTCATCTGCTGGAGCCCCGGCATCTGGCCGAACTGCCGCTCGAGCGGAGCGGTCACCGATGACGCCACCACGTCGGGGCTGGCGCCAGGGTAGGTCGTCGCAACCTGGATCGTCGGGTAGTCGACTTCCGGCAGCGCGGACACCGGGAGCTGTCGGTACGCCACGAGCCCGGCCAGCAGGACGGCGACCATCAAGAGCGACGTTGCGACCGGCCGGAGGATGAACGTCCGCGACGGGTTCATCGTGTGCTGCCGCGGGGGCCCTTCCCGGTCGTCGCCACGGCGCCGGCACGTGGATGGCCCGTCCGTGCGTCTTCGTTTTCATTCTCGGGCAGCGACGTGGCGACCCTGCTGCCCGGCCGCAGCCGGTCCACGCCCTGGATCACCACCAGCTCGTTCGGCGAGATTCCCAGGACCACCTCCGAGCGCTCAGCGTCCGCCGTCCCGAGCGTCACGTTCCGGAGCGCCACCGTTTGATCGCGTGTCACGACGTAGACGAAGGTCGTAAGCGCGTTGCGCTGGACCGCGGCGTTCGGAATCAGCGTCACGCCTCGCCGTTCCTGAACCAGCATTCGTGCATTCACGAACTGGTTCGGAAACAACGCGTCGTCCCGATTTGGTGCGGTCGCGCGAAGTTTCAGCGTGCCAGTGGTCTGGTCGATCTGGTTGTCGAGCGTGGTCAGCTCGCCGCTGGCGAGGACGTCGGTGGCAGCGCGATCCATCGCGTCCACCCGGAGCGACCGGCCCGCCTTGAGAGCCGCCCTCACCTCCGCGACCTGCTGTTCGGGAATCGTGAAGATCACGCTGATGGGCTGCGTCTGCGTGATGACGAGCAGCGGCGTGTTCGCGGCGGCAGATACCATGTTGCCGGGATCGACGAGACGAAGACCGATGCGTCCCGAAATCGGCGCGGTGATGTGACAGTAGTCGAGGTTCAACTTTGCGCTGTCGATGGCCGCCTGATCGGTTTTCAGCGTCGCCTCGTCCTGGGCGACGATCGCCCGTTGTGTCTGCAGGATCTGCTGAGCGATGGCGTTCTTCGCGATCAGCGATTCGTAGCGAGCCAGGTCGATCCGCGCGTTCTGGAGGGCCGCCTGGTCCTTGAGCAACTGCGCCTCCGCCTGTTGGAGCTGCACCTGAAAGGGGCGCGGATCGATCTCGACGAGCGGCGCGCCCAGCCGCACCATCTGGCCTTCCCTGTATGCGACGGTCATGAGCTGGCCATCCACTCGTGTCCTGACCTCCACGGTGTTGATCGGCGTGACCGTACCCAGTCCGGTGACGTAGTCACCGATGTCGCCTTTTTCCGCTCGGGCGACGACGACTGGCACGGGTGGTGGCGTTCGTGGCGCCGTGGTCCGCATCGACTCGCTTCGCCGCCATACGAACGCGCTGGCGAGCCCGACCACAAGGGCCAACGCGAGCCACGCGAACCAATGGCTCGAGCCTGTGGTGGGACTTGATGCGGACGGCTTTCGAGTTGAATCAGGGCCTGCCGGCGAATTCGGCGGCGCGGGATCGCTTGTTTCGGCCATGCGCCGATGCGTCAGTCACGGACAGATGGCTTCGTGCAAGTTGTGTTCCCAGCAAGGCGCTCCTATCTTCAATGATTGCAACGATTGCGGCGTGCCGCCATTGGCGGGATCTCGTCGCTAACAACTCGTTGTCAATGCCGTGACCCGGATAGGGTTGGTGTCGACTGTCGTGTTTGCTACGAACGCGGCGCCGTTGGTTTGACCTGGGTCTCGACGCCGAGTGCCCTGCAGCGGTCAGACGCTATCCTTCTGAGAACTTTAGACATCCGCGCAATGTTCCCGCCTTAAACTGAAGTCTTGAAACCCTCCCGTGGAGTGCTGCTCACGCTTCGTGCCTTCGTGATGATCGGTGTGGCGGTCGCTCTGCTCCAATCTGCCCCACGAGCCCAGCAGCGCTCCGTGTTCCGCTCCGGCACCGAGCTCGTGTTGGTCAACGTCGTCGTGCGCGACAAGAGCGGCGCAGTCGTCCGCAATCTGTCGCGCGACGACTTCACGGTGACCGAAGACGACAAGCCGCAGATGATCACCAGCTTCGACTTCGAAGAGTTGGACGCGCCTTCGGCAGAGAGAAACGCGACGGCATCGGCGGCACAGGCTCAGTCAATTCTTTCGTCGCCGGGCCGCGCCGACGACCGGAGCGCGAAGGCTGCAGCCGAGCATCCGTCGGCTATTGACATGCGCGGCCGGCGGCTCATCGTGCTGTTCTTCGACCTGAGCTCGATGCAGCCCGAGGAGCTCGAGCGCGCCGTGAAGGCGGCGCACGACTACGTGGAGCACAAGCTGTCCGACGCCGATCTCATCGCCATCGCCTCGTTCTCGACGTCGCTGCAGGTCGTCCAGGACTTCACGGCCGACGCGGAAACGCTGCGCAACGCCATCGACGGGTTTGGATCGAACAATGCGGCTGGCTTCGACAGCGGCCTGACTGGCGACGTCGAGGACACGCCGGACACCGGTAACGCGTTCACCGCCGACGACACCGAGTTCAACATCTTCAATACCGATCGCCGTCTCGACGCACTGCGGACGCTGGCCGACCAGCTCGCCGGCATCGATCAGAAGAAGTCGGTGATCTATTTCAGCAGCGGCATGAGCCAGCAGGGTCAGGACAACCAGGTGCAGCTGCGGCGAACCGTGGACCGCGCCAATCGCGCGAACGTGTCGATATACGCCGCCGACATGCGTGGACTGCAGGCGCTGGTTCCCGGGGGCGACGCGACCCAGGGCAGCCGGCGGGGGACGTCACCCTTTTCCGGCGCCTCGACGCGAAACCAGTTCGGCAGTCAGGCGGCTTCGCAGGACACGCTGACGACCATCGCGGAAGATACTGGCGGACGCGCGTTCTTCGACGCGAACACGTTCGGTCAGGTGTTCGACCGCGTCGTCAACGACACGTCCGCGTACTACGTGCTGGGTTACTCGAGCACGAACCCCGCGCGCGATGGCCGCTTCCGCCGCATCCGCGTGCGGTTGAAACGTCTCGACCTGAAGCTGGAGTACCGGTCCGGCTATTATGCACCCCGCGACTTCGCGCATTCGACGAAGGACGACCGCGAGGAGCAGCTGCAGGATCAGCTCACGTCCGATCTGTCCGCGACCGATCTGAGCGCGTACGTATCGACTGCATATTTCCGGCTGGCAGACAACCGATACTTCGTGCCGCTGTCGGTCGTCGTCCCCGGTTATCAGCTACCCATTACGAAAACGACCGACAAGAACAAGGCGACGATCGATGTGCTCGGTCTCGTGCGGGACGAACAGCGGCGCCCGGTGGGACGGATTCGCGACACGGTCCGGCTTTCGACAGAAGCAGCCGATGACATTCGCAAGAAGACGGTGCAGTACGAGACCGGGTTCGAGATGCCGCCGGGCAGATATCGTGTAAAGGTCGTGGTTCGAGAGAACCAGGACGGCGCCTTCGGTTCGTACGAAACGGACATCGTCGTGCCGGACGTCAAGCGCGACGCCGTGAAGCTGAGCTCCGTCGTCGTCGGCACTCAGCTGCAGGCGGGTGCGCGGAAGAACGATCGCAACCCCCTGGTCCGCGACGGCCGCGAGCTGGTGCCGAACGTCACGCACGTCGTCTCGGCGGGCCAGCACCTCTACTTCTACTACGAGGTCTACGAGCCGGCGACGCCGGTGAAGCTGCTCACGAGCATCGCGTTCTTTCGCGGCCGCCAACGGCTGTTCGAGACGCCGGTTGTCGAGACGACGCAGTTGACGGCGCCGGACAAAAAGACCGCTGTATTTCAGTTCGACGTGCCCGCCTCGTCTCTTCCACCGGGGCTGTACACCTGCCAGATCAACGTGATCGACGATTCCGCAGGGACTTTTCTGTTCCCTCGGTTGCAGTTGTACGTCCGACGCTGACGCGCCTGAGGGCGTTGGAGCACGAAGCTAGCGCCCTTTGGTGAGTAAAGCGGGCCAGTTCAGCACGACCGTCATCGGCGTGGAGGACTCCGACTCCACGAGCGTAGGCAGCAGGAAACGGCCGTCCTTGCTCACATCGATGCTGACGTTGTTGCTCTGGATCCGTGCTTCGAACAATGCCTCGGGTACGCCAAATTGGAACCGCGATCCCGGCTTGATGTCCACGGCCATGATCTTGGAGTCCCCACCCTCGTAATGGAGCGCGTGCCCGTCGCGGCTCCACACGGGGGCCTGGCCGCCGTCGGTCGATATCTGCCATTTTTCGGTTGGCTGCGGGAAGCTGACCACGTAGATTTCGTTGCGTTTGGACTCATTCGACTGGTAGGCCAGCCATCGGCCGTCCGGAGACAGACGTGGCTGGGTTTCCTGGAATTCTGTCTGCACATACGGGAATGGTTGGCGATCTCCAAACAGCGGAAGTACCCAAACATCATTGCTTCGCGGCGTGACCGTGAATAAAAAACGGCCGTCGCGAGACACGTCCATAGGCTGTTTGGTGGCGACTTCCACCACTTCCTCCGCACCTGTGTTATTGGCGGCCTTCTGGACGATCTTGCCGCCGGCGCCACCGTAAAGGATGTGAGTGCCGTCCGCCGACCAGACCGGACCCCCACCATTTGGAGGAAGTCTGCTCGTGGTCAGGCGCGATTCGGCGCCGCGTGCCAAGTCTCGTGTCCACAGAAAGTAGTGGCCCGCCTGGAGATCCCTGCGCATGAATGCGATGCGCGTCTCGTCCGGGGAGAGGGAAAACGCTCCCAGTTCTGCAGGCGCGCCCGCCGTCTCGAGTCTTCTTCCCGTGCGGTCGAACCACGTGAGCTGGACGCCCGTGGGCGCGCGGCCCGAGGTGTACACCAGGACGCCGTTCTGAGACGCCGAGAAATAGCCCACCGTCACGCCCGCACCCGCATAACCACTATCCGCCTGTTTCTCCACGGGCACGGCCTCTGCCGCGGTCTCGAGCGTGCCTGTATCGAAGCGCTGAGCCATCAGTGCCCCGTCCCGAGCAAACAGCAGATATCCCGGCGCCACATAGATTGTCCGAGTGCTCTCGATCGGCAACTGCTTGTGGCTTCTGGAGGCGAGATCCGCCACGAAGAGGCCCCTTTTCTCCGGGTCCGTAGAGAGAGCCACGTACAAGAAGTGATGGCCATCCGGCAGAAACCAGGGAGCGAAGTGCGCGGTTTCATTGCGTGTCCCATCAAGCTCTGTAAGCTTCGTTGGAGAACCGCCGGCGGCTGACACCCGAAATAGCGCTGACGTGATCCGGCCAAAGACAATGACGTCGTCCTTGCTCCAGGAACCGCTCCACGGGCCGACTCCGCCGGTAGTAGCTTGCGCATCCGCGATCGTCACCGCCGGGCCACCGCCAGTCACGTCGAACTTCTTGAGTTTCCCTTCGGCGAAGAAGCCCAGACGCCGGCTGTCGGGCGCCCAAAAGGGCATCCCGGACACCCCGTCTGCAGCCAGTATCTGCGGCGCCGGATTGTCCAAATCGCGCACCCAGAGCTCACTTTTTCCATCCACGACGCCCGCAACTGCGACTCGCCGCCCATCCGGAGAGACGGCAGTCGCAGGAGGTCGGCCGGGCTCGTACGTTTCTTTGGGCAACGGGAAGAACAACTTGGCTACGGGCGCGGACTCTTCACGGACGTGTGTCCACGTCACAATGCCAAGCGTCACTGCGATCACTGCAAGCGCCGCTGAGAGAACACTCCAACCGAGCTGCGACCGCCATCGAGCCGGCTGCCGCTCGAGTGCAGATTCCTCGAGTAGCCGTCTCGCATCCCCGATATCGCGCAGCCGCAGCTTCGGGTCTTTCTTCAGACACTCACGCAGCAGCCTACGCACCTTCGCCGGCACGCTTTCGAGATCCGGCTCCTTGGTAAGGACCTGAGCGAGCGTATCGGCGAGGTCTTCACCTTTGAACATCTGCTCGCCGGTCAACAACTCGTATAGCACGACGGCCCACGACCAAATGTCTACGCGCTTATCCAAGCGCTTGCCTTTGGCCTGTTCCGGCGCCATATACGCCGCAGTGCCCAGGATCACTCCGGACACTGTTGCGCCCATGCTCAAGGTGGGTGAGTTCGTGGCACTGACTTCGCCTTGTGCTTGGCTGGGCTCAGGGCTGAATGCCTTCGCCAATCCGAAATCCAGCAGCTTCACCATGTTTCCGGACGGGCCATCCGGCGTGACCTTCACATTGGCCGGCTTCAGGTCACGATGCATGACGCCCTTTTCATGCGCGTACTCCAGCGCATCCGCGATCTGCATCGCGATCTTCCACGCGTCCTCGAACGGCATCGGGCCCTTCGGCGATTCGCCCTCGACCAATTCCATGACGATCGCGCCGTCTTCTACGCCGTAGATGTGAGCGATATTGGGATGGTTCAGCGACGCGAGAACTTCAGCCTCGCGCTGGAAGCGCGCCATGCGGTCGGCGTCGCCCGCGAAATCCTCCGGCAACACTTTCAACGCCACGTCGCGCTTCAGCTTCGTGTCGCGAGCGCGATAGACTTCGCCCATCCCGCCGGCCCCTATGGCCGAAAGGATCTCGTAGTGACCAAGACGGGCACCGACAACCAGAGCCATTCAGTGCTTCGAATGAGCGGACGCGCTATTGTAGTAGTCGCAACCCTACCGAGAAAGTACGAGCTATTCGAGCAGCGCGAAATGCACAATCCCGCTTGCCTCCGTCTTGCTAGGTCGACGCTGGCCTTGTCGCACGCTCGAAACTCACTCTGCGCTCTCTGCGCACTCTGCGTTCTCTCGTCGATGCGACTCGTCGGCGCATTGCCTCGCATTGCGACGATCGAGTTTTTCGGGCACAAGGGCGTCGACATCGCCGCCATGCGCGCCGCCTTGCCTTTCCATGAAGGCGACGAGCTGTCGGGAGGAGAGGAAGCGAAGGCGCGAGTGCGCGAAGCCGTCGTTCGCGCGATCGGCAGCGAGCCCACCGACGTTGCAGCGATTTGCTGCAGACAGGACGGCGGCGTCCTGTTGTTCATCGGCCTTCGCGGTGGTTCCTTCAAGGCGTTCGCGTACGGTCCGACGCCGACAGGCGAGGCGAGAGTGTCGGCCGACCTCGAAGAGCTCGACAAGCGACTCGACGAGGCAATCGGCGCGGCCGTGCAGAAGGGGGGCGACGCGGCCCGCGAAGACGATTCGCAGGGTTACGCGCTCACCCACGATCCACAAGCGCGATCCATACAGCTGGCGCTGCGTCGATACGCGATCGCTCACGAGCCCGAGCTGTTTCACGTCCTCGAGTCTTCGCGAGACGCGAAGCATCGTGCGATTGCGAGCCAGGCGCTGGGGTATGCACACCAGTCGGCGCGTCAGGTCCTGGCGTTGACGCGAGCGGCGCGCGATCCTGACGACGAAGTGCGGAACAATGCGACGCGCGCGCTCGGCGTCCTCGCTGGAGCGAACCACCGACTGGCCCGCCAGATTCTGCCAGACGTCTTCATCGAGATGCTGAGTTCAGGGGTCTGGACCGATCGCAACAAGGGCGCGATGGTGCTGGAGGCGCTGACGGCACGGAGGCCAGCTGCCGTCCTCGACAAGCTGAGGGCCGCCGCTCTCGATTCGCTGATTGAAATGGCGTTGTGGCACGAGGCAAGCCACGCCTACTTCGCACGGATGGTGCTCGGGCGCGTGGCGGGCATCCCCGAAAAACGGTTGCAAGAGCTGGCTGGCGACGGTCCGCCGGAGGCCATCGTCGCCGCGCTCTCGGGAAAGCCCGGCGGGCTGTGATAGCGTGTCCGGCTCGTAGCGCAGCCCTTTAGGGCTGCCCGGAGAGGCGCCGAGAGACCGAACCATGACCAACTCAATACGAACCGCTGCAGTGTGCGCACTACTGGGATTCGCTGCGCCCCTCCTCACCGCCCAGAACCGCACGCCAAAAACACACCGCCTGGAGGCGACGCCATCAACCGTTGCGTACGGGTACTACTGGGCGGAGGCGAAGCCGGCGCTGCGGATCGCCTCCGGCGACATCATCGACGTCGACACGCTGCTGACCAACAGTCCCACCGGACTCGCCCGCGCCGGTGTCCCCGACGACAAGATCCAGGCGTCGCTCAAGGCGATCGTCACCGAGGTGACCGGCGATCGCAAAGGTCCTGGCGGCCACATCCTGACGGGTCCGGTATACGTGGAAGGCGCAGAGCCTGGCGACGTGCTCGAGGTGAAGATCCTGTCGATCGATTTCGCGATCGACTACGGCTACAACGGCTGCAGCGGCTTCATCCCCGAGAACTGCGATCGGTCACAGACCTCGAAGATCATGACGATCGACGGGAAGACGATGACGTCGGAGTACGCGCCGGGCATCGTCATTCCGCTCCGCCCGTTCTTCGGCAGCATGGGCGTCGCTCCGGCGCCGGACCTCGGACGCGTCAGCAGCAATCCTCCAGGCCGGCACGCCGGCAACATGGACAACAAGGAGCTGGTCGCGGGTTCGACGTTGTTCATTCCGGTGTTCGCCCATGGTGCGCTCTTCGAGATCGGCGACGGACACGGCGCGCAGGGCGACGGTGAGGTGGATCAGACCGCTATTGAGACCTCGCTGCGCGGCCGGCTGCAGTTGACCGTGCGCAAAGACCTGAAGCTGACATGGCCGCGGGCCGAGACTGCCACCGACTACATCACCATGGGCGCGGATCCCGATCTGACGGTGGCGACGAAGACCGCCATACAGGAGATGGTCGATTTTCTAGCGGCGACGAAGAATCTGACGAAGCACCAGGCGTATCAGGTCGTGAGCCTCGCCGGCAACGTCGCGGTCACGCAGCTCGTCGACAAACCAAACGTCGGCGTGCACGTCAGAATCCCGAAAAGCATCTTCACGACGACGCGATGATCGTCAATTCATCGCGGGCGCCGAACAGGTGCCACCGGCCGCTGAATTGGCGCTTCGATAAATCGGAATGCTTTTCGATACGAGCGCGCCGATGCCAGAGCCCCATGCAGAGTACAGTCCGGCGGCGAACACGGCACCGGCGACCGGACTCGCCCCGCGGGTGTCGGCAGCCGAAGCAGCGCCGGTGAATGCACCCAGCATCGCACCGATGAGCGCCCCCGCGCGCTTCCGATTCCCACGCCGCGTCACGACCCGGACATCGCAGCTTGAGATTTCTCGCAGCGTTCCACCCTCGAGGACGTCAATCGACCCCGTGGATGCCGACTCGAACGTTCCTCTGATCGTGCGGCCGCGGCGATCGACGACGACGATCGCGTCGCCGCTTCGCGCGCGCTGCCAGAGCTCACTGAGGCTGGCCACGGGCGGGCGTGGTTGCAGCGTGTGAACCGAATCGGGAGCGGCGCCATACAGCACCCGCCGCCCCGCCACCGCGCGATCGGCTAGTGCGCCTATCGCCGCCCCGATCAACCCCATGGAAACTGCGCCCGCCGTCATTTCGCGCGCGCACTGGGGTGAGCAGCTCGCGCCGGCGGCGGCCAGGCCCAACCACGCGCCAGCCGCACCTCCGACGATCGTGCCGTTTCTCAGCGAATCGGACGTCTCAACCCGGCCGATATCCGCCGCTCTGAGCCGTTGCTCGTTTCCGCCGGCGACAACGACCAACGTTGCAGACGTGGCCTCGCTGAACACCGCGTGCGTCTCGCGACCGAGCGGATCGGTGATGATGATGGCGTCGCCAGGCTTGAGCGATCGCTCGAGCTGCTCCAGCCCCTGCGCGCTGGCATTCACCGAAAGGGCAGTCGCAGCAAGCGTCAGAACGCATGGCAACCAGGATCGTGTGGTGATGGTTCGCATCGGGCTCCTCTGCCCTGTATGCGAGAAAAGTCGGATTGAGAGCTCAGGAAGGACGAGGTCCCGTTCGAGTCACGGTTCAGCTCGAATCCACTTCTTGAACCATTCGAGGTTTCTTCTCATCGCTTCACGCTGTTGCATCGGCTCGCGCAGGACGTGGCCGCCGCGCGGATAGATATCCAATTCGACGGTCTTCCCCCGCCCCTTCAGCGCGCGATACCACTTCCACGCCCCGGCAATCGGCACGCGCGGATCAACCTCGCCGTGCTGGATGAGCAGCGGCGTCGTCACCTTGTCGGCATAGGTGATCGGCGAGTGCTCGACGTACGACACGGCGTTCTCCCAGGGCCGCTTGAAGTAGTCAACCATGAACTCGCCGCCCTCGGAGAGATAGTAAGTGTCGGCAAGATCGCTGAGGCTGGCGCCGGCCGATGCCGCCTTGAACCGTCCGGTGTGGCCGACGATCCAGTTCGTCATGTAGCCGCCGTACGATGCGCCCATCACGCCGAGCCGATCACCGTCCGCGATGCCCTGCGCGACCAGCGCGTCCACGCCGGTCATGATGTCCTTGTAATCAGCATCGCCCCACGCGTTGACGATGGCGCGCTGCCCGGCCTCGCCATAACCCGCGCCGCCGCGCGGCATCGGGAAGAGCACCGCGAAGCCCGCGCTCGCCATCGCTGCCGTCGGATACGGATCGACCTGCGGGACGATATGCATGAATTGCGGAAAGAGGCCGTGCGTGAAGCCACCACCGGGCCCGCCGTGCACGTACACCAGAAGCGGGAGTCGTCTTCCCGGACTCGCCGTCGACGGCGTCAGCAACAGTCCCCAGATGTCCGTGCCGTCGAACGACCGCCATGTGATGGGCTTCAGCACCCCAAGCAAGAAGTCGTGCAGCTCCGGGTTGACGTCGGTGACCTTCGTCGCGCGCCGGCTCGCGACGTCGAGCACGACCACATCGCCCATCGTCCGTCCTTCGACTGCCTTGTACGCCATCCGCCGGCCGTCCTGGCTCAGGCTGATGGAAAAATCGACGGTCGCCCCCGACGCCACGCGCTCTGCACGTCCGTCGTCGACCGACACGCGCGCCACCGGCTGGTCGAACATGTGCTCGCCGCGTCCGAATGTGCCGTCGTTCGCCTGGAAGTAGATCGAGCGGCTGTCGCGTGACCACACGAATTCGTTGACCCAGGCGTCGTCCAGCACGAACGCCCGCGGCGCGCCGCCGGCGGCCGCGACCACCGTGAGGCTTCGCGACGACATGATGTCGGTGCGCCCGTTCGTGGAGATGAACGCGATCTGCCGTCCGTCGGGCGAGAACACCGGTCCCTGATTGATGCCTTTGCGATCGACGATCGTGCGCGGGTTGCCGCCCTGCACGGCCACCGCGTACACGCGCGTTTCGTAAGGCGCCGAGAATCCGCTGCGCGGCGCGGCGGAGTAGGTGATCTCGCGGCCATCCGGCGACCACGAGAAACCGTCGACATAGTGCATCGGCGGTGTCAGCGTCACCGGAGCCTCGGTCGAATCAAGTTTCTGGACCAACAGACGGGTCGGACGATCGGGCGCGTCGGCGCGGATGACGAACGATCGGTCTTGCCGCTGCCGTTCTTCGTCGGCGGACATCGCCTCGCGTGTGAGGTAGGCCAGGCTTTTGCCGTCGGGCGACCATTCGTACGCGGACACGCCCTCAGGCGCGGCGGTCAAGCTCTTCGGTGCGCCTCCGTCAACGGGGATTGCGAACACCTGTGGCCTGGGTCCCGCGAAGCCGAGGACCGAGAGCATCGTCCCGTCCGGCGACCAGCGCAGCTGCGGCCGTGGCACCGGCACGTTGAAAATGCGGACGGTGTCGCCGGTCCGGGTGGGTTGCCCGCCTGTGGCCGCGACAACGAACAGCGCCGCTTCGTGTTCGTTTTTGGGAAGGGATGGCGTCGACACCACGTACGCCACGCGTTCGCCGTCGGGCGAGATGCGCGCATCGAGGATGGCCCGCAGCCTCATCAGATCGTCAACCGTCAACGGCCGCGACGCAGCGGCGGGCGCGGCTCCTGACGAGATGGCCGTGCACAGACCGGCGCACGCGATAGTGGTCAGGAGTCGGGTGTTCATGTCGAGGGTGATTGTGCGATCAATCGCAGCGTGACGCTATACTGATCGTTTTCAAGTGGAGGAGGCCGTGGCTTACACGTATCACGACCTGAAAGGGAAAACCGTCCAGGAGCTCCGGGAGATCGCGCAGACCGTCGAACAGCACGATGCGGTGCAAGGGTTCTCGCAGATGAACAAGGATCATCTGCTTCCCGCGTTGTGCAAGGCATTGGGGATCGATACCCACGAGCACCACGCGGTGGTCGGCATCGACAAGCCGGGCATCAAGGCCAAAATGCGCGAGCTGAAGGCGAAGCGCGACTCGGCACTCGAGTCAGGGAATCACGATCAACTCAAGAGCGTCCGCCGCCAGATCCACCGTCTCAACCGTCAGATTCGGGCGCACGTCGCGCCCTAGCATCACTCACGTCGAGGAGGTTCATCGTGGCCGATTTCACGTCGCACACCCATGGGACATTCTCCTGGCCCGAGCTGGCCACTACCGATCAGAAAGGCGCCGTCGCCTTCTATCGCGCGCTGTTTGGCTGGGATCTCAACGACCAGCCGATGGGCCCGACCGAGACGTATTCGATGTTCCAGATGCGCGGCAAGGAAGTCGGCGCCGCGTACACGATGCGGCCCGAAGAGCGACAGCACGGCGTGCCGCCTCACTGGAACAGCTACGTCACCGTCAAGAACGTCGACGAGGCCGTGAAGAAAGCCGAAGGGCTCGGCGCGAAGGTCTTCGCGCCGCCGTTCGACGTGATGGAGGCCGGTCGGATGGCGGTCCTTCAGGATCCGACTGGCGCGGTCTTTCAGGTCTGGCAACCCAATAAGCACATCGGCGCGAAGATCCTGAGCGAACCGGGCGCGCTCTGTTGGACAGAGCTCACGACCACCGACACCAAGGCCGCCGAGAAGTTCTACACCCAGATGTTTGGATGGAC
>Ga0068863_100001357_pt1 | contig 24344 bp, 27 predicted proteins | sample KBSSwiS62_FD_66596 | JGI IMG/M metagenome (GOLD analysis project Ga0068863, IMG submission 66596) | Switchgrass rhizosphere microbial communities from Kellogg Biological Station, Michigan, USA - KBS Switchgrass S6-2 | ecosystem: Host-associated > Plants > Roots > Rhizosphere > Soil ... | reverse complement strand
TCCGGCGATATGCAGTGCCACCGCGGCGCCCAGCGGCGCCAGGAGCAGCGAGCCCATGTTCACGAACGGTGCGAGGAAGCGGCGATAGAGCAGCACCAGCACCGCGAACACCAGCAGCACGCCCGAAATCAGCGCGACGGCGAAATTGAACAGGAGCTCGGACTGCCACTTCTGGTTGCCGAGATTCATCTTCTGGACGCCCTGTGGCAGGTTTTTGAACGCCGGGAGCTGATAGACCTTCGCCCACACGTCGCCCTCGACCACTCCTGGTGCGAGATCGGCGCCGATCGACAGTCGGCGAAGCTGGTTCGAGCGGCTGATCGTGGTCGGGCCAGAGCCGAAGCCGATATCGGCCACCGCATTGAGCGGCACCGAGCGGCCGCCCGTGGTCGGGACCGGCAGGTTCTTCAGGGTCTCGATATCGCGGCGCGAATTCTCGGACAGCGATACAGTGATCGGCACCTGGCGGTCGGAGAGCGAGAATTTCGCGCTGTTCTGCTCGATGTCGCCAAGCGTCGCGATGCGAATGGTCTGGCTCAGTGCGGCGGTCGTGACGCCGAGATCAGCAGCCAGGTCGAACCGCGGCTTGATGGTGATCTCGGGCCGGGCGAGATTGCTTCCGACACGCGGAGCGACGAGGCCCGGGACGGTTGCCATCTCCTTGGCGAGCTTTTGCGCGACCGCCTGGAGCTCGACCGGATCGTCGCCGCCGAGGTAGAGCATGATGTCGCGCGAATCCGCGTCGGGCCCGCCCTGCTGCGACTGGAAGCTGACACGCGCATCCGGAATGGTCGCAAGAGTCGGAGTGAGGGCGCGCTGGAACTCGGTACTCGTGACCTTCCGGTCCTTCTTGAGCACGATGCTGACGCGGCCATCGCCGACATTGACGCGTTCGAAGACACGCTCGACGCTCGGATCCTTTTCGACGAGCCTCGCGACCTTATCGACCACGACTTCGGTCTGCTTCAAGGTGGTGCCGGGCGCGAGGGTAATGTTCACCCGCGCAAAGTCGTCGTTCTGCGGCGGGAAGAATGACAGCGGCAGCGTTCCGAACAGCGTAACGCTGAGGAGCAAGGTCGCGATGCCCGCGCCGACCATCGCCAGGCGATGATCGTGCATTCTGGCGTTCCAGCGCGCGACCATGATCCCATGCCAGTCCGCGAATGCCGCGCTTCCGACCATCTGGACGAGCATGGCGACCAGCTTGGCCGCTCCATAAGCGAGCGCCGCGCCGATGATCACTGCGATCGGGAAACCGTACGCCCCGGGGACGCCCAACTTGCCCGTGCCCATCAGAGCACCGGCGGTTCCGGCGAAGAAGACTAGCACCACCGGCAACCCGAGGAGCACGGCAATCGCATAATAGCCGAATCGGCTCGGCAGCTTGGGAAGCTTGGCGAGCAGAGCGTGCGCCTTGGTCGTGTCGAGGCTCCAGTTCAGGACCTTCAGGTAAAGGTCCATCCACTTCCAGTTCGCGTGCGGCTGGGCGCCGTGCGACCGAAGGAAATAGGCCGCGACCAGCGGGGTGATCATGCGCGCGACGAGAAGGCTCATCAGCACGGACAGCACCACGGTGAAGCCGAATGCCTTGAAATACTGACCGGCAATTCCAGGCATCAGCGCGACGGGGAGGAACACCGCGACGATAGCCATGGTCGTCGCAAGCACAGCGAGCCCGATCTCGTCCGCGGCGTCGAGGGACGCCTGGTAGCCAGATTTACCCATTCGCATGTGTCGAACGATGTTTTCGATTTCGACGATTGCGTCATCAACCAGAACGCCCGCGACCAGCCCCATGGCCATGGTCGACATGAAGTTCATCGTGATTCCCATCATGCTCATGAAGAAGAATGACGGGATGGCCGAGAGCGGAATTGCGAGTGCGGAGATGGCGGTCGCGCGAATGTCGCGAAGGAAGATCAGCACCACCAACACGGCGAGGACCGCACCTTCAACCAGCCCTTCCATCGCCGAGCGGTACTGGGCCTCCGTATATTCGACCCGGTTGACGATCTCCGAGAAGTGGACCCGCGGATTCTCCTTCTCGAGCTTCTTCAGCTCCGCCATTCCGGCGGCGTAGGCAGAGACTTCGGAAGAACCCTTCGCCCGCTGGACGTAAAAGGTGACGACCTGGCGGCCATTCATCTTCGTCAGCGTGCGCTGCTCCGAAGACGAATCCTTGACCTGACCAAGGTCGGCGAGCTTCACGAAACGGCCGCCCGGGAGCGAAATTTGGGTCTGTGACAGCTGGTAAGCATCTTGGGCGTTGCCGAGCACCCGAACCGACTGTTCGGAACCGGCGATTTCCGCGCGGCCGCCGGCGCCGTTCATATTGCTCTGCCGCAGCTGCTGGTTGACCTGTGCCGCAGTGATGCCCTGCGCTTCGAGCGCTGCCGGATCCAGGATGACGCGGATCGTCCGGTCGACACCGCCACCGCGCGAAACCGCGGCGATGCCTTCAACGCCGAGAAGGCGCTTGGCGATGGTGTTGTCGATGTACCAGCTCAGCTGCTCAAGCGTCATGTCCGTCGTTTGCGCGGACATCACCATGATCGGATCGTCTTCGGCATCGACCCGTACGACCTGGGGCTCGAGGATTCCGTCCGGCAGGTTGCTGCGGATCTGTGAGATCGCATTGCGAACGTCGTTGACAGCCCGATCGGGTGAGGTGCCGAGCTGGAACGTCACGAACGTCGAGCTATTGCCCTCGCTGATCGTGCTGTTGATCTCGTCGACGCCGGTGATCCCACGAATGGCGGATTCGACGCGCTGAGTGACCTGCGTCTCCATTTCATTTGGCGCGGCGCCCGGCTGAGACACCGTGACGATGGCTGCAGGGAAATCGATGTCTGGATTGTTGTTGACCTGCATCCGCGCAAACGCGACGAAGCCCGCCAGCATCAGGCCGACGAAGAGCACGATTGGAGCTACCGGGTTGCGAATGCACCAGGACGAGATGTTGCGGAAATTCATGAGCTAACTTCTTTCTTGCTCGTCCTTGACGCTCAGTTTGCGGCGTTTGCAGCCTGGCGCTTGGGCTTCACCTTCTGTCCCGGGTTGAGGAACGGGCCGGCGGAAAGCACGACCGATTCATTTCCGGACAGGCCCGACGCGATGGTCACGCCATTGTCATTGACCGTGCCGATCTGAATGTTGCGGCGCTCGACCTCGTTCTTGCCGTTGATGACATAGACGTAATTGCCCTGGTCATCGCTCAGCACTGCGCTCTGCGGCAGAAGCGGGGCACTGGTCGTGCCGGCCGTGATCCGCACCTCGGCGAATCCACCCGGGCGCATGACGGGGTCGTAAGATACCGCGATGCGCACGTCACCAAGCCGCGACTGTGGATCGATCATGGGCGATACCTGCCAGACCGTACCCGTGAAACTGTGGTCGGAGCCGACCGGCTTTACCTGGGCCGGCATTCCGACGTGGACCGCCGCGATATCCTGCTGCGACAGCTGCGCGCGCATCTCCATCTGGCCGCCCTCGGCGAGCCGGAACAGCGCGCCCGATCCGGGACTGACGATCTGACCGACCTCGACGCTACGGGAAAGGATCAGGCCGGAAGTAGGCGCAACGACGTTCAAGCGTCCGATTTCGGCGCGCGTTCCTGCGAGTTGCGCTTGAGCAACGCGGACCTGGGCGAATGCGGCGTCGCGGATCGCTTTCTTGGAGTCGATCTCCGCCTTGGAGACGAAGCCGCGACCCTGCAGCGCGACCGCTCGATCGTAGTTGGACTGAGCAAGCGCTGCATTGGCTTTTGCGGCCTCAACCTGTGCGGCAAGCTGTGCGGCTTGCTGCGCCTGAACGGAGCGGTCGACGACCGCCAGCGTCTGGCCGGCTCGCACCCAGCTTCCGGCATCGACGAGCACGCGGACGACGCGGCCGCCCGAACCGGCGATCCCGACAGGCTGATCCCGCTTCGCGCCAAGTGGGCCGCTGGCGCCGATCACCTTGCCCACCTGCGTGTGCCCCGGGACGATCACACTGACCGTTGGCACCTGCCCGGCGCCACCCGCCTTCTGGGCGGCCTTGTCCGAGCCTCCGCGGCCGAAGATGAAGAAGAGTGCAGCGATGAGCAGGACAATTCCGACCGCAGCCGCAATCACCAGCTGGCGCCGGCGCCGCGAGCGGTCGACCACGACCAGCGTGTCCGATGAATGGATCGAAGTTTCCCTGTTCATAATGTCCATACCCATACAGATCTTTTACTGTGCCCTACGCGGAGCTGTATTAGCTCAATAAGTCACCTTGCGCAACACAGACCCGCGCCCCCAATCCCCGCCACTGCTTTTCGACTAACGGTGGCACCAGTTTCGCAAGCGCGCGTTTGCAGGGTCACAATGAAGGCTCGTTGAACGGCGCTGAAGAACAATACAAGAACGATGGCGAAAAGGGCAAGCCAATGGAACAATATGGAATCATCGGCTGGATCGTGATCGGCGGTCTTGCGGGCGCTATTGCCAAGCTTTTGATGCCTGGCAAGGACCCGGGCGGCTGCATCATTACGATTTTGCTCGGGATCGCCGGAGCCCTAATTGCCGGTTGGCTCGGACATGCGGTTGGCTGGTATTCCACCGGCGAAAAAGCCGGGTTCGTTGCCGCCATCGTCGGCGCATTCCTGCTCCTGCTGATCTACCGGCTTGTCGCGGGGCGCCGCGCCTAAGCCCCTTCTTCCATTCAGCAAACAGCCATGGCACGGCAGCAATCGTTGCCGGCGTGGAACATGTTGCCAGGGGAATATTGATGAAGAAGGCTGTCCTGACGGCGCTAATCCTTGGCGTCGCGGCGCTCCCAACACCGGCCGCGGCCCAACAATCGACGATCAGTCAGACCATTGCCGGGACACGGCTCGACGTGAATGCGACGGGCGAGGTGACCCGCGTACCGGACATCGCAATCATAACGGCGGGCGTCGTGTCGCGCTCGCCGACCGCGACTGCCGCGCTTCAAGATACGGCAAACCGGATGCAGGCGGTTCTCGCTGCGCTCCGCCGCGCCGGCGTCGAGGCTCGCGACATCCAGACGAGCAATGTGAGCCTCAATCCCGAATATCGTTACGAGAATAATGAGCCGCCAAAGCTCGTCGGCTATTCGGCGTCGAACAACGTCAGCGTTCGATTCCGGGATATCAAGTCGTCGGGCAAGATCCTCGACGCACTGGTCGCCCAGGGTGCGAACCAGATCAACGGCCCGAACCTCACTGTCGACAAGCCTGAAGCTGCGCTCGACGAAGCCCGAGCCAAGGCGATCGCCGTCGGCCGGGCCCGTGCGGAGCTTTACGCGCGTTCCATGGGACTTAGGGTCGTCAGGATCGTCTCCGTTAATGAAAGCGGAGGCAGCTATCCTGCTCCTCCGCCAATGCCCATGTATGCGCGTGCAGAAGCGGCGCAGGCAAAGACGGAGATCGAACCGGGCGAGCAAAAGCTGCAGGTCAATCTGGCGATGACGTTCGAGCTGCAGTGATCGAAAAGAAAAAGGCCGCGCAGGAAAGTCCCGCGCGGCCTTGGTTTCAAATCAGGTCTTGAAGTCTATCGCACGGTTCCCCGGCGGATCAGGTTGACGATCGCCAGAAGAATGACCGCGCCGATCAGCGAATAAAGGAATGTCTCGATCGAGATTCCGTTGTTCAGCGACGATCCGCCGCCGAACAGCAGTCCGGCGATAACCGCGCCAACAATGCCGACAACGATATTGAGAACGATACCTTGCTGTGCGTCAGTTCTCATGATCAAGCTCGCCAGCCAGCCACAAATTCCGCCGACGATCAGCCAGATGATAATTCCCATCAGCTTCCCTCCTTGTTTATCGCGGCCGCAGGTCAGCGACGCAGCAGCCGTTCGGCACCACAGACGCGCGATGCTTGCCGATTGTTCCGGATTCGGAAGGGTTCGTCCAGAAATTTGGTTAATAAACGCCGGTAAGCGCTTATTGCTGACGGTCTAAGCCTCGCTCAGTAACGCTGCTGGCGCTCGTACTGATCGCGATATTGCTTGATTCGAGTAACCCGGAGGCCCGGCATACCACTGCGGTCGACCGCGCGCTGCCAGCTCGTGAACTCCTCCAGGCTTAGGGTATAGCGCTTGCAGGCTTCGTCGACGGACAGAAGGCCGCCGGCAACGGCTGCCACGACTTCCGCCTTGCGGCGAACGACCCAGCGAGTCGTCTCGGGTGGCGGCAACGACTCGAGCGTCAGCGGCTCCCCAAGAGGGCCGATGACCTGTGCCGGTCGAATCTTTTGGTTCTCGAGCATTGTTCCGTCACACCTGCTTAATCATTGGTACTGGTCGTCTCTTAATGTCGTGCCGTTGAAAATATTCTGAAACGCGGTGGTTAATGCACTGGTCAGTCGTCTTTATGGCCTCTTAACCCTGCGGCCCCTTCGGCGAAGGTTCCGCCAAGGAGCTTCAAGGCCTCGCGCCACCCATCGCCGCCCGAGAGATAGCAAGCGATGGCGTCCTCTCGTGACCGCTCGTCGCTCTCCGCGGCACTTCCCAGGAGCGCGAGCAGCTCGTTAAGGCTGAGCGGCTCCTCGGCATTCCCGCGAAAGTCGCCCTCGTGACGCGCCAAAACTCCCCCCTCGATTGCCTCTCGTGCGTCCGGTCTAGTCTGCAGGAGTGAAATTCGGGTAAAGAGCCCAGCAAGAGAACCTCCAATGCGGATCGATTTTCAGCTTGGCCGCCCTTCCGGCGATGCCAGAATCGTCGTCGCCATGTCTGGCGGCGTCGACAGTTCGGTCACGGCTGCGCTTGCCGCGAAGACCGGCGCCGAAGTCATCGGCGTGACGCTGCAGCTTTACGATCATGGCGAAGCGGTGCGGCGCTCGGGAGCCTGTTGCGCCGGCCAGGACATTTACGATGCGAAGACGGTCGCCGACCGGCTCGGCATCGCTCATTACGTCCTCGACTATGAAAGTCGCTTCCGCGACGGCGTGATTGATCGATTTGTCGAAGAATATGCGCGTGGCCGCACGCCGGTGCCCTGCGCCAGCTGCAACCAGGGCGTGAAGTTCGTCGATCTGGTGGCCTTTGCCCGCGAGCTTGGCGCCGATTGCCTGGCGACCGGCCATTATGTCCGCCGCGTCCTCAACGGTGACCGCGCCGAGCTTCACAAGGGCGCAGATCCTCGGCGCGACCAGAGCTACTTCCTTTACGGTACGACGCGCGAGCAGCTCGATTTCGTGCGATTCCCGCTGGGTGACCTTCCCAAGGACGAGGTCCGGAGGATTGCTTCCGAAATCGATCTCGAGGTCGCCGCGAAGCCCGACAGCCAGGATATCTGCTTCGTTCCCGACGGCGATTATGCAGGACTGGTCAAGAAGCTGCGACCGGACACGGCGGCTCCCGGCGATATCGTCGATCTTTCAGGGCGAGTGCTGGGGCGCCATCCCGGAGTCGTTCATTTCACCGTCGGTCAGCGGCGCGGAATCGAGATCGGCGGGCAGAAAGAGCCGCTCTACGTCGTGCGAATCGAGCCGGAGCAGGCGCGGATCGTTGTTGGGCCACGGCGAGCACTCGCGGTCGAGACGATGCGTGTGGCCGACTGGAACTGGCTCGGCGAAGATCAGCGCGATGTCAGCGTCAAGGTACGTTCCCTCGCTCCAGCGGTGACGGCGACCCGGAACGGCGATTGGATCCGCTTCGAGCAAGCCGAATATGGTGTCGCGCCAGGGCAGGCGGCCGTCCTCTATGATGGCTCCCGCCTTCTCGGCGGCGGCTGGATCGCCGAAACCGAAGCTGCCGGCGAGAGCCTGATGGATGCCGCCGCCGCTTAGCGCCGGGATCCTGCTTTTCCGGCAGCTGGAGGGAAGGCTTCAAGTCCTGTTGATCAAGCCGGGCGGTCCTTTCTGGCGCGGCAAGGATGCTGGCGCCTGGATGATCCCAAAGGGCGCGGTCGAGCCCGGAGAAGCGCCGGCCGAGGCGGCACTCCGCGAATTTGCCGAGGAGACTGGCACTGTCTTGAGTGCAGTGCCGTTTCCGCTGGCGACCGTGCGCCAGGCCGGCGGAAAGATCGTCCAGGCATTCGCGGTAGAGGGCGATCTCGACCCCGCGAACATCCGATCGAATGAATTCGAGCTCGAGTGGCCGCCCCGAAGCGGGCGGATCGAGCGTTTCCCGGAAGTCGCCGAAGCAAGATGGATGACGCTGGAGGAAGGGCGCGCCATGATGCTTCGAAGCCAGATGCCGCTGCTGGATGCACTCGACGAGAAATTGAAGGGATGAGGGATTGATGCTGGGATTGCTTGCCGCGCTCGCAGCGCAGGTTGCTGCGCCGCCTCCGAACAACTGGCCGACACACGAGCAGGACGTGATCCTGAAAGACTTCCGCTTTCGCGATGGCGAGACGCTGTCGGGCCTGCGAATGCATGTGACGACATTGGGCCAGCCCCAACGCGATGCCAAAGGACAGATCGACAATGCGATCATGGTCCTTCACGGCACCGGCGGGACCGGCAAGCAATTCCTGCAGCCTCAGTTCGCCGATGAGCTTTACGGCCCCGGCCAGCCGCTCGACATCACCCGCTATTTCATCATCCTGCCCGACAATGTGGGGCACGGCGGTTCGTCAAAGCCGTCCGACGGAATGCGCATGCATTTCCCGAAGTATGATTATGACGACATGGTCGAAGCGCAACACCGCATGCTGACCGAAGGCCTGGGAGTAACGCACCTCCGACTGATCATGGGTACGTCGATGGGCTGCATGCACGGCTTCGTCTGGGGCGAGACCTATCCGGATTTCGCCAGCGCACTGATGCCGATGGCATGCGAGCCAGTCGAGCTTGCGGGCCTCAACCGCATGTGGCGTCAGCTGGCGATCAACGGGATCGAGGCGGATCCGGCGTGGCAGAAGGGCGAATACAAGAACCAGCCACTGATGGGTCTGCGGGCAGCGCAGAACCTTCTGTTCGTCGCGGGCGGCGCACCGCTCTTCTTGCAGGCCCAATATCCAACGCGCACGGCAGCGAGCACTTATGCCGAGGAACGGGTGTCGAGCGCGCTCAAGAACCTCGACGCGAACGATCTCATCTACCAGCTGGATTCATCGCGAAACTATAATCCCTGGCCGAGTCTCGAGCGGATCAAGGTCCCGATGACGTGGATCAATTCGGCAGATGATTTCATCAATCCGCGCAATCTGCCATTCCCTTCGGAAGCTCTGAAGCGAATGCCGACGGCAAAGTTCCGATTGATCGCGGAGACGCCGGAAACTCATGGACACGGCACCCATACATGGGCGAAATTCTGGAAGGCCGATCTTATTTCGCTTCTGAAGCGGTCGAATTAGTCGCAACGTCATAGGCCGACACGTGGTTCATGGTGATGAGCCATTTGCCGCCGACTTTGCGGAACAGGCGCGTGTTGACGCCTTCGGTGACCCGTGAACCGCGTTGCAGCCGATATTGGCCGACCAGCATCGCGGCATCGGGGGCCAGAAGCTCGACCCTCATATTGTAGAAATGAAGCTTGCCTCGCCGATCCGGTGAGCCGCCATAATCGCGGATGTAGTGATCGAGCGTGCCTTGCCAGCCCTCCTGGAACTTGCCGCCCGAAACAAAGATCACATCGGGATTCTTGAAGCCTGCCATGTAACCGCGAAAGTCACCGCGGTTCCAGGCATCCTCCATGTGCTGGACCGTTGCGAGGATTTGGGAAGAGTCGGACGAAGGGCTGGCGGCGGCCGGGGCTGCGATCAGCACCAGAAGTGCCAACAGCAGCTTCAAAGCTGAAATTGTCCGACAATGACCGTCTGGCAGTGGCCGCCCAGAACCGCGCGATCGCCTTCCTGCCGGCAGTACAGCATCCCCGACCGCTGGCTGGCCTGGAGCGCGACAAACTCGGCGCGGCCGAGACGCTGGGTCCAATAGGGAACCAGCGCCGCATGGGCTGAGCCGGTCACCGGGTCCTCATCGATTCCGAGATAGGGGACGAACACCCGGCTGACGACGTCGTGATGCTGGCCCCGGGCGGTCACGACCGGCATGCGATGAATGGACTTGAGGGCACGGAAATCGGGCGCGACCGAGCGAACCGCCCTCTCGTCAGCGACCTCGACGACGGCCGCGTCATTGTAACCGTCGGCGAGCCAGATCGGGCTGTCCGGAAGGCCGAGCGCGGCACACAGCTCTGGCTCGCGAACTTCGGTCAGGTTCGCGGCACGCATGTCGAGTTCGAGCAATTCGTCGCGGCGGCTTACGATCAGCATTCCCGATTTGGTCGCGAACCGGACCAAGTGGCCGGTCATCAGGATATGCCCTGCGGCGAGGGTGGCGTGGCCGCACAGCTCGACCTCCGCGGCAGGCGTGAACCAGCGGAGGTCGAAGTCAGAATCGTCGCTATCGCTCGGAACGGTGAAGGCAGTTTCGCTGAGATTGTTCTCTGCAGCGATCGCCAGCATCAGCCGGTCGTCGAGCCAGCGCTCGAGCGGCATCACGGCTGCGGGGTTGCCGGTTAGCGGCCGGTCGGCGAAGGCATCAACCTGGAAGAACGGGATGCTGGTCATGTCGCCTGTTCCGTAATCTCCTGCGGCAGCAAAGTCTCGCGGTCCGTCTGTCCCTCAGGGTCGACGTGGATCAGGATCTCAGTCCCCGGGAAGCGCTCCTGCAGGTCCTCCTCGACCCGGTCGAGCCGGTCGTGCGCTTCCTGCACCGTCCAGTTCGCAGGCACCCAGACGTGGAACTGGACGAACCGCGACGTGCCGCTTTTGCGGGTCCTGAGATCGTGCAGGCCCTGCAATTCCGGATAGGCGGACGCAGCATCGAGGAATGCCTGTCGCTCCTCTTGGGGCCACTCGCGATCCATCAGCTGATTGACTGCCTCTTTCGACGCACGAAAGGCGCCCCACAGCAGCCAGAGGCCGATCGCAATCCCGAACAAGGCGTCGGCCCCGGCGATGTGGAACGCCTGCTCCAGCACGAGCGCGACGATCACCGCGCCGTTAAGCATCAGATCCGACTTGTAGTGGACATTGTCGGTCTTGATCGCGACCGACCCCGTCCGGGCGATCACCTTGCGCTGGTACCACAGCAATACGAAGGTGAAGACTATGGCGAGCACAGAGACCGCGATGCCATCGCCCATGGCCTCGGTCTGGGCGCCGTTGATCAGTCGGTCGACCGCGCGCCAGCCGATCCCGATGGCCGAAAAGGTGATCAACACGACTTGGGCGAGCGCAACCAGCGCTTCGGCCTTGCCGTGGCCAAAGCGGTGATCGTGGTCGGCGGGCATTGCCGCGATGCGGACTCCGACCAGGGTTGTGAGGCTCGCAATCACGTCGAGCGTGGTGTCGGCGAGCGAGCCGAGCATCGCGGTCGAGCCCGTCCGATATGCGGCCCAGGTCTTTGCGACGAGCAGGATCAGGGCAAGGGTTACGCTTGCAAGCGCCGCGCGCGTCGAATGGACCGAATGTTCGGCTGCGATCTTGGCGGTTGTCACGGGTAGAGCAGCCCCTCGGACCAGCCTTCGCCATCGCGGACGAACAGCCGGCGTTCATGCAGCCGGTGCGGCCGGTCCGACCAGAATTCGATCCGCTCGGGAGTCACGCGATAGCCACCCCAGTACGGCGGCCGCGGGACGTCACGACCTTCATAGCGCTGCCGCAGCTGCTCGAATCGTTGCTCGAACGTCTCGCGGCGGTCGAGCGGACGCGACTGGTCCGACGCCCAGGCGCCAAGCTGCGAATCCCGCGCCCGGCTCGCGAAATAGGCGTCGGCCTCCGCGTCGGAAACACGCTCGACCGAGCCTTCGATCCGAACCTGCCGCCGCAGCGACTTCCAGTGGAAAAGCAGCGCCGCCTTGGGATTGACCGCGAGCTCATGCCCCTTCGCGCTCTGCTCGTTGGTGTAGAACACGAAGCCTTCGGGCCCCTGCCCCTTCAGAAGGACCATCCGCGCGGACGGCCGGCCCTTTGCGTCGGCCGTCGCGATCGTCATCGCCTCCGGGTCATTAGGCTCACTCGCCCGCGCCTCGGCAAACCAGCGATCGAAGATTTCCAGCGGATCGTTCATTGGCCTGGGGCTTAGGCTTGGACCACTCGCCCGGGCAACCCATCTGGTCAGGCTGTGTTGTCTGCGGCATGGAAGATAAATGGCACTCGACCTCTACCAACGCCTGGGGCTGAAGCGCGGCGCAAGCGAGGCCGAAATCAAGAAGGCCTACCGAAGCCTCGCCAAGCAGCTTCACCCCGACCGCAACAAGGACAATCCAAACGCTGCAAAGCGTTTCGGCGAGGTCACGCACGCCTATGACCTCCTCTCGGACAAGGACAAGCGCGCGCGTTACGACCGCGGCGAGATCGACGAGGATGGCAATCCCAAGATGCCATTCGGGTCGGGCTTCGGCGGCTATTCGTCGGCCGGCGGCCAACATCAGACCGGTGCGGGCTTTGAGAATTTCAACTTCGGAGGCGGTGCCGATGGCGCTGACCTCAGCGACCTCTTCGAGGGCCTGTTCGGTGCGGCGACCGGTGGGCGAGGGCGGACCGGCGGAGGTTTTGGCGGATTCCGCCAGCGGAGCCGAGCGCCGCAGAAAGGCGCGGACGTCGCCTATCGCCTGAAGATTCCATTCGAGGATGCCGTTGCCATGAAGCCGCAGCGGATCACGCTCGCCGACGGCAAGACGATCGATCTCAAGCTTCCGCAGGGGATCGAGGACGGCACCCGCATTCGCCTGGCGGGAAAGGGCGAGGAAGGGCCGGGCGGACGGGGCGATGCGATCGTCACTGTCGAGATATCGCCCCACCGCTTCTACACGCGCGAGGGCACCAACATCCGGCTGAACCTGCCGGTCTCGTTGAAGGAGGCTGTCCTGGGCGCAAAGGTCAAAGTCCCGACACCGGAGGGGACCGTGATGTTGACCATTCCGAAGGGCACCACCTCGGGCAAGGTTCTTCGGCTCAAGGGACGGGGTTTTGCCGCCAAGGACGGGAAGCGGGGCGACCAGCTGGTTACCGTCGAAGTCGACATTCCCTCGGACGACGCGGATTTGCAGCGTTTCGCCGAAAGCTGGAGCGGCGGCGGCAACCCCCGCGCCAATCTGGGCGTGTAGCCAAGGCTGGATGAGAGACGTCTCCCCTCAATCGCCGGAATCCCGCCGCAAGCGCCTCGCGAGCATGCGCGCCGCCTTCGGAACGGAAGTCGAGGAAAAGCTCAAGCCGCAGCGAACCGCATGGGAAGTCGTCAAGCGCGTCGCGATCGGCGTCTATAACGACGGCTTCATCCATGCCGGCAATCTTGCCTATCTGTCGATCGTCGCGCTCTTCCCCTTCATCATCGTCGCTGCGGCGGTCGCGCATCTGCTGGGCCAGAGCCAGGATGCGCAGCTCACCGTCTTCAACATCCTGCGCCGGCTGCCGCCCAATGTCGCCGATACGCTCCGCGAGCCCATCAACGAGGTGCTGACGGTCAGGACGGGTCCACTGCTGTGGCTGGGCGCGATCGTCGGCCTCTGGACCGCGACGAGCTTCGTCGAGACGATCCGTGACATCCTTCGCCGCTGTTACGGCGTGAAATTCTGCGCTCCGTTCTGGGAGTATCGGCTTGGCTCGATCCTGCTGATCCTCGGCGCGGTTCTGCTTCTCATGATTTCCTTCGCGGCGACGACGGCGCTGGCGCTCCTGCGTCATGCGATCGAGGAATGGTTTCCCTTTGCCGCGGGGATCGGCAGCACGCTCGGCATCTATCGTCTGGTGCCAGCGGCGACGCTCTTCTTCACCTTCTATGTGCTGTTTTTCGCGCTGACCCCGGCACGTTACCGGAAATATGGGTGCCCGAAATGGCCGGGCGCGCTGTTGATCACCGTGTGGTGGCTGGCGACCGTTGAAATACTGCCGTTCGCCCTGGGCCTGCTCGGCGGATACAGCCTCACCTATGGCAGTCTCGCCGGAGTGATGATCGCGCTCATCTTCTTTTTCGTGATCGGCGTCGGCGTCGTGATGGGCGCCGAACTCAACGCGGCGCTGGCGGAAGGCGGCGCCACCGCGCTAAAGGGCGAGTTCTATACCGGGCCGTACACCGACCAGCTCGAGGTTGAGGAACCCCAGCCCGGTGAAGACGTCGAACGCATGTTGCAGAGAGAGGGGCCGCAACTTTGACTGGACTGATGCAGGGCAAACGCGGGTTGATCATGGGCCTTGCCAACGACCGCTCGCTGGCCTGGGGCATTGCACGCGCGCTCGCAGGACAGGGCGCTCAACTGGCCTTTTCCTATCAGGGAGAAGCGCTGGAGAAACGTGTCCGGCCGCTCGCGGGCGAACTGGGCTCCGAACTTCTCGTCGATTGCGACGTTTCGGACATGAAGGCGCTCGACAAGACGTTCGAGGCGCTGAAGGCCGAGTGGGATCACCTCGACTTCGTCGTTCACGCCATCGGCTACTCCGACAAGAATGAGCTGAGGGGGAAATTCGTCGACACGTCGATGGATAATTTCCTGATGACCATGAACATCTCGGTCTACAGCTTCGTCGCCGTGGCGCAGCGTGCACGTGCGATGATGAGGGAGGGCGGGTCGCTGCTGACGCTCAGCTATTACGGCGCCGAGAAGGTGATCCCCCATTACAATGTGATGGGCCTTGCGAAATCCGCCCTGGAATCGTCGGTCAAATATCTCGCGGCGGACCTTGGTCCCGAGGGGATCCGCGTCAACGCCATTTCGGCGGGTCCGATCAAGACTTTGGCTGCGAGCGGTATCGGCGACTTCCGCTACATCATGAAATGGAATGAATATAATTCGCCGCTTCGCCGCAACGTCACGATCGAGGATGTCGGCGGCGCTGGGCTTTACCTCGTCTCCGATCTTGCTGCCGGAGTCACGGGCGAGATCCATCATGTGGATGCCGGTTATAACGTCGTCGGGATGAAAGCCGAGGACGCTCCGGATATCTCGACGGTCTGAATATGCTGCTGCTGTTGCTCGCGGCTGCGACTGCATCAGTGCCTCCGGACCTCTCCGCTGCGGTGGCCGCCTATGACCGGGCACAAGTCGACAGCGACAAGGCCGAACTCGAGCGCTGGCTTGCCGACGATTATCTGCTGATCAACAGCAGCGGTAAGACGGAAACCAAGGCGCAGCTGATTGCCGATTACACGGCGCCTGGGTTCGATCTCGAGCCGTTCACGATCGAGCAGCCGGTTGAAAAGGTCTGGACCGATGGCGCTGTCATGGGCGGCATTGCCACGCTCCGCGGCAAGGACGCCGGCAGGCGATATGAGGTGCGGCTCCGATTTGCCGACATCTGGGCAAAGCGGAAGGGCCGCTGGCAAGTGATCTACACGCAGGTCTCGAAGGCCCCGTGACAAACATCGCCAGGCACGTGACGGTTACCGGGCGCGTTCAGGGCGTGTTTTTCAGGGCATGGACGAAGCAGCAGGCCGATGAGCTGGGCGTCACCGGGTGGGTTCGCAACTGCCCGGACGGTCGGGTCGACGCGCATGTCGAGGGCGAGGATAGCGCCGTTCAGCGGCTCATCGATCAGTTGCGCCGCGGCCCGCCCGCAGCGCAGGTCGAGGACGTTCACGTGTGGGACGTCGAAACTTTCGACTTCGACGATTTCGAGGTTCGGCACTGACGCCTCAGCCGCGTCAGCTCGCGAACGGATCCCGTACAAGAATCGTGTCGTCGCGCTCTGGCGAAGTGCTGACCAACGCGACCGGACATCGGATCAGCTCTTCGATCCGGCGGACATATTTGATCGCGCGAGCGGGCAAATCGGCCCAGCTGCGCGCGCCGCGCGTGGAACCCGGCCAGCCTTCGATCTCTTCGTAGATCGGCTCGACGCGGGCCTGGTCCGCCGCGTGCGGCGGAAGATAGTCGAAGGACTGCCCGCCGATGCGATAGCCGGTGCAGATCTTCACCGTCTCAAAGCCGTCGAGCACGTCGAGCTTGGTCAAGGCGACGCCGGTCACGCCGCTGACCGCGACTGCCTGCCGGACCAGAACTGCATCGAACCAGCCGCACCGCCGCCGCCGACCCGTGACGGTCCCGAACTCATGCCCGCGCTCGCCTAACTTCTGGCCGACTTCATTGTCCTGCTCTGTCGGGAAGGGACCCGAACCGACGCGGGTTGTGTAGGCCTTGACGATCCCGAGCACGAAGCCGGCGGCGCTCGGCCCCATCCCGCTTCCCGGGCCGGTCGTCCCGGCTACGGTGTTGGAAGAGGTCACGAACGGATAGGTCCCGTGATCGACATCGAGGAGTACGCCTTGCGCGCCCTCGAACAGGATCCGTCGGCCGCGCGAGCGCGCTTCTTCAAGGTCGCGCCAAACGGGTTTCGCGAAAGGCAGGACGAAATCGGCAATCTCGTGCAGGTCGGCGAGCAATTTCTCCCGGTCGACCGGCGGCTCTCCAAAGCCTGCCCGAAGGGCGTCATGATGAGCGCAAAGCCGGTCGAGTAATGGGCCGGCCTCGTCCAAATGCCCGAGGTCGCACACGCGGATTGCACGGCGGCCCACCTTGTCTTCATAGGCTGGACCGATGCCACGGCGGGTAGTGCCGATCTTTCCTGCGCCGCTGGCATCTTCCCTGAGCGCATCGAGGTCGCGATGGATGGGCAGGATCAACGGACAGGTTTCGGCGATCCGAAGGACATCTGAAGTGACCTCGACGCCTTGCTCGCGCATGCGCTCGACCTCGGCCTTCAGCGCCCATGGGTCGAGCACGACGCCATTGCCGATTACCGACGGCGTGCCGCGCACGATGCCGCTCGGAAGCAGCGACAATTTGTACGTCTGATTGCCGACAACCAGGGTGTGGCCGGCATTATGACCGCCCTGGAAGCGGACTACCATGTCGGCTCGGCTTGCCAGCCAATCGACGATCTTTCCCTTGCCTTCGTCGCCCCACTGGGCGCCGATGACGGTGACGTTTCCCACCTTGGTTCCTTGAGCTCTGAGCGGCCCGTCGAGGCTCTAGGGAGGAAGGTGCTGGACGTCCAGACGCGACGGACCGTTGGGCCCACGGAACATTAATCAGGGGCCGAGCGTATTGCAGTTCCGCACCGCGCCCGCGCGGGCGTACGAACTTGCAACAGGGGATATCAGCCCATGAAGACCACTACCATTCTCGCCATTGCGCTCGGCCTCGGATCGCTCGCCGCGTGCAACAAGAGCCCGCAGGAGCAGACCGCGGACAATATCGAGGCGAATACGGAGAATGTCGCGGATACGATTGAAGCGAACGCCGAGAACGCGTCTGACACGATGCAGGCAAACGCCGAGAACGCCGCCGACGCGGTCCGTAACGAAGGCGAGCAGAAGGCCGACCAAGTGCGCAACGGCGCGGACGCGGACGGCAACAGCGCGCACTAATTGACCTAGTCTACCCACTCGCACGCAGGTGGGTTGGCCAAAGGGCGCTCCGGACGTATCTGGGGCGCCCTTTTCATGTCATCAAAAGCTGAGGGGAATGACCTCGCGGACGCCCGGCAGCTCTCGCAATTGTCGCGCGACCTCCGGCGTGATGGGGTCGTCGACCGCCACCAGTGCGACGGCTTCGCCAGCCTGCTTGCGGCGACCGAGGCCGAAGGTAGCGATGTTGATCCGGTTCTCTCCAAGCCTGGTCCCGAGCGCGCCGATGAAGCCGGGCGCGTCGGTGTTGACGATGTAGATCATCTGGCCGGCAAGGTCGGCTTCGATCGGAACGCCGAAGATGCTCACCAGCCGCGGCGCGCGATTGCCGAACAAAGTGCCTTCGACCCGCCGGGCGCCATGCTCGGTACCGACTGTGACCGCAACCAAGGTGTGATAATCGCCTTCGCCTTCATTGCGGATCTCGCGCACCGCGATCCCACGTTCCTTCGCCAGGTACGGCGCGTTGACCATGTTCACCGTATCCGACCAGGTCCCCATGATCCCGGCGAGAACCGCTCCGGAGATCGGCTTGATGTTGAGCTCCGCGGCCGCGCCTTCGACCTCGATGTCGATCGATCGGATCTCGGTTCCGGCGATCTGCCCGACCAGTCGACCGAGCTTCTCGGCGAGGCCCATGTAAGGCTTGAGGCGCGGCGCTTCCTCGGCAGAAAGCGAGGGTACGTTCACCGCGTTCGTGATTCCTCCGAGCAGCAGAAAGTCGCTCATCTGCTCGGCGATCTGGATGGCGACATTGACCTGAGCTTCCGTCGTGGAGGCCCCAAGGTGCGGAGTGCAGATGAGACCGGGCGTTCCGAATAGGGGATTCTCGTTCGCCGGCTCTTGCTGAAAGACGTCGAGTGCCGCTCCGGCTACGTGACCGCTTTCGAGCGCATCCTTGAGCGCGGCCTCGTCGATCAGCCCGCCGCGCGCGCAATTGACGATGCGAATGCCCGGCTTGGTCTTCGCGAGCGCCTCACGGCTGAGGATGCCCCTCGTCTGGTCAGTCAGCGGCGTATGGAGCGTAATGAAGTCCGCGCGTGCCAGGAGCTCATCCAGCTCGACTTTTTCAACACCAAGCTCGACTGCGCGCTCCGGCGAAAGGAAGGGATCGTAAGCGACGACCTTCATCTTGAGCCCATGGGCGCGGTCGGCGACGATCGACCCGATGTTGCCGCAACCGATCAGGCCCAGCATCTTGCCCGCAAGCTCGACGCCCATGAACCGGTTCTTTTCCCATTTGCCCGACTGGGTCGACTGGTCAGCCTGAGGTATTTCCCTCGCGAGCGCGAACAGCATCGCGATCGCATGCTCGGCGGTGGTGATCGAATTGCCGAAGGGCGTGTTCATCACGACGATCCCGCGTGCGCTGGCGGCCGGCACGTCAATCGTGTCGACGCCGATCCCGGCACGGCCGATGACTTTCAGGCGCGGCAATGCGGCGTCCATCGCGGCCGCGTTGACCTTGGTCGAGCTGCGGACGGCAAGGCCGTCGTAATCGCCGATGATGGCCTTGAGCTCGTCCGGCGTAAGGCCCGGCTTTTCGTCGACCTCGATGCCGCGCTCGCGGAAGATTGCAGCGGCACGGGGGTCCATCTTGTCGGCGATGAGGACCTTCACCGGCACGCTCACGCCGTCGCCTCCCAGGCCCAGTCGAGCCAGGGGCCGAGCGCCTCGATATCGGCCGTTTCGACCGTGGCTCCGCACCAGATTCGAAGGCCCGGCGGGGCATCGCGATACCCGCCAACGTCGTAGGCGGCGTCTTCCTGCTCGAGAAGCTTGGCGATCGCCTTCTGCCGCGCCTTGTTGGCCTCGGCATCGCTTCGATCGGTAAACTGCAGGCAAACCGAAGTGTTCGAGCGCATCGCAGGATCACTCGCCAGATGATCGATCCACGCGGAACCCCGGACCCATCGGTCGAGCGCCGCGGCATTGGCGTCAGCGCGGGCGATCAGCGCATCGAGGCCGCCGATTCGCTCGGCCCAATCGAGCGCAAACAGCCAATCCTCGACGCAAAGCATCGAGGGCGTGTTGATCGTCTCGCCCCTGAAAATCCCGTCGATCAGCTTGCCGCCTTTGGTGAGGCGAAAAATCTTGGGAAGGGGCCGTGGGGCAGGCTCCCGTTCCAGCCGCTCAACGGCTCGCGGCGATAGGACGAGCATGCCGTGCGCGGCCTCGCCGCCCAGCGCCTTCTGCCAGCTGAAGGTGCCCACATCGACTTTCGACCAATCGATGTCCTGGGCGAAAGCTGCCGAGGTTGCGTCGCAGATCGACAGCCCCGTGCGGTCAGCGGAAATCCAGTCGCCATTCGGAACGCGGACCCCGCTCGTCGTTCCGTTCCAGGTGAAGACCAGGTCGCGTGCCGGGTCGATTCCCGAGAGATCGGCAATTTCGCCATAGCCGCCGGTCCGGATCTGGGCGTCGAGCTTGAGTTGCTTGGCGACATCGGTGACCCAGCCGGCGCCGAAGCTTTCCCAAGCCAGCATGGTCACCGGCCGAGTACCAAGCAGCGACCAGATCGCCAGCTCCATCGCACCCGTATCGGATGCGGGGACAATCCCGAGCTTATAGTCGGCCGGGAGCCGCAGCAGCTTATGCGTCCGCTCGATCGCATCGAGCAGCTTTGCCTTGCCGATCGTTCCACGATGGGAACGGCCAAGCGCGGAGGTATCAAGCGATTGCGGTAACCAGCCCGGCGGCTTCGCGCAGGGGCCAGACGAGAAAAACGGTCGTTTTGGACGGATATTCGGTTTCGCCAGACGCGCATCGGCGCCCGCGGTCGCAGCTTCAGTCATTTGACTCTCCTTACAGAGAGCTCGCGCCGCGTTGGGACGGCGTGGCCCGGAGCCGGTTGTAAGGCCGCTTGCGGCACCTGCAAGCGTCGCGAGAAAGATTCGCATCCGAATCGTTTGAGGACCCGTCGATGTTGCGCTGCACAACAGATTGAATTCGCTCGAATCCCGCCAGGAAAACGCGAGTTTCAACGGTTCACCGCAATGAGCGGACGATTCGTCCCGCCAGTGAGAACTGGAGGTTGAATTTGTTAACCATCCGAAAGCAGTGTCACTGACGCCAGCACGTGATGGGCAATACGCGTGATCGGCGGGGGGCTGGGGAGCTCCTTTCAGGAACGGGATTCTAGGCGTCATTTTTGGCGTCGCGAAGACTTTTGGAGCGGGATCAAATGACGCAAGTGCTGGCCGCGACGACGGGCCTTTTTCGCGATCGCGATCTCTTTATTCACGACGGCTCCCGGCTACGCCGTTTCAGGGTTTCCGCACCGCTTCAGGCGGTGTTTTTTGTGATGCTGCTCGGGATTGTCGCCTGGGCCAGCTACGCCACCGCACGTCTGATCACTGGTCCCCATTCGGTTTCGCTCAGCCTTCCCGCGGCGACCGAGGCCCGCGCCCGCATGATCGAGCAGCGCCAGGCGCTGATCGAAGCTGCACTCGCCGGGCAGAAGATCGATTCCCAGCTCATCGCCGCTGCTGCAGCAGCGTCCGGCCGTCTCGCAAAGGATGGTCCGCTCGCCCGCGTTGAAGAGCAGCAACTCGCCCAGGCCGCGCTTGTCGCCAAGGCGCTCGACGTTCGCTACCAGGTCACCGCCTCCGAGCTGAAGCGGCTCGGCATCACGCCAGCCCGTGTCGGAAGCAACGGTGGCGTGGGCGGTCCGTTCGAGAGCGCTGCCAATTCCACCTTCAAGACACTCTTCGACAGCTGGAAGAAGCTCGACCAGCTTCAGGACGGCGTGATTGCGGTTCCTTCCGACAAGCCGGTGAAGATGAATGTCGAATTCACAAGCGGCTTCGGAGTCCGCTCCGACCCGTTCCATGCCGGCGCAGCAATGCATCCCGGCATCGACCTCGCCGGCACCTATGGAACGCCGATCTATGCGACCGCCGATGGCACAGTGCTTCGCGCGGGCTGGAACAGCGGCGGTTACGGGAACCTCGTCGAAGTCGATCACGGCCGCGGAATCACCACCCGTTATGGTCACATGTCGGCGATCCTGGTGCAGGCGGGCGACCATATCGTCCGCGGGCAGCAGATCGGCCGCATGGGCTCGACCGGTCGTTCGACCGGCAATCACCTTCACTATGAAGTCCGCATCGACGGACGTGCAGTGAATCCGATCCCGTTCATGAAGTCGACCGACTACGTGCTTGCGATGCAGCGCCGCTCGGGCGCAGCCTCGATGGACGCAGTTGCGATCGGCGGCCCGAGTGGCGGCCAGCACTAAACTTGTCGAGCGCCCAGGCGCTTCTTATCTCGCCGGCGTGAGCGAGTCTCAGATCATCCTTACCGGCAATGCCGCGAAGCGCGTTGCATGGATTGCCGCGCGGCAGCAGAAGCCGGCGATTCTGCGGCTTGCTGTCGACGGCGGCGGCTGCGCCGGCTTCACCTACAAGTTCGAGCTCGCAGCCGCCCCCGAAAGCGATGACGAAATTGCAGAGACCGACGGTGTGAAGCTGGTGGTCGATCCCATCAGCCTTGAGCTCGTCAGGGGCTCGGCGGTTGATTTCGTCGAGGACCTGGGCGGCGCCGCCTTCAAGGTCACCAACCCCAACGCCCAGTCGGGCTGCGGCTGCGGAACGAGCTTCTCGGTCTAGCGACCGCCCGAGTGATTGGGCTGCAACGCGCTCACGGTTGAGGCATTGGGGTCGCGGCAGATCTCGCCCGGATCGAACGAGCCGACGATCCGATTCGGGTTGTCACGGAAGATCCAAAGTCGCCGATTGTAACGCGGCTCGAACATTTGAGCTTCGTTCACCTTGGTCGAGGGATCGTCCTTCAAGCCGTATGACATGCTCGCCGGGGTTGGCCGGACCTTGTCGCCGGCTTCACGCCACTCCCACCGGAGCTGCAGATTCTCGACCGCGACGAGCTCAAGCGATCCGTCCTCGCGGGGCTGATAAACAAGGATGCCCGGGGTCAGGACGTCATTCTCAGTGCCGCCAATTCGCGCCTGTCCCGGCGACGCCTTGATGCCGACCAGGTCCGGGCGGAAAAAATGGACGCCGCCAGCTTCACCGCTCATCGACCAGCCGATCATCGCCGCCGTGTCGCACGCGTTCATCGGCTCACGGACATAGCCTTCCGCAATTGCCACTTTCACATCCTGGAACCGCGCGGTCGCGGCGCGAACCGATGCGAGATCGGGCGCTCCCGTGGCGGGCATCGCCGGATGCGAAAATGTGAGTGCAAGCGCAATTGCGCTGCTGCTTAGCTTCGGAAGCATGGTGAGACTCTTCGGTTAGAGCGCGACGCTCGTCAGGCGCGGATGAAGAAGCCTGCGCACCGGACGGTTTGTGTTGGCCGCCTGCGGCTTCTCGCTGCTCGTTCGGCCGATATATTTGAGCGAATCAAGCTCTTCGACCTTGGCGAGGGCAGCGCGCGCAAGCGCCATGTCGGACCACAGCGGGCTCATAGCGGAAACGCCTGAACACCGGTGATGAACTGGACGGCCAGCAACACCGCACCAACGGTGATGATGCCTCCGAATCCTGTCACTGCACGAATGCTAAGCACGGCCACGTTCCCCCTAGAGCAACATGATGACTGCGTTGGTCGTGATATCTGCTCGAAGGGTTCAAAGAGCCACGGGAAAGTCCCGGAAATGCTCGTCCTCCCCAACATTTGTGCGGCTATCCATTGACGAAATGTGCCGAAATGTGCGGATATGTGCGGGCCGAGTGGGTACGAGTCCATGCACAACGAACTGACCTTCGAAAGCAGTGAAACTGTTGCGCTGACAGTGCGCGAGGAGCTCGCGCGGCGGCGCTTGTCGCGGCAATGGCTGGCCGACGAAGCGAAGGTCAGCCTCTCCACGCTCGAGAAAGCGCTGGCCGGCCGCCGCCCTTTCACCCTGGCGACCGTTGTTCGACTGGAAGATGCGCTCGGCACCAGCCTTCGCGCCCGGACGATCCACCTCGAGGAACCGAAGCTGTTCGCGCCCGAAACTATGGGCGCTTATGCCCGGCCGGCCGTGCAATGGCTCGAGGGCACGTACCTGACCATGCGCCCGTCGTTCAGCGAGCCGCGTGCGATCTTTGCGTATCTGACATCGATTAGCTGGGACGAAGCCAACGGCCACCTGGTATTCAGCGAGACCGCTCGGACCGATGCTGAATATGAGCAAAAGGGCTTTGTTTCCTTCCCCAACATTTCGGGCGCCATCTACCTCGTGACGATCTGGCAGGGCCAATATCGGGTGGCGCTTCTCAACCGGCCGTCGGGCCGTTGGCTGAGCGGCATTTTGCTGACTCTTGCGGCTGGGCAGGGCGCCCAGCTAACTCCGGCGTCGGTGCCGATCGTTCTGCTTCCGACGACCGTGGAGGAGAACAAGACCATCGGCGTCGTCCGGGATGGCGATCCCGCCTACGAGGAATATCGGACCTGCGTCGATCGGGTAACCGAACAGGGCTACGCGCGCTTTCCTGCATGAGGCTGCGCGGCTAAGCCGCGTTTCGTGAAGCTAGCAACCTACAACCTCAATGGAATCCGGGCGCGCCTTCCGCGGCTGGTCGAATGGCTCGAGCGCGAACAGCCCGATGTGGTCTGCCTGCAGGAGCTGAAATGCGCCGACGAGGTGCTTCCGATCGTGGACATAGAGGCGGCGGGTTATGGCGCAGTCTGGCACGGGCAGAAGGGCTTCAACGGAGTTGCAGTGCTGGCGAAGGGCGATACGCCGCAACTTCGGCGCGTCGGATTGCCCGGTGACCCGGACGATACTCACAGCCGCTACATCGAGGCAGAGGCGAAGGGAGTCGTCGTCGCTTCAATCTATCTGCCCAACGGCAATCCAGTGGGCACCGAAAAATTCGAATATAAGCTCAAATGGATGGAACGCCTTTGTGCTCACGCGGTCGAGTTGCTGCGTGAGGAGAGGCCCACCGTGCTGTGCGGCGACTGGAATGTAGTCCCCGAGGACCGCGACGTCTTTTCCGTCCGCGCCACCCAGCATGATGCGGTCATGCAGCCGCAAGCTCGGGAGCTTTGG
>Ga0068863_100001351_pt1 | contig 24403 bp, 32 predicted proteins | sample KBSSwiS62_FD_66596 | JGI IMG/M metagenome (GOLD analysis project Ga0068863, IMG submission 66596) | Switchgrass rhizosphere microbial communities from Kellogg Biological Station, Michigan, USA - KBS Switchgrass S6-2 | ecosystem: Host-associated > Plants > Roots > Rhizosphere > Soil ... | reverse complement strand
ATGTCCAGCAGCGCACGACGAGCGTCTCCACCATGCGGCCGGACTCGACCGTGCGGAGCCGCTCGCATCCCACGGGCGCGTCCGGGGTGGGGTCGGGCAGCGTGACGTAGCTGCGGAAGCGGGCGACCCCGGGGCTCGTCAGCCCGGATCCGAGATGGCGCAACGGCTCGGAGCCCACCGAGACCTGCAGCCTCGCGAGGTGCCGGGTGTCGTCGACGATCAGCCCGAACGCCCCCGGCCCGATGTCGCCGCGCTCGTCGGAGACGACGAACGTCAGCCCGGAGATCGCCGTCAGGGTGCCGGGCCCGGCGAGTACTCCCTGCGCCGGGCCGTCGGCGGTCATCCCCGCACCGGGAGAGGTCCGGCCACGAGGCTGCCGGTCGTCGGGACGGGATCGGGCAGCGTGTGGAGGACCATTGACGCCACACTAGCCCCGGACGACCACCGCCCACTGGACGTGCGGTGTAGCGTCGGTGGCGTCGAGGGCATCACGCACGTGGGCGGTACGGCCCACGTCGTCCCCGGTGAACACCGACACCCGGGCGGGCGACCGTGCGGAGGCTGGAGAACCGGCATGACGTCGGAACCCACCATCCCGAACGAGGGCGCGGAGCCCGTCGAGGTGCTCGGTCACGGCTTCACCGTGTCCGCCGAGGAGCGCTCCCACGCGGTCGAGCGGCTGGAGCACGTGCACCGCTACAGCGGCGGGGTGGAGCGCTACGAGGTCGGCCTGTTCCGCGAGCCCAACCCGAGCCGGGCGAAGCTGAGCGACCGCGTCGAGATCACGGGGACCGGGCCGGGGGTCACCGTGCGGGTCCACGCGAGCGGGCCGGGGTTCGAGCCCGCGTTCGCGGCGGCGCTGGCCAAGCTCGAGTCCCGGCTGCACCGCCACCACGACCGGCGTGTGGACCAGCAGCAGGGCACCGGCCATCAGGACCCCGTGGTCGACACCACCGCGTGATCGTCCCCGGACGGGGACGACCGTCGAGAGCAGGCGAGGCCCGTCATGACGGCAGACGCACCGGCCCGGGACCGGCCCGGGACGGCACGGCCCACGAACACGGACGCGCTGGAGCGCTGGGAGGGCGAGGGGGGCTCGGCCGGCCCGGCGAACGGCGACGGCCCGGTCCCGCCCGGTCGACCGCGGCCCGCCGGGACGGCGCTGGAGGAGGCGCGCCGCCCCGACGAGGTTCCCGCGCCGGTCACCAGGAGGCGGCCAGCGGCTCCTGCGCACCCAGTGCGGCGCTGATACGCGCCAGGTCGGGGTTGTGGCCGGTCACCCGGAACGCGGTGCCCCGGCGTTGCGCCTCGCGCGCCGCGCCGAGGAGGGCCGAGTAGCCGCGAAGCGCCATGAACGTGACGTCCGACAGGTCGACGGTGAAGTCGGTCTGGGTGCCATCGGGCCCGAAGCCGTTGTGCAGCAGGGCATCCAGCTCGGGAGCGGTGGCAATGTCGATCTCCCCGGTGACGCGGATGGTCACGGTTCGGGGTGCGGTGCGCGGGTCGCCGGTCTGGGGCTCCATGAGGACGCTCGTGCTTCCTGACCGCGCCGGGCGCGGTCGTCGGTGCGACGGGAGCGCCGAGGCGGGGACCAGGCACCGACGAACATCATCCTAGTCACCCGGCAGGCCGGGTGGGTACCGCCGACGGCGGGTCCGCCCCCGACCTCCGCAAGGCAGCGGTCCCAGGTCAGCGAGGTCCGGCGGTGCCTCAGTCCGCGGCCAGCACCCGCGGGTCGAGCTGCCGGGTGACGATGTTGCGGGCGACCTCGGCCAGCCGCAGGTTGTTGCGGCGGGAGTAGCGGCGCAGGCTCTCGAACGCCAGGTCCACTGGGGTCCCGCTGTGCTGGGCGATGACGCCCTTCGCCTGCTCGATGATGACGCGGCTGTTCAGCGCCGTCTGCAGCTGTTCCGCCACGACCTCGCCACGGCGGACAGTGCGTTCGGCGAGGATGCCGATGGTGGCGACGTCGGCCAGTGCCTGGCCGAGTGCCAGGTCCTCCTCCGGCAGCGAGCCCGCGCTGCGGTGGAGGAGGTTCAGCGCGCCGATGGCCTCCCCCCGCAACCGCAGCGGCAGGGCATGCACGGACCGGAAGGGGCCTCGCGCCGCCAGGGCGGCCACGAACTGGGGCCAGCGGTCCGTCGCCGACAGATCGGCCACCGCGACCGGGGACGACGTCCGCACGCACTCCACGCACGGCCCCTCACCGGACTGCAGCTGGAGCAGCTCCATCAGCTCGGCGTCCTCGCTCGACGCCGCAACGGTGCGCAGGCCACCGTCGGCGCCGAGGAGCATGATCGCCGCGGCGTCGGCCGCGAGCAGCTGCAGGCTGTGCGCGACGAGGCGGTCCAGCAGATCGATCATGTCGTAGTCGGCGACCAAGGTGTCCGCCAGCTCGACGAACGCCTGCGCGACCTGTTGCTCGCGGGCTGCGGGCGCGGCGACGCGCCGCGCGGGAACCTGTGGGTCGTACTCCATCGGCCCTACTCCATCTCCTCGGTGAAGACCACGCGCCGCTCCACCACGTCGCGCGCGACGTCGGCGAGCAACCGCTGCTCGCCGAACGCCCTCGCCCGCATCCGCGCCAACGCCTCCTCCGGTCCGATACCCAGCTGGACCAGCACCATCCCGACGGCCTGGTGGATCTCCGGCCGGGCGAACACCCCGCCGAGCCCCGCCATCTCGCCCGGGTTCCCCTCGCCGTCGGCCCCGCCGGGCCCGAGCAGCTCCGACTCGGGACGGGTGCGGCGGCTGAGCAGCAACAGCGCGGCGATCTCCGCCACCCCCAGCAGATCCTGCCACTCCGCCGCGCTGAACTCACCGGTCCGGAGCCGATAGAGGTCGAGTACCCCTATCGTCACCGTCCCCCACTGCAGCGGCAACGCGAAGAGCGCCCGGGCCGGGGTCCGGTCCGCCACCTCGACCGCGAACACGGGCCACCGGGCCAGCTCGACGGCCTCGGCCAGGTCGCACACGAGCACCGGGGCCCCGAAGGTCGCCGCCTCGATGCAGGCCCCCTCGTTCAGGCTGAACTGCAGGTCCTCCAGGAGCACCGCGACCTCGTCCGTCGCCCACAACGTCTGCCGGGTGGCCTCGGTCGGCATGACCGAGAGCGCGGCCCCGTCGATGTCGAGCCCCTCCACGCAGGCCTCGCAGACGTGCCGGGCCAGCGCTTCCTCGTCCAGGTCCTCCGTGACCAGCCCGGCGAGCCAGGCCGTGACCGCGCCGCGGTCACGCATGGCGGCACGCGGACCCACGACACGATCCCGAACCGCTCACGGGCCTCCGCCCACGCTGCACTGCCTACCGGGGCGCGACGAGGACCGGGCCGACTCCGACTGACCGGGCCGACCCTACTCGCCGCCCGCCGGGCGCGCCCGGGTTGCCGGGCCCGGCCGGCCCGCCTACGTTCGGGGCTGGGCAGCGATGCTCGGCCCTCATGCCCCGGACCCCGGCGTGGTGCCACACCACCTCTCGGCGCGCCCGGGGCTTTGTCGTGCGCCGATTCGGGACCAGTGCGAGGGACCGTCCGATGGCAGCGCGCTCCACGCCCTTCGCGGCTGCCACGACCTCGAACGCGGTCACGCCGGCTGAGGGGTCCGGCGTGACCGTGACCCCCGGCGCGGGCAGCCGAGGCCGCCGGCGTCGAGCGGTCCCGGCTCGATCCCGCCCGAGCGCGGATCCCCCCGCGATGTCCTCCCCGGTCCTCCCGGGGGCGGCGGGCCACCGCCACCGTGATCGGTGCGGTTGCTGCCGGCGGGCAGTCGCACCTCGCGCCGGTCAGGGCGTCACCGGGCCGGTCATCCGCTCGGAGCCGGCGGCCGGGGACGGCGGGCCGATCGCCGGCGGCGCCGTCCGAGCGGTCCCTCGGCCAGACGCCACTGCCGCCACGGAGCCAGTTCGACCACGTTGTCGGGCAGGTCGTCCCCCGTCGTCCCGGGACGGTCGAGCGCGTGCCGGCGCCAGGCCATCAGCAGGGACGAGAGCTGGCCGCCCGCCCCGTCGTCCGCCGGCGGGGCGCCGTCCAGCGCGGTACGGGCGATGGCGTCGATCAGGTGGTCGTCGGCGACGATCGCCTCGGCATGGCCCCCGGGCCGCCGGTCCTCGATACCGGTCATCCGGAGTTCCCCGTGGCCCTCGCCAGAGGTGACGGTCGGTCCGGACCGGGTGGATCGACCGTGGCGACTGCTGCCGGCGGGGCCGTCGAGGCGTCGGCGGGCAGCGGCTCGACCGCAGCAGGAAGGACGACCTTCACCCGGCCCGGCCGCCGCCCGGGCGCGGGACGGCCGCCCGGCAGGGGGTCGACGGTGCCGGCCGTGGTCCGCGGGGGCACCGGGACCGTCGGGGCCACCGGCGGAGTGGGAACCGGGGGCACCTGGGGCACCGGCACCGTCGGGGGCACCGGGGGAATCTGGGTAACCGGGGGCACCTGGGGCACCGGCACCGTCGGGGGCACCGGGGGAATCTGGGTAACCGGGGGCACGGGGGGCACCGGCACCGGCACCGTTGCCGGTGTCGGCACTGACACCGTCGTCGGTACCGGCGCCGGCATCCGCGCCGGCGGGGGCACCACCGGCGCAGCGGGCGCCGCCGTCGGAGCGGGGGTCGGCTCCGCAGGCGGGGCGGCATCGGCACCGGGGACGGCCGCCGGGACCGGCCGAGCCGACGACCGCGCGGAGTCCGCCGGTGGGGTGATCGTGCCTCGGGCAGCGCGCGCCCCGGCGGGCGACGACCCGGTGCGCCCGCTCGCCCGCACCCCTGGCCCGGCGTACGAGTGCGGTGCGACGAACGGCAGCGTGCCGGGACGGGCGGCGGGGCGGGACGCGCCCAGGTAGTCGTCGCCCGGCCAGCGGTAGCCGGCGGTCCGCACCGGCTCGCCGAACGTCGGAGCGTTGATCATCCGATCCTCCCCGACATAGATCCCGACGTGGTGCACCCGGCCGGGGGCGCCGTAGAAGAGCAGGTCACCAACTTGCAGGGGCATCTCCAGCGGCAGCCGGGGCCCGTGGTCGTACTGGGTCTGGGCCGTCCTCGGGATGCGGATCCCGGCGGCGGCATAGGCCGCGTGGGTGAGCCCGGAGCAGTCGAAGCCGGCGTCACCGTCATCGGGTCCGTCCCCGCCCCAGATGTAGGGCAGCCCCAGCTGGGCGGTCGCGAACGCCACCGCAGCCGCGCCGGCCAGGAGCGCACCGTCGTGGTCGGGTGCCCCACCGGCATAGACCCGGCTCCAAGCCAGGACGCTGGCGACGTAGGTCGCGGAGGGGTTGTAGCGATGGAGTGCGGCGGCGAGGTCCGCCGGATCGGAGAGGTCGCCCCGGCCCGCGCAGAGGTAGCGGGCCGCGGCCGCGGCGGAGTCGCCGACGTTGTCCGGGTCGCCGCGGCCGTACGCCCTCCAGGTCGCGGGCAGGAACTGCATCGGTCCCCGCGCCCGCGCCCAGGTGGCGCCGTCGCCGATCGCGGCGGTCCCGCCGCTCCCGTCGAGCGCGGGCCCGAGGATCGGGGACACGGTCGTCCCGGACGCGTCCACCAGGCCGCCGCGCGCGTGGCCGGACTCGATCTTGCCGATCGCCGCGAGCATCCACCAGCGCACTCCGCACGAGGGGGCGGCCTCGGCCAGCTCCGCCTCGGCCCGCAGGTAGGCGGTGAGGACGACGTCCGGGATGTCCGTGGCATCCGGCGGCAACGCGCCGACTGCGGCGACCGGCCGGAACGGCGCCCCACCGGATCCGGGGCCGACCGGCGTCCAGGCCGAGACGGCACCGACGGCCAGGGCCGCGGCCAGCACGACGGCCGCTCTCGGCACGTCGCTCCTGCGGGACGAGCTCGTTCCGGACACGATCCCCACGACCCTTCGGCAGGTGCTCCCGCAGGAGCCGGTGATCAGTTCTGTGCGGCGGGCTGCCCGCCCGCGAGCGGGGTGGTACCGACGAGCGCGGCGTAGGCGACGACGTTCGACCGGTAGCTCCGGGCACTGCGGTCGAACTCGCCCCCGCAGGTCACCAGGGCCAGCGCGCTGCCTCCCCCACCGCCGTACACCTGCTCCGCCGGGAACGCGGGCTTCGGGTACGTCGCCACCTCGGTGACCGCGAACCGCGCGACGACGCCGTCGGCGAGGGTCACCTCGATCTCGTCGCCCGCGGTCAGCGAGCGCAGCCGGTAGAAGACGGCGGGGCCCCGGTAGGAGTCGACGTGACCGAGGATCACCGCGGACCCCACCTCCCCCGGTGCGGTCCCCAGCCGGTACCAGCCCGGGAGGGCGAAGTCGGTCGGCACCTCGACGGTCCCGTCCTGGTTGAGCCCGAGCTCGCCGACGGCCACGGACACCCCGATCGCCGGGATCCGCAACGAGACCGGGGCCGAGCGCTCGGCCGGCGGGACCACGCCCGGCTCCCCTGCTGCGCCCGGCGCGGCCGGGCCCGGCGCCGCTGCCTCGGGCGCCACTGCGTCCGGCCCCCCGTCCGCGGGCCCCGCTCCGGGCCCCGCCTCGCCGGCGGCAACCTGCCCGGCCGCCACCGGGGCGCCGATCTCGGCGGGAGCCGGGGCGGCGACCTCGTCGGCGGCCCAGAAGGCCCGCCCGAGGATGACCAGCGTGACGACCAGCAGCAGGCTGCCGAGGATCCACCATCGCCCGGCCGGCCGCCCCGACCCCCCGGACGAGCCGGCCGCCGGCGACGTCGTCCGGCTCATGCGCTCCCGCCCCGGCGGGCCCTTCCGTGCCTGCGCGTGCGGACGGCGTTGCCCGCCGCCAGGACCGCACCGGTCAGCGCGATGCCCGCGAGTGCCAGGTCACTCATCGCCGGGGTGCCGTCCGGAGTGGCCGACGCTCCGCCGGCACCGGTCTCCGGGTGCCCGCGAGGGATGATCACGGTGGCCGCGCCGCCGCCGGGTCCCTTGGCAGCGGGTCCGGGTGCGACGTGGCCACCGGGCGCGCCAGGTCCTGCAGGTGCGCCGGGTCCACCAGGCGCTCCGGGTCCACCGGGCGCTCCGGGTCCACCGGGCGCTCCGGGCGCCCCAGGTCCGCCGGGCCCACCGGGCGCCCCAGGTCCACCGGGCGCCCCAGGTCCACCGGGCCCACCGGGCGCCCCAGGTCCACCGGGCCCACCGGGCGCGGTCGTCGTGGTCACCGGCGGCTGCGCAGTAGTGGTCGTCGTGACCGGCGGCTGCGCAGTAGTGGTCGTCACCGGCGGCAGCCCGGTCGTCGTCGTCACCGGCGGCTGCGCGGTCGTCGTGGTGGTCACCGGCGGCGCGGTCGTGGTGGTCACCGGCGGCGCGGTCGTGGTGGTCACCGGCGGCGCGGTCGTGGTCGTCGGCGGCAAGGTGGTGGTGGGGGCGGGAGTCGCGGCGCAACCGGTCCGGTCGATGTCGGTGGTGTCCAGCGTGACGGCGCCGTTGCGCGCCAGCAGCCGGCCCTCGACGTCGACCCCGGTGTTCGCGGTGATCGAGGTCAGCGCCATGACGGTGCCGACGAACGTCGTTCCCGTTCCCAGGGTCGCCGAGCTGCCGACCTGCCAGAACACGTTGCACGCGTCGGCACCGTTGATCAGTGCGACGGTGCTGTTCGACCCGGTGATCAGCGTCGAGTCCGCCTGGAAGATCCACACCGAGCTGGGGTCGTTGTTCCCGTCCAGGGTCAGCGTCCCGGTCAGGCCCAGCGTGCCGTTGCTGTACACACCGTCCAGCAAGGTCTGCCCGCCGAGCTCGACCCCCACCGCTGTCGACGGCCGTCCGGCCGCGTTGTTGTACGCGATCGTCAGGTCCGCCTGGGCCTGCGCCGCGACGGCGTCCGCGGAGTGCTGGGTCCCGTCGCTGACGAGGCCGGGGGGGAATCCGGTGATCGCCGTGCCCGGGCTGACGCCGAGGTCACCGGCGATGTTCGACGGTCCCGTGTTGGTGACCGTCGAGCCGGCCAGCACCGCGAAGCTGGCGGCCGTGCCGAGTGGCACCGGTGCTGTGGCGGCCTGCGCGGTTCCGGCGAACACCACCATCAGCATGACCGACAGCAGGGCGACCAGAGCGGCGAACACGGCGCCGAGGCGCCGCCGTCCGACAGCCCGCGCGGGAGCGGAGTGCTTCATCGTCGTTTTCTTCCCCTAGCCTGGACGTCACGGCCACGAGGCCGGAGGCGCCGTGTCGGTGACGAGTGGTGTGCCGATGCCCTGCTGGGGCCGCCTGCCTCGGCGGCCGTGCCTGGATCGGAGTACTCGTCCCGCGGGGTCACGGCGGGGGCTGCCCGTACGATCGGGTGGGCGGTGAAGAGCTGGATCGCGCAGTTCGTCAGCTCGGATGTCACGACGTGCGAGTCGGGCAGAGCGACCGCACGCACGGCCGTTCGGCGGTCGCCGACCATGCGTCGGGACCGGTAGGTTCAGCCGGTTGGAGTCTCCGTCGTCGCCTGCCGTTTGACAATGTACAGACTGGCCCTTGCATCCGATCGTGTCAAGTGGCGGGATGTCGACCGACAAGCGCGGCTAGCATCTGAGGCCGGGACGGAGAGCCCGGTGAGATGGACAGGCGCGACGCAGACCCGTTGAGCTGCACCACCATGTGAACAGGACGAGCGAGGCTGATCCGTGACCGACCCGCAAGGAGCCGGCGAGCCCGCGCCGACCCTGCAAGAACTGCTCCGCTCCCGGATGGACGAACGGGGCTGGTCCTACAGCGACCTCGAGCGGCGGTCCGGCCAGGCGCTGAGCCGTGGCCGGTGGCAGCAGCTCGGCGCCGGGGCCGCGCAGCGCAAGTTCCCGGATCCCGCCTCGCTGGTCGTCATCGCCCAGGTGCTGGAGGTCGACATCACGACCGTCGTCCTCGCCGCGGCCCGCACCGTCGGCCTGGACGCACGGACCCGCGACTCCGAGCTGTCGAGGCTGCTGCCCGCCGGTACGGAGCGGCTCTCCGACCGGACCCGCGAGGCCGTCCTCACGGTGATCCGCGCCGCCGTCGCCGACGCCGCGGACCGGGACCCTGCGCCGGAGAACGAGCGGATCCGCGGCCTCACGCTGGAGTGGCCCAAGGCAGCGGCACCCTCCCGCCAGGACCCGAACGGCCCAGCCCAGCACGGACGAGGCTGATCGGTCGTCACCGAGCGTCGTGACGGACCAATGCCCACTGACCTGAACAGGTGCAACTACCGTCAGCCACGCAACGCCCACGCTCCGGCACGCGATAGTTCAGGCACACACGACGAAGTCACCTCGCGCGCGGGGCGACCTCGACAGTGCTGACGAGGCGTCCAGAACCCGCGACGAGGCAGCGCTCCAGGCGAGCGGAGGGGGTCGCGGGTGCAGCAGCTCGGCCGTGAGACGGCAGATCCCGACCGGACGGCCGCGTCCGAGGCGGACGCGGCGGACGGCGTCGATGCTCTCCGGAGGCGTCTGCTCGGGCTGCTCCACGTCATGGAGCTCCCGATGCGGGACGCGGTGGCCCGGCTCGACACGTGCGGCCCCGAGCCGGTGCTCTACATCGACCCGCACAGCCCTCCCGAGGACCAGCTGTGGGCCATGCGGGACCTGCTCCGGATCATCCACGAGGGCCCGGAGGCCGGACGGCACGCGATCCCGACACCCAACCTCCAGCTGACCCACGGCTGAGCGGCACGGGCGGCCGGCTGCCGGGCGCTCTCCCCCGCAGCTCGCCCGCACCACGCCCGAGGGCCTCGACACCGAGATGCCGCGCCGCACCGTGACCGCCACCGTCCGGATGCTCGACAACGTCGGGCACCGCGATCCACAGCCAGCACGTCTGGACCCCTGATCCCTCCGGACGCGCGCCTGGGCGGTTGCGTCGTCGGGACCGTCAGCGGCGCTCGGCGCTGTCGTCCGCCCCGCTCAGTGCCCGAGGGTCGAGCCGCCGGGTCACGATGTCGCGGGCGACCTCGGCCGGCCGCAGGTTGTCTCCTCCGGTTCAGGGCGATCTCGTCCGTGGCCCACAGTGTCCGCCGGGAGGCCTCCGCCGTCAGGACCGAGATCGCCGCGCCGCCGACGTCGAGGCATTCCACGCAGGCCTCGCAGACCCGGCGGGCGAGCTCCTCCTCGTCCATGTCGTCCGCGACCAGACGCGTGAGCCGGGCGGTGACCGCACCGAGCTCAGCCACGACGACACCGCGTGCTCCCGCCGTCCGCCGCACACCGGCTCACGGGCCTCGTGCTCTCGCCGACGTCGTAGGCACGCGACGAGGACCTGGCCGGACACCGACGGTGCCGAGGAGGTATCGGTCCGCGGCGTGCCTCCCGATCACGGCGCGGTCAGGCCGTGCGACGGCCGGTGGTCTCGCCCAGGCGGACCAGGATCTCGGTGGGCAGGTCCTGGATGTCGAGGGCGGCCCGCAGCCGCGGGAGCGCCTCGCCGGCGATGCGCTCCCGCAGCTCCGTGACCGGCGTGTCCACCTCCGTGGTAACGGTGAGGTGCAGCCGCGGCCGGCTGCGTGACCCGGTGATCGCCGCCCGCGTCCGGCGTACGCCGGGATAGTCCTCGATCTCCTCGGCGACCGCGGTGGCCGCCGCGTCCGCGTCGAGGACCGTGGAGCCGCCGGCGGGGTCGGTCGGCAGGTGCCAGGACTCGCTGCCGGCCCGTCGGCGACCGACCTGGGCCAGGAGCCACATCAGGCACAGCACACCGATCAGCGCCGCGACGGCGATCGCGGCGTACGGCAGCCACCACGGCACGGAGAGGGCGGGGGCCAGGCCGTCCGCCGCGGGCTGGCCGTTCAGGAGCGAGGCGAGGACGCCGGTCCCGCGGAGCAGGACGTAGGTGGCGCCGAGCAGCAGGATCACCCCCGTCAGGGTCAGCAGCGCGCGGTTGAGCCGCGCGGGCCGGTTCGGGGTCGCCATCATGTACTCCTCGCGCGGTTGATCTTCACCTTCACGCTCGGTGCCCGGTGCAGGGCGATCGCCGTGAGGCGGCTGCCGACCGCGGACCGGACCCTCTCGGAGAGGTCGCCGCTCTCACCCAGCGGGGTGGACACGGTGGCCCGCACCCGGCCGGCCCCCACCTTCGCCCCGGCCTTGGCCACCCCGTCCACGCTCCCGGCCGCCCGCGCGACCGCGTTCCGGAGGCTGCGCCGCGTGACACCGGCACTGGTCTGGTCACCGACGTCCGCGAGGGTCAGCACGCTCGGCACCCGGGGCAGCCACGCGCAGGCCAGCAGCACGAGCCCGAGGCCCGCGACGACCCCGCCGGCAGCGAGGACGAGCAGCTCGTCCCCGTGCAGTGCCGCGGCCCGCTGCGCGATCGCGTCGAAGGGCACCAGCGGTGGGCGCCCCAGCAGGAGATCGACGCACGACCAGATCACGAACACGGCGGCGGCGAGCAGGACGAGCGCGACGAGGACGGCCGGGACCACCCGGCGGGGCCGGCGGATCATGCGAGCTCCCGGCGGGCCCGGCCGTGCCGGTGCAGGGCGGCGACCGAGATGTCGACCTGGCGTGGCCGGAGCCCGGTCAGCTCCGAGACCCGCTCGACGACGTGCGCGCGGACCCGCTGGGTCACCTCGGCGACCGGGGCCGGATAGGTCACCGAGAGCGTCACGTGCAGCGTCCCGATCGTCCCGTCGACCCGGGCCCGGACCGACGGGTCACGGTCCGGCTCGCCGGACCCGAGGCGGACGCCGAGCACCCGGCCCGCCACGCCACCGACGTCGTCCACCTCGCCGGCGGCGCGGGAGGCGATCTTCTCCACCACGCCGTCCTCGATGTGGGTCTCCCCCGGTCCGCCCGCCTCGTCCCGGAGGGCATCGGGCGGAGCGTGGTCGAGGGCCGCGCTCATCGCGGGGTTCGCTCGCGCGATCCGGCGCCGAACCTCGACAGGTCGAGCCGGCCGTCGAGGTAACGGCCGACCGCCACGCCGGCCGCCCCGAAGACCAGGACGACGAGGAAGGCGACGACGCCGCCGAAGGCCATGGACAGGCCGAGGGTGAGCCCGGTGACCAGGCCGAGCAGGGTTGCGTTCATGACAGGGGCTCCTCGTACTCGAACCGGGGGCGACCTGGGCCGTCCTCCTCGGACAGGGCGTCGGGGGGATCGGCGACGGCTGGCTCCGGCGTCACCCGGACCACCACGGACCCGGGCCGGTCGGACCCGCCGAACGCGACCGTGACCACGACCGGCGCCGGTCCGGCCGCAACGACGACGGGGCTGCCGTCCGGCACGTCCACGACCTCGGGCCGGGGGTCCGGCGGCGGCGGCGCGGCCGCGACGGGCGGGGCGGGCCCGGGCGCGGCCGGCGCGGGATCGGCGGCCGGCACCGGGACCGGTCGCTCGCCCGGCAGCAGCAGGTCCTCGATGACCACGTCCACCGCCCGCCCGGCCGCGTAGGGCCCGACCGCGCGCCGGATCTGCGCCGCGATGGCCTCCATCGTCGGCGCCGGGTAGCCGGTGACGTGGACCTCGACGGTGGTCGTGTCCAGCCGGATCCCCGGGACCCGCCGCCCGGGGAGATGGGTGCCCACCTCGCCGTACACGCCCGGGTGCAGGTCGGCGACCAGCGGGCAGGTCGACACCGCCGCGGCGACGAGGTCGGCCTCCGTCCCGTCGGCGACCACGACCGGGGAGATCCGGCCGAAGGGCTCCGCGGTCACTGGACGCGCGGTTCCCGCTGCTCGGCGGGGTCCGAGGCGGACCGGCCGCCGTCACCGTCGTCGTCGGTGGGCAGGTGGACGTCGCTGACGATGACGTTGACCTCCACCACCTCCAGGCCGGTCGTCCGCTCCAACGAGGTGATCACGTTGCGGCGCACGGCCTTGGACAGTTCGACGATCGAGACGCCGTACTCGACGGCCATCTCCAGGTCGACCGCGGCCTGGGTCTCCCCCACCTCGACGGTGACACCCTGGCTCGCGCTGGTCGTGCCGCCCGGGATGCGCTCCCGGATCGCGCCGAACGCGCGGGCCGCGCCGCCGCCGAGCTTGTAGACGCCGTTGATCTCCCGGGCGGCGAGGCCGGCGATCTTCGAGACGACCGTCTCCGCGATCTGCGTGCTGCCCTGGCTCGAGGCCAGGCCCGGCGCACCACTCGCGGTGCCGCCCGCGCGGGGCGGGGCCGCGGACGACGTGGAGGCGTTCGCGCTGCTGTTCGGTGTGGTCGGTGTGGTCATGATGTCCTCTCGATGGTCGATCGTGATGGGTCGCCCCGGTCGGTGACGTCCTGTGGTCCTCCGACCCGGCGGGTGAGCCGGGCGAGGCGGCGGGTGGTGGGCCAACGGACGGCGTCGATCCAGCCGAGCCGCTCGAACGCCCAGATCACGCGGGCAGTCAGGTCGATCTGGCCGCGGCCGATGCCGTGCCGGGCACAGGTCGGGTCCGCGTGGTGCAGGTTGTGCCACGACTCGCCCATGGACAGGACGGCGAGCGGCCACACGTTGGTCGCCCGGCCCGGCGCGTCCCAGGGACGGTCGCCGAGCATGTGGCAGATCGAGTTGATGGACCAGGTCACGTGGTGCAGGACCGCGACCCGGACCAGGCCCGCCCAGAAGAAGGCGGTCAGCGCGCCCCACCACGACATCGTCGCCAGGCCCCCGATCAGGGCGGGGGTGAGCAGGGTGACCACGGTCCAGAGCGGGAACAGCGCGCTGATCCGGGCGATGTCGCTGTCCGCGAGCAGGTCCGGGGCGAAGCGGTCGGCGTTGGTGCGGTCGCGATGGAACAACCAGCCGAGGTGGGCGTGGAAGAAGCCCTTGGCCAGCGCGACGGGCGTGGTCCCGTAGAGCCAGGGAGAGTGCGGGTCGCCCTCCTTGTCCGTGAACGCGTGGTGACGGCGGTGGTCGGCGACCCAGGAGACGACGTCACCCTGCATCGCGAGACTGCCCGCGATCGCGAGCCCGTCGCGGAGCCCCTTGCGGGCCGTGAAGCCGCGATGGGTGAAGTAGCGGTGGAAGCCGACGGTCACCCCGAACCCGGAGAGCAGGTAGAAGGCGACGGCGAGCCCGACGTCCAGCCAGGACAGCCCCCACCCCCAGGCCAGCGGCACGGCCGCGACCAGGGCGAGCATCGGGATGAGGGTGAAGGCGTAGACCAGGCCCGCCCGGCCTCGGGAGCTGCGCCCGGCCATGACGGGCTTGGCGCCGGTACCGGGGTCGGGTGCCCGGCGGGGCGTGGCACCGGCCCGGACGGGGGTGACGGAGCCAGTGGTCATGGGTGCTCTTCTCGTCGGCGGTGCGGGCGCGACGTGGTGCGTCGCGATGGATCCCGCCGAGGTCAAGAGCGGAGACGGAGGACCGGCCGACCGCGGACCGGGCCGGGTCCCATGACCGTCCTGCTCGGGTTACCCGCTCGGCGGGGCATCCATGCGTCGCCGGGCCGGGGTGGTGGAGAAGCAGACCGGGAGGCTGAACTGCGGGCCGACCTGCGTGGGCGGGACGTCCGGCCAGTCGGCCGCGCCCACCGCGGGCGCGCCGGACGCGGTCCCGACCTGGGCGGACATCGCCTGCCGGACCGGGGCACTGGCGTTGACCAGCAGCGTCGCGGTGAACTCCGAGACGGGCGACAGACCGCCGCGCTGCACGACGTACGCGCCGCGCAGGGTCTCCCCCACCCGCACCACGTCCCCGACGAGCCACGCGGTGCCCGCCGCGGGCTCCCCGACCCCGTCGACCACCGGAACCCCGACGACCGAGCCCGCCGGAACGGTGTCCAGGACGGCGGGCGGGAGCCGGACCGGGGCCGTGCGCTGGACGTCGAGCAGCACCGGGGTCGGACCGTCCAGCCGGTGTCGTACGCCCTGGTCGAGCAGCCAGAGTGCGCCGTCGTCCGCGCGGACGACGAGGGCCTGCGCCGCGGTCAGCACCCCCTCGGTGGGCTCCGCGACGCCGACCCTCAGGGTGACCTGCGGTGGCAGCGTGGGCGCGGCGGCGGGAACGGTGCACACGCTCCAGTCCGCGGTGGTCAGCCGCTCGGGCCGCGGCAGCGCGTCGGGTGCCTCGGGGATCCCGACGGGCAGCCCGCGGGGCAGCGCGTCGAGCACGTCGGGCCGGACCTCGGTGAGCTCCCCGCCACCCACCAACAGTGCGGAGGCGAGATTGAGCGCCGGGTGCAGCCTGCCGTCGACGATCACGTAGCGGTCCCCGGACCCGGCGACCGGCACCGCGCCCGACTGCGGCAGAGCCGGCCCGCGCCCGGCCCCCAGGAACCCGGCGATCCCGAACCCGCCATCGCGAGGATGCCGACGAAGGCCCCGGCACGTCGGGCGGGTGGGTCGCGGCGAGCCCCAGCACCAGCGTGCGCAGCAGCTCGGTCTTCCCGGACCCGGTGGCGCCCACCAGGATGCCGTGCGGCCCCATGCCGTCCTGTGCGGACTCCTTGAGGTCGAGGTCGATCACGTCGCCCTCGGGCGTGATCCCGATCGGCACCCGCAGCCGGTCCCGCAGCGGGCGGGGGCGCCAGAGCACGTCGAGGTCGAGCGCGCCCGCGTCGGACCGGCCGAGCAGCGAGGGCAGCGACAGCTCCGACGCCGTCGGGTCGTCGGTCTCGCCGCCGCCGATCGCCGCGAGCCGGAAGCCGGCGAGCTGGCGGGCGAGGGCCTCCGCGACCGGGACGGCGAGCGCGTCGGCGCGGCCGAGTCTCTGCCGGAGGTCGCGGCGGACCAGGGTGACCTCGTCGCCGTCGAGCTCCAGCGAGACGCCGACGTCGCGCACCACCTCCTCCGCCCGCCCGTCGAGGTCGATCACAGTGACCGCGGCCAGGCCGTCCGGATCCACCAGCAGCTCGGTGCCGCTGAGGTGCGCGTCGTCCAGCACGACGACGACGTGCGGCATGTCGGCCTCGACCGGTGCCTGCGGGTTGAACCCCGAGCGGCGGGTCAGCTCCGGACCCAGGTGGTCCTCGAGCACCTGCAGCGCCGGGTCGATCAGCCGGACGGGGCCCGCGTGGTCCAGCTCGACCGGGTGGTGGGCGTGCGGCAGCCACTTCACCCAGGACCAGGCCGGGCCGTCCGGGTCACTCGTGCACACCATGATCACCAGGTCGGCCGGGGCGTGGAAGGCCGCCGCCTGGCAGAGCAGGGCCCGGACCATCGCCCGGGCGACATCGGGACCGGTGTTCGGGGTGGCGCGCACGCCGATCGCGCCGAAGCGCCGCAGCGCGACCTTCATCGGTAGGTCGGGCACGGTCCGGTGGGTCGTGACGAACCGGCGCAGCGCCGCCGACGACAGCGGGTCCAGATCCTCGACCGGGCCGGACGTGCCCGGCACGATCGGGGTGGCGAGCTGCTGGGGGCCGAGCCCGATCCGGACTACCCCGAAGTCAGCGTCGCCCGGCCGTCGCTCCCAGATCCGGTCGCCCGCGACGAGCGACCACAGCGCGTCCGGCGGCGGGCCGCCCCACTGGTCGCGCCGGCGTTGGGCCTCGGCGGTGGCGCGCACGGTGGCGCGGATGCGGTCGAGGTAGCGCAGGAACTCCCACCGGGAAGCCTGGACCTGGCCGCGGGACTGGCCGCGCGCGGACATCAGCGAGCCGCCGACCAGGGCGAGCGCCGAGATCAGGAAGAACGAGCCCGCGACCCAGGCGATCGGGTTGGACCCGCCGCCGGAGAGCAGGTAGGCGACCGAGCCGAGCCCGGATAGGGCGGGCAGCGCGACGAACCACAGGTTGGAGAAGTTCGCGCGGACCAGCTCGGGGGGCGGCTCCAGCTCCAGGCTCTCCCCGAGCACGAGCGGGCGCGGCGCCCGCACCGGCCTGCGCAGCCGAACCGTCGCCACCGTCCCACTCCCCCGATCAGGCCGAACGTATCTCGAACCTAGCCGCCCGCAGCGCGTCGTGATCATCCGGCCACTGTGCGTCACGAGGAGTTCACCCACCCTTCCCGGGACATCCGGACAGGCTTGATCCACCGCGGATCGGGGGGCTTCGAGCACACCATGATCCCGTTCACCCACCGTTCACCCGGCGGCCGACGGCGGGACGTACCGTGCCCCGCATCATGATCAGGACGTTCCTGCTCCTCGTGGTCTCCCTCCTGGCGGTCGCATGCAGCTCCCCGCCGCGCGCACCGCACCCGCTGGGCGCGGAGTGCACCTGGCCCGAGCGGGTCGACCGGGACCGGGTCGCGGTGCTGTTGTCCAGCGTCCACGTCCACGACCCGGCGAACCGCGTCATGTTGCTGGACACCGAGACCGGTACGGTCGTCGCCTCCTGCGGCGGGCTTGCGGGCGGTGAGATCGGCACGCGGTTCGCGGACTCGCGCGAGGACCAACGGACCCAGCTCCCGCCGCTGAACACGGAGCTGACGCTCGCGCTCGGCAAGGCCGGCGTAGTCGACCTGCGGTCCGGCGCGACAACCGCGGACCCCACTCCGGAGCGGCCGATCGTGGCGCTGCTCTCGGGGTCCGGGGTGCTCCGCGGCACGCCGCCGCCTCGCTCGGAGCGCGCGCCGCTCCCGTCCGACTACTGCGTCGCCGACTCACCGGCGAGCGGGTGCACGCCGCTCGCGGGCACGGGCCCGGGGAACCCCGCCGTGCACCCCGACGGGACGGTCGGCTGGGCGCCGGACGTGCCGGTCCCGGTTACGCTGACCGCCTCCGATGGGCGCAGCCTCACGGTCCGGCTGCAGACCGACGGCACCACCGTGGTCCAGGCGCGGTTCAACGACTTCGACTTCTCCTCGCTCGGCGCCGCGCCGCTGACCAGGGACTCCGGGGCGGTGGGCCCGGGTGACGTCAGGGCCCTCTTCCCGGACGCCGCACACAGCGCGGTCGCCTGGTACGCGACCACACCGCGGCCCGTGTTGTACCTTTCGCGACTGCGCGCCCACACCGGCGATCTCTGGTCGCTCCACGTCCTGCGAGACGGCGGCGCGATCGGTGCCTACGAGGTGCCCGACGCCACCTCCCTCGTCCGGATCGACCTCGACGGCACCCTCCACGAGGTGGGCCGGATCCCGACCGTCGACGGCGCCCGGTTCACCACGGTCGCCTCCTGGCCGGATCCGGAGCCCGGGAACGCCCGGCCCTGAGTTCACCCGTCGTTGGTCCGGACGGCCTATCGTGACGCGAGTCGATCAGCGTCGATCAGCAGAGTGTCGATCAGCACAGGGGGACGACATGCCCGACGGCTCCTACACCAGCGACGGCCTGCGCACCGGCAGCGGCGTCGCGGACGAGACGGCCTCGATCGCCGACAAGGTCCGCACCCGGCTGAACGGGCGCGCGGTGACCGGCACCTGGTTCGGCACGGTCGCGGGCGCCGACCAGCTCGCCACCGGGCTCGGCACCAGCCGGGACGACTGGGCCCGGACCGGGGGCACCGTCGCCCAGGCCCACCAGAACCTCAGCGCCCGTTCCACGGCCTCGGCGGGGCACGCCGACGAACTCACCGCCGAGTCCGAGCAGACCGCGTCCTCCGTGCAGCCGGGCGCGATCACCGACGGCATGGGCTGACCTTACGATCATGACTACTGCGTTCGGCGTAGTCAGGGGGGCTCGTGAGCACGACCATCGCGTCTGAGGATCTCGGCACCGGCTTCTGCCGGGTCGCGATCGCGGCACCGACGACCCGGGTCGATCTCGCCCTGCCCGTCGGCGTCCCCGTGGTGTCGCTGCTGCCCGCGATCGTCACCCGCGCCGAGCAGGACCCGACGGCGTCGCACGGCTGGACGCTGCGCAGGCTCGACGGCGCCCGGCTCGACCCGGCCGCCCCGCTCGCCCTCGCCGGGGTGCGGGAGGGCGCCCGACTCACCGCTGCCGGGATCGACGAAGACCGGGCGGTCGACCTCGCGCGAACGATCATCGCGCTCCTCGAAGGCGCCTTCATCCTCGCCCGCGCATCGAAACCACCGACCCCATGCACGCCGCCCGCCGAGCCGCGCTGATCCTCCTGAACCACAACTCGGACACGTGACACCAAGTTGGTCGTGAGGAGGCGTGGGAACTTGTGCCCGGGGAAGCCATCACGATGGCATGAGGCGTGGAGATCGCGTTCCTTCACGTCCGCCGAGTGAGGATGTCATCGGGGCCGGAACGGACTAGCGACTCGACGAGCCCCAGCTCTGTCAGCGCTGGCCGGTACCCTGCACACACGAGCGCCGACCGAGACGAGCTGCACAGACTCGTCGACGAGCTCCCCGAGCAAGATATCCCCGCCGTGCTCGCCGAAGCCCGCCGCCGCGCCCACCTCGGGCCGGCAGCCGAGTGGCCACCCGCCTTCTTCAGCTCGTTCGCCAGTGGGCGCACGGACGTCGGCGCGAACCACGACGACCTGCTCGCCGACGGCTTCGGCCGATAAGTTGATCGTCTGCGACACCGGCCCCCTGGTCGCCGCAGCTGACCGCGACGATCAGCACAACAGAGCCTGCACCGACCTCTTCGCGAGCCTGCACACGGCCCGCCGCCCGATCCTGGTGCCCGCACCCGTCGTCGCCGAGGTCGGCCATCCCCTCGGCCGCACCGGCGGCGCCCGAGTCGAAGCCGCCTTCCTCCAGTCGATGTCCAGCGGACCTTCACCATCGTCGACCTCGAGCTCGACGACTATGCCCGCATGGCCGAGCTGGTCACCACCTACGCCGACGTCCCCCTCGGCACCGCCGACGCCGCCGACGCCGCCGTCGTCGCCGTCGTCGCCGAACGCCTCAGCATCAGCGAAGTCGCCACCCTCGACCACCGACATTTCCACGCCGTCCGCCCCGGCACGCAGAGGCCTTCACGCTCCTGCCGTGAACTGGGCCTCCGCGTCCAAGAAGGAGTCGTCGCAGCTCATCCCTGGCGCCTGGCCTCAGCACTCTTGACGTCTGATCCTGTACAGAGAGCGACAACGTCGGTGAGTGCAAGCGCCGAGGTGAACGAACCCCAGGCGGCCCTGCTCAGCAGGACGGACGAGTCGAGGCCTATCGACCTTAACCCAAGGCTGGACCGCACCTGATCGTCATTTCGAGCCAGCCTGAGCCTCGGCGGAGAGTGACGGAGGGATTCTGGCTCGCGCTGCGTCGAACGAGGCTGCGCCACCAGAGACCCTGCGACGGCGGATCCTGTGCAGGCGGACGTCCGGATGGCCGGTGTCGGTCGACGTGACAACCGCCCAGCGCCGGCACGCATCGAGAAAGTCCCGGGCAGGCCGGCGGCCCTGGTCCGCGATCCAGACCTCACCGGACCGGTCGAGGAGCCGGGGTAGCAGCCCGGCGAGAACGCGTGCCGACCCGTCGTCGTAGAGCACGTCGGCGGCGAGGACGAGGTCCCAGGGCGCGCCCGCCACCGCCGACCAGGGATCCGACCAGTCGCACAGGGCGACCTCGAGCCGGATCCTGTTCCGGTGCGCGTTGACGGAGGCGAGATGCAGGGCCTCCCCCACATGATCTGTGGCGAGGACCCGGGCTCCGCGCTGCGCCGCGACGAGGCTGGGCAGAGCCAGTCCGCATCCGAGCTCGAGCACACGCACCCCGGCGATCTCCTCGCCGGCGACCGTCTCGGCGAGCTCGATGCCGCTGGGCCACGGTTGCGCCCAGTAGGGCGGCTCGGGACCGTCGTCCGTGTGCGCGTAGATCCGCGCCAACGCGTCGCGGGGATGGGTGAGCCGGATCGAGCAGCCCGGCAGATCAACGACCGTGAACCCCATACCGGACGATCCCGCGAGGGCGGGAGCATCACCGTACGCGGGCAGTCCGCTCAGCGCGGAGGACATTCGGGCCTCGGTTCTCTCGCGGGAGTGCCCGCGTTCAGGGTGGGCCCACCGGGCGACACACAGGTCCCCGCAGCGGGCGGGGCGCAGCGTCAGACCCGGTAGACGCCGGACATGACCGGACCCAAGTCCGAGTCGTGCAGGTCGAACTCGACGCGATCGTGCGCGGTCAAGCTCTGGCTTCCCCCGCCGTCGATCTGGACTCGGTGGACGGGCACCTCCCGGCCGTCCTCAAGGAAATGAGACCGGCCCCCTTCAGGGGGTCGAACCATTGAACGACTCCGGCCGCCACGCTCAGCTCCTCGGCCCCACTGACAGGACGACCGGGCGACAGGGGGCGACACGCCTCGACAGGATTCTTCGGACCACACTACGCGTGTCCCGTCGGTCGGCGGCCGCGGGGAGCACGATGCGCGGCCGGCCGCTCCGCGGTCTCAGCCGAGGAGCTCGCGGAGCACCGTGGACCGCGCCGGATGACGCAGCTTCGTCAGCGTCCGGGCCTCGATCTGCCGAACCCGTTCCTGCTGATCCCGTGGACCTCGCCGATCTCGGCGAGAGTGTGGAGGCGTCCGTCGAGGAGCCCGAAGCGCAACCGGACGATGTGCGCCTCGCGGGTCGACAACGTCTCCAGCTCGGTCGCGATCACGCTGCGACTCTGGGCGTCGAGGGCCAGCTCGCAGGGGTCGTCGGCGTGCACGTCGGCGAGCAGGTCCCCGAAGGCGACGGTGCCGGTGCCGTCGACGGGCTGGTCGAGGACAGCACGGGCCGGGCGTGCTCCAGGAGCTGCCCGACGACCTCCGCGTCCGTCTGGTGGTCCGCACCGATCTCCTCGATGCAGGCACCGAGATCGACCTCCTCCGCGGCGGTCAGCAACGGGATCCGGGCGATGCAGCTCAGGTAGGCGCACACCGTCGATGGAAGACGCGGGCGGAGGAAGCGGCGTCAGGACCGCCGCTCATCGGCGTCCGCGCCGAGCCCGAGCATGTCGAGCAGATCACGACAGTCCATCACGTCCGTGGCGCGGCCCGCGACGACTCGCGCCGCCTTTCGGTTCTGGGTCCGGCGGGCGTCGTCGTAGGCCGAGGCCTGCGCGGCCCATTCGCCGACGACGAGGTGGGTACGGTCAAACTCCGGCCGGTTCATGTGCGCCCTTCGGTCGGCTGAGCGAGCCCTCGACCTGCGAGAACGCGGGGGCCTTGTCGCGGCAGCCTGTGCGGCGGGAGCCGCCCATGGTCACCGGTGCTGTCCGACCTGACCGTTTCAACCTACGCGCCCGGGGCCACCACCGGTGGCCGATCGGCCGTTCGCACCCGATCGGCGGCAGATCTCCGTGAAGTCAGAGCGCCACGACGGGAACCATCCTGCCCGCCTGGACGTTGAGAGAAGAGGTCGTACGGTTTTCGAGGTTCGTGTCCTGCACGCTCGCGAGAACACACGGTGGATCGCGGGACGGCGTCACGAGGATGCTGCTTCGCGCTTCGCCAGGGTCGGCCGGGCTCCGCATCGTGCGGACGAGCCCAAGACCTGCGAGGAGCAGAACATGGCACAGGGAACCGTGAAGTGGTTCAACGGCGAGAAGGGCTTCGGCTTCATCCAGCAGGACGGCGGAGGCGCTGACGTCTTCGTCCACTACTCGGCGATCGACGGCGGCGGCTTCCGCAGCCTCGACGAGGGTGCCCGCGTGGAGTTCGAGATCGGCCAGGGCCAGAAGGGCCCCCAGGCCACCGGCGTGCGCATCATCTGACGGGCGATCACGTCCTCAGCTCTCGGCAGGAGCCCGTTTCCCTCAGGGAGGCGGGCTCCTGCCGTATCCGCACCCGACCGCCAGGAGACTGCATGACCATTGCCCCCGCAGCACCCCTCCCGCCCTCGTCGCCACGCCCGCCCGAGCCCGTCCTCGGCCCTGACAGGCCGCGGGCCGAGCGGCTCCTGATCGGCGGATTCACCGTCGTTCCGACCGCCGCACTCGTGGCCGCGGTGCCGCTGGCCTGGGGCTGGGCGCTGAGCTGGACCGATATCGGTCTCGCCGCCGGCTTCTACCTGGTCTCCGTCCTCGGAGTCACCGTCGGTTTCCACCGCTACTTCACCCACAGGTCGTTCAAGGCGAACCGCGGCCTGCGCATCGCACTGGCGATCGCCGGCAGCCTCGCGCTCCAGGGCGACGTCATCTCGTGGGCCGCGGACCACCGTCGCCACCACGCCTTCACCGACAAGGAGGGCGACCCGCACTCCCCGTGGCTGTTCGGCACCACACCGGCCGCGCTGGCGCGGGGCTTCTGGCACTCCCACACCGGATGGCTGTTCGGCCGCGACCGCACCAACGCCGCGCGCTACGTCCCGGATCTGGTGGCCGATCGCGACCTCACCAGGATCGGCAGGCAGTTTCCCCTGTGGACGATCGTCAGCCTCCTGGCGCCAGCGCTGCTCGGCGGGTTGATCACGATGTCCTGGTGGGGAGCGCTGACCGCCTTCTTCTGGGCCGGACTGGTCCGGGCCGCCCTTCTGCACCACGTCACCTGGTCGATCAACTCGATCTGCCACATGATCGGCGAGCGGCCCTTCGCCGGTCAGGGCAGGGCCACGAACTTCTGGCCGCTGGCCGTGCTGTCCATGGGCGAGTCCTGGCACAACCTCCACCACGCCGACCCAACCTGCGCCCGCCACGGCGTCCGGCGCGGGGAGATCGACATCTCGGCCCGGGTGATCCGGATCTTCGAACGAGCCGGGTGGGCCCACGACGTCCGCTGGCCCACGAGCGCCCGGCTGGACCGGCTCCGCGCCGCCGCCGGCCGGACCGACCTCGGTGCGGATCCGGCGCCGACCGGCTAACGCCGCTTCGCCCCGCAATCGCGGCCGGTGAGCAGAGCTCACCGGCCGCGACCCCTCCCAGCACCCGGAACCGCCTTTGCCCCGGCGACCGAGTGCTGCACCGGACGGCGGCCACCCGAGCAGTGGTCACGTCCGACGACATTCCGGCGGCGGAGCGCCGTCCGCAGGCCACCGCGCCCCGTCGATCCCCCCGGTTGCCGGACCGCTGCGAAGCCTGACCCGCGCCGTATCCCCGCGGTCCGCGATGGCGGCATCGTGGCTGGATGACGAATGCACAGCGGCGGCCGACGTCATGTCGGTGCTCCGAGTCCTCCGAACGCGACGTCCGGCACAGACGTTCATCGACAACGACCCAGGCTTGAACGCCCCGGCACGGCATGCCACGGACCGCGCGACCTCCTCACCACGCAAAAGGCGCAGGCCGGCTCGCGAGTACCTGCGTCGCAACGGTTCTGGCTCCGCGATGGTGGCCGACATCGCAGGCGGATCGAGGGACTAGTCGGGCTTCTGCCCGGGCACACCCGGCGCCCCGACTCGTTCGGGCGGTCAGCGATCGTCTGTCCGCCCGCGAGCAGCTCGCTCCGCCGGTCACCAGTTTGGTCACCGCCTACGACCGATCACCGTGTCGAAGAGGCACCGCCGCTGACGATCGACATGTGACCTGGGGGCGTCTGACCAGCACGAACGATTCTCGGAGACCTTGTCGGCCTCGGCCTGGCGGACCCAGTTGCGCAGGGCCTCGTGATGCACCCCGAGCTGCTCGGCGAGCATGCGGAACGTCGGGCGAGGGTCGGACTCCCGATACAGCCGAACAGCGCGTTCACGCAGCTCATCGGGGTACTTCTTCGGTGCTGCCACAGATGCTTCCTCCCCATGGCCATCAGACCATGATCAAGAAGCTCCATGACGGGGGGTGGCTCAGGCGGCGTGGTGGCTGCTGATCTGTGTTGTGCGAGCCGATCGGCGGGTCGCACATGGAGTGCG
>Ga0068863_100001350_pt1 | contig 24404 bp, 17 predicted proteins | sample KBSSwiS62_FD_66596 | JGI IMG/M metagenome (GOLD analysis project Ga0068863, IMG submission 66596) | Switchgrass rhizosphere microbial communities from Kellogg Biological Station, Michigan, USA - KBS Switchgrass S6-2 | ecosystem: Host-associated > Plants > Roots > Rhizosphere > Soil ... | reverse complement strand
GCCTTGCGGTCCGAATTCACCGGCGAGGCCGAGTGTCACCAGACTCATGCCCATCTTGGCCAGCGTGTAGCCAGTATGCGGCGCCCACCATTTCGGATCGAGCGACGGCGGCGGCGCTAGTGTGAGGATATGTGGGTTCGCGGACCGGAGCAGATGCGGTAGGCACATCTGCGCGCACAGGAACGAGCCGCGCGCATTCACCTGCTGCATCAGGTCAAAGCGCTTCATCGGCGTGTCCAGCGCGCCGCGCAGCCAGATCGCACTGGCGTTGTTGACGAGGGTATCCAGCCCGCCGAAATGCGCCACGGTCAGGTCGACCGCCGCGCGCACCTGGTCTTCTTCGCGAATATCACATTTGATTGCCAGCGCCCTGCCGCCGGCAGCTTCCACGGCTGCGGCCGCGCTGTGAATCGTGCCCGGCAATTTCGGATTCGGTACATCGGATTTCGCCGCGATCACGATATTCGCGCCGTCGCGGGCGGCGCGCAGCGCGATCGCGAGGCCGATGCCGCGCGACGCACCGGTGATGAACAGCGTCTTGCCTTGCAGTGAACTCATTGCGACTGGAATCTCGGAAGGTAATGGGTGATCTGGCCCAGGCGCTCGAGCGGATCGGTCATCTGCAACAGATGCTGGCGTTCGCGGTTTTCCAGCGGCAGTGCCTCGGCCAGGCGGAAACCGACCCAGCTCGCATCATCCAGACTGCTGCGCTCGAATGGGCTTTCCAGCTTATCGAGCAGGCGTTCGAGGATCGTCGCCAACAACGCGTATTCGGGCGGAATCAGCACGCTCGGCTCGTCGGGCCAAAACTGCACTTGGCCATGCGCCAGGCCGTTGTCGCGCACACGCGAGCGGTCGACGTGAAAGCGCTCGCCGCCGCTGGCGCGGATGCCGAGCAGGCCGTCGGACAAGGTATAGAAATCCACAATGCGTGCGAATGTGCCGACCGCCGCCGGCACCGCCGGCTCGCCGGCTTCGCGGCCCTGCAGGATCAGACACACGCCGAAGCCGGTGCCGTTGCGGGTGCAGTCGCGAACCAGATCCAGATAACGTCGTTCGAAGATGCGCAGACTCAAGGGGCCGCCGGGAAACAGGACGGTATTGAGCGGAAACAGAGGGATGTCGGCGGACTCCACGCGGAAAGTGTAGGCCGAAGGCGCCGCCTCGGGAAGCCTCAATTCAGGGCCGCGAGGAACCGCCGTGGCGCGTTCTCGAACCCACCGTTGGACATGAATACGACGTGGTCGCCAGCGCGTGCGGCTTCACGCAACAGGCCGATGAGCGCGTCGACGGTCGGCGCGGTGTGACCCCGCCCGTCGAGCGCGCCGGTCACGCGCGCGGCATCCCACGACAATTCCGGTTTGTGCAGGAACACCACGGCGTCGGCATCGCGCAGGCTCGGCGCGAGTTCGTCCGCATGCGCGCCCAGGCGCATCGAGTTCGAACGCGGCTCCATGCCGACCAGGATGCGCGCGGCGCCGACGCGCGCGCGCAGGCCCGCGAGCGTCGTTGCGATGGCGGTCGGGTGATGGGCGAAATCGTCGTAGACGCGAATGCCAGTGCGCTCGCCGACCAGCTCCAGGCGCCGCTTGGCGCTGCGAAAATCAGCGAGCGCCGCGAGCGCCCGCTCCGGCGCCACGCCGCCTGCGTCGGCCGCGGCTATCGCCGCGAGTGCGTTCATGACGTTGTGGCGGCCGAGCAGATTCCAGCGCACTTCGCCAACCTCGCTGCTGTTGTGGCCGACCGCGAACGCGGATCCATCCGCCGTGAGCAAGCGCGCTCGCCAATCCCCGCGCTCGATACCGAACGTCGTCACCGGTGTCCATGCGCCCATCGCAAGAACCTCGGCCAGGCGCGCATCTTCCGCATTGACGATCAGACGTCCCCCGCCCGGCACGATGCGCACGAGGTGATGGAACTGGCGCTGGATCGCAGCCACATCCGGAAAAATATCGGCGTGGTCATACTCGAGGTTATTGAGGATCGCGATCGTCGGGCGGTAATGCACGAATTTCGAACGCTTGTCGAAAAACGCCGTGTCGTATTCGTCGGCTTCGATGACGAAGTCGTTCCCACCCATTCGCGCCGACACGCCGAAATTTTCCGGTACGCCGCCGACCAGGAAACCCGGATCACGGTCGCAGAACTCGAGTATCCATGCCAGCATCGCCGTGGTCGTGGTCTTGCCGTGCGTACCGGCCACCGCGAACACACGCCGAGTGCCAAGCAGCTGTTCGCCGATCCACTGCGGCCCGGAAACATACGGCAGGCGCTCGTCCAGCATGCGCTCGACGACCGGATTGCCGCGCGACAGCGCGTTGCCGACGATCACCAGATCGGGTTTTGTGTCCAGGTGGTCGGCTCGATAGCCGGAATCCAGACGAATACCCAGCTCGGCGAGCTGATCGCTCATCGGCGGATAGATGTTGGCATCGCAACCCGCAACGTCATGTCCGAGCGACCGCGCGAGTGCGGCAACGCCACCCATGAACGTCCCGCAAATTCCCAGAATATAAATTTTCATGCCGCCGCCTGCGCGCCACCCAACGCGGCGCCGAGCACCAGTTCGGCAATGATCCAGCACACGGCAATGACCAGACCGGACATGAAAGGCAGGTCGAGGCTGTGGCGCAGGATGTGCGCATCGACGATCAGCTTCCAGAGCACGATCGGCAACGACACCAGCCCGAGCAACGCCTGCGCCGGGGTCAGGTGATCCGGTGATGCCGGCGGATGGCCACCGGCCAGCAGGACGATCGGCAGGGTCAGCAGCTGGAACGCAATCGCACAGCCGAGCAGGGTCAGCGCCGCCTGCACGAAGCGATTGCTGAGCTTGCGCAGGTTCAATAGCAGAAACAACACACCCAGATTGAAAGTCAGTGCGATGATGCCGGCACCGAGCGTTTCGCCTTCGATGTTCAACGCACGCGCGATGGCCCATTGCAGCAGCAGGCTTGCTGCGCAGAGCCCTATCAGCAGGCGCGGCGAATGTGGGGCATCCTGCGGGCCGCGGCGCAGCTGGATCACGTCGCGCAGCAGGTAAAGCAACTCGTGCATCGGGACCTCGGAAGAAAATGGGCTCAACTCAGGCCGTTCACAGCGAGCGAAGTCGAAGCGCCGGACCCTTCGGCTTCGCGCCTTCGGCACTACGCTCAGGGTGAACGGGGTATTGAGACAGGTCTACGCAGCAACGCGCGGCAGCACCGCCAAAATGCGCTTGAAAACCTCGTCGACCTGGCCGACGCCATCCACAGTCACCATCTTGCCGAGGTCGGCGAAATGCGTCGCGACCGGATGCGTTTGTTCGCGGTAGACCTGCAGGCGCTTGCGCACGACGGCTGGATCGTCGTCGGCGCGATGTTCGGCCTGGAAGCGGATCTCGCAGCGTCTGAGGATCACTTCGTCCGGCACATTCAGCTCGATCGCGATATCCAGCGGTTGCTTGATGCGCGCAAGCAGGTCTTCGAGCGCGGCGCATTGCGCCAGGTTGCGTGGATAGCCGTCGAGAATGAATCCGCCGGCGACGTCCGGCTGGGCGAGGCGTTCTTCAAGCATACCGAGCACGATCTCGTCGGAGACCAACTTGCCGGCCTCCATCACCGCCTTGGCCTTGAGCCCAAGCGGTGTGCCGGCTTTCACTGCAGCGCGCAGCAGATCGCCGGTGGAAATATGCGGCACATTGAGTTCGGCCTTGAGCAGCGCGGCCTGGGTGCCCTTGCCCGAACCGTTCGGGCCGAAGAAAACGATGCGCATGTGTGTCCGTTCTTATCCTTGAATCCACGGGCGGCACAGGGAGCCTGCCGCACCCGGTTCGGCTAGACTTTGAGGCTAACCTAGCGGTAGCGGGCGGCATAGTCAAACGAAACGGAGACGCGATGAATACCGGCAATCTTCTGTACGCCCAATCGGGTGGGGTCACCGCCGTGATCAATACCACGGCATGCGCAGTGATCGAAACTTGTCGGCGCCGCAAGATCAAGGTGCTCGCCGCACGCAATGGCATCCTCGGCGCTTTGCGCGAGGAACTGATCGACCTCGCCCAGGAAGAACGCACCGCGATCGCTGCGTTGCGTTACACACCCGGCGGCGCTTTCGGTTCGTGCCGCTTCAAGCTCAAATCGCTGGAAGCCGATCGCGCGCACTACGAGCGCCTGATCGCCGTGTTGCGTGCGCACGATATCCGCTATTTCCTCTACAACGGCGGCAATGATTCGGCCGACACGTCGCTCAAGATCACCCAGATCGCGAAGACACTGGGCTACCCGCTGCATGTAATCGGCGTGCCGAAGACGGTAGACAACGACCTGCCCGTCACCGATAGCTGCCCGGGCTTCGGCTCGGTCGGCAAGTACACGGCCGTGTCGGTGCTCGAAGCCAGCCTCGACGTCGCCGCGATGTGCGAATCGTCCACCAAGGTCTTTGTCATGGAAGTCATGGGCCGCCATGCCGGGTGGATCGCTGCTGCCGCGGGCCTCGCCGGCAAGCGCGCCGACGATCCACCACACATCATCCTGTTTCCCGAAATACCGTTCGATGAGGCAAAGTTTCTAGCGCGCGTGAAAGCCACGGTCGAACGCGTCGGCTACTGCACCGTCGTCGTCTCGGAAGGATTGAAGAATGCCGAAGGCAGGTTCCTCGCCGAGGCCGGCACCACCGATGCGTTCGGCCACACCCAACTCGGCGGCGTCGGCCCGCTCATCGCGCAGATCGTCAAAGCCAGGCTCGGCTACAAATTCCATTGGGCCGTTCCGGACTATCTGCAGCGTTCGGCGCGACATCTGGCGAGCAAAGTCGATGTGGAGCAGGCGTATGCGGTTGGCAAAACCGCGGTCGAATACGCCTTGGCTGGCGAAAACGGCGTGATGCCGATCATCCGGCGCGTGTCGAACACGCCGTTCAAATGGAAGATCGTCAAGGCATCGCTCACGCAGATCGCGAACATCGAGAAGAAGCTGCCGCCGAATTTCATCACCGCCGATGGCTTCGGCATCACGCCCGCCGCGCGGCGCTATTTCGAACCGTTGATCCGTGGCGAAGACAAACCACCGTACGATGCCAAATCCGGGCTGCCGAAATACGCAGCGCTCAAGCGCAAGCTGGTGAAGAAGAAGTTGCCGGCGTATCCGCTCGCGGACAAGTAACCCCGGTCTTGCTGCGCCGCACAAGTGGCGTTGTAGCAAGCTCCCGTTATACTTGCGGGCCGCTGGTCTGCTGTTTCCCCGTTTGCCCCAATTGAGCCTTTAAGTCTAGGGAGAGTTCGATGTTGTTCGAGCAATATGGTTTGTGGATCGCGCTGGGTTGCGCCGTGCTCGCGATCGTCTATGGAGGGTGGTCGCGCAGCTGGATTCTGGCGCAGCCGGCCGGCAATGAACGCATGCAGGAGATCGCGCAGGCCATCCAGGTGGGCGCGAGTGCGTATCTGAGTCGCCAGTACCGCACTATCGCCATCGTCGGCGTGGTGCTGTTCGTGGTGATCGGCTTTGCGCTGCACTGGGCCACCGCGATCGGCTTCGCGATCGGCGCATTCCTGTCGGGTTTGACCGGCTTCATCGGCATGAACATCTCGGTGCGCGCGAACGTGCGCACGGCCGAAGCGGCACGCAGCGGCATCAACGCCGCGCTGCAGATCGCGTTCCGCGGCGGTGCGATCACGGGCATGCTCGTCGTCGGCCTGGGCCTGCTCGGCGTCGCCGGTTACTACTGGGCCTTGCTGGACTACGGTTTCACCCAGGACGCCGCGCTGCACGCCATGATCGGCCTCGCCTTCGGTTCGTCGCTGATCTCGATCTTCGCGCGTCTGGGCGGTGGCATCTTCACCAAGGGCGCCGATGTCGGCGCCGATCTCGTCGGCAAGGTCGAGGCTGGCATTCCGGAAGACGATCCACGCAATCCGGCGGTGATCGCGGACAACGTCGGCGACAACGTCGGCGACTGCGCAGGCATGGCCGCGGACCTGTTCGAAACCTATGCCGTAACCCTGATCGCCACGATGCTGCTCGGCGGCGTGCTCGGCAAGGACGCAGGCGCGAACGCGGTGCTGTATCCGCTCGTGCTCGGCGGCGTATCGATCATCGCCTCGATCATCGGCACGTTTTTCGTTAAAGCCCGACCCGGCGGCAAGATCATGAACGCGCTGTACATGGGCGTCGGCGTCTCCGCGGTGCTCGCGCTGATCGCGTTCGTGCCGGTGACGCAGGCACTGATGGCCGGTGCGAAGTGGGGTGTGTGGAACGTGTACTTCTGCGCCGTGATCGGCATTCTGCTCACCGTGGCGATGGTCGTGATCACCGAGTACTACACCGCAACGGAATACTCGCCGGTGCGCCACGTGGCCAAGGCCTCCACTACCGGCCACGCCACCAACATCATTGCCGGTATCGGCGTGTCGATGAAGTCAACCGCGCTGCCGGTGCTCGCCGTGTGCGCCGCGATCTGGGGTGCGCATTACTTTGCAGGCTTGTACGGAATCGCGATCGCGGCCACCGCGATGTTGTCGATGACCGGCATGATCGTCGCGCTCGACGCCTACGGCCCGATCACCGACAACGCCGGCGGCATCGCCGAGATGGCTGAACTGCCGAAGGAAGTGCGCGCGGTGACCGATCCGCTCGACGCGGTCGGCAACACGACCAAGGCCGTGACGAAAGGTTACGCGATCGGTTCGGCCGGCCTCGCCGCGCTCGTGCTGTTCGCTGACTACACGCATAACTTGGGCACGACATTCGCGGACAAGATCTTCACGTTCGACCTTTCCGACCATATGGTGATCATCGGCCTGTTCATCGGCGGCCTGATCCCGTATCTGTTCGCATCGATGGCGATGGAAGCGGTCGGCCGTGCCGCCGGTTCCGTGGTCGAGGAAGTGCGCCGCCAGTTCCGCGACATCAAGGGCATCATGGAAGGCACGGCGAAGCCCGATTATTCCAAGGCCGTGGATCTCTTGACCAAGTCGGCGATCAAGGAAATGCTGATCCCGTCCCTGCTGCCGGTGCTCGTGCCGATCCTCGTTGCGTTCGGCGCGCGCTGGGTAACCGGCGGCTCCACAATTGAAGCCGCCAAGGCGCTCGGCGGCGTGCTCGTCGGCACGATCGTCACCGGACTGTTCGTCGCGATCTCGATGACGACGGGCGGCGGCGCGTGGGACAACGCCAAGAAATACATCGAGGACGGCAATTTCGGCGGCAAGGGCTCGGATGCCCATAAGGCCGCCGTAACCGGCGACACCGTTGGTGATCCTTACAAGGACACGGCCGGCCCGGCCGTGAATCCGCTGATCAAGATCATCAATATCGTCGCTCTGCTCTTGATCCCGCTGCTGTAAGCCATGCAAACCGAAAGCCCTCCCATCGCGGGAGGGCTTTTCTTTTTTGAGGATTCCGTATGAGACTCGCTCCCGCCGTCTTGGCCGCCAGCATCGCGCTGGCCGCGTGCGCCCCCGTAGAGAAAAAAACGAGCAACGTGAACGTACCCACCGAAACGACGCCAACCGCACAGACCGAGGATGCATATCTGTGGCTGGAGCCGACCGACGCTGCCAAGGCATTGGACTGGGTCAAGGCGCGCAACGCGGAGACCGTGAAGGCGTATGCGTCGGGCGATGCATTCACGGCGATGCGCGAGCAGATTCTCGAAGTGCTCGACTCCGACGCGCGCATTCCATTCGTCGAGAAGATGGGCGAGCATTACTACAACTTCTGGCGCGACAAGGCGAACCCGAAAGGCCTGTGGCGGCGCACGACGTTCGCGGAATATCGCAAGGATCATCCAACGTGGGAAACCGTGATCGACCTCGACGCGCTGTCGAAAGCGGAAAAGGAAAACTGGGTCTGGCACGGTGCGCAGTGCCTGAAACCCGCATACCGCAAGTGCCTGCTGTCGCTGTCGCGCGGCGGCGCGGATGCGAGCGTCGTGCGTGAGTTCGACCTGAAAACAAAAGCCTTCGTCGCAGACGGTTTCTATCTGCCGGAAGCCAAGTCCGAAGTCGCCTGGATCGACGCCGACCACATCTATGTCGGCACCGATTTCGGACCCGGTTCAATGACCACTTCCGGCTACCCGCGTCTTTCGAAGGAATGGCAGCGCGGTACGCCGCTGAGTGCGGCGAAGCTCGTCTACGAAGGCAAGAACGAAGACCTCGCGGTCGGCGCGTCGCGCGATCTGACCAAGGGATTCGAGCGCGATTTCGTGACGCGCACGCTCGCGTTCTTCAGCAGCCAGACGTTCGTGCGCGGCAAAGACGGCGAGCTCGCGAAGATCGACGTGCCGGACGATGCGATCGTCAATGCGCAACGCGAATGGTTGACGATCCAGCCGCGCAGCGACTGGAAGATTGGCGACAAGACGTATCCTTCCGGCGCGCTGCTCGCCGCGAAGTTCGACGATTTCATGGCCGGCAAGCGCGACATCACTGTGTTGTTCGCTCCGACCGAAACCACGTCGCTGGACGGCTATTCGTGGACACGCCACGAGCTTATCGTGAACATCCTCGACAACGTCGCCAGCCGCCTTGAAGTATTGACACCACCCGCCAAAGGCAACGGCGCATGGAAGCGCGCGCCACTCGGCGGAGCGCCGGCGCTGTCGACCGTGTCGGCCGGCGGCGTGGACGCCGACGACAGCGACGCGTACTTCCTCACTGTGACCGGGTTCCTCGAACCCACCACACTGTATTACGGAACGCTCGGCAAGGGCGATGCGAAACCGCTCAAACACGCGCCCGCCTTCTTCGACGCCTCGAAGAATACCGTGCAGCAATACTTCACGAAATCCAAGGATGGCACCCGCGTCCCGTATTTCGTGATCGCGCCGAGAGACGTGAAACTCGACGGCAGCAACCCGACCCTGCTCACCGGCTATGGTGGTTTCGAAGTTGCCGAAAAACCGTACTACAGCGGTGGCGTGGGGCGCGCCTGGCTCGCGCATGGCGGGGTGTACGTGCTTGCGAACATCCGCGGCGGCGGCGAATACGGACCACGCTGGCACCAGGCCGCACTCAAGGCGAACCGCCCGCGCGCTTACGAGGATTTCGCCGCGATCGCCAACGACTTGTTTGCGCGCAAGGTCACATCAAAGCAGCATCTCGGTGCGTCCGGCGGCAGCAATGGCGGCCTGCTGATGGGCAACATGCTCACGCAGTATCCGCAGTTGTGGTCGGCAATCGTCTGCGAAGTGCCGCTGCTCGACATGAAGCGCTACACGCACCTGTCCGCGGGCGCGTCGTGGATGGCCGAATACGGCGATCCGGACAAGGCCGAGGATTGGGCCTTCATCAAGACATTCTCGCCGTACCAAAACGTGGAGAAGGATAAAAAGTACCCGCCGATCCTGTTCACCACATCTACGCGCGACGACCGTGTCGGCCCTGCGCAAGCGCGCAAGATGGCCGCGAAGATGCTCGGCTTCGGTCATGACGTGAATTTCTACGAAAACATCGAAGGTGGTCATGGTGCCGCCGCCGACAACCAGGAAGCCGCGTTCATGGCGGCGCTGCGCTATTCGTACCTGTGGGCGCACGTGAAGTGAAGCGTCGTCCCAGCTAGCCGGGCAATTTCGCGCACAGCATGGCGACGAGATCATCGCTCGCCATGCCGTGATACGGCTTGGCGCCGCTCTCGGTGACCTCGAGCGCAAACGCTTCCGCGGCCGGCTTGCCCGGCCGCATGCCGCGGGCAACGCAAAACCGCGCGTATTCCTTGGCGACGATCTGTCGGGCCAGTTCGAGCGGGTCGGTGCTCATGCGAAAGTCCTGACGACATGCCATTTTGTGGCACTCAGGCATGCCACACAACCGCTGGGCGCGGGCAAATGCTGCACTGCGGCAGCATTTGCTTTATCCTTCGGCCCCCTCGCAAGCAGCATCCACGGAGCAGAACATGGGCCTCGACCTCGTACCCGCCGGCCGCGACGTGCCGAACGAAATCAATGTCGTCATCGAAATTCCGAAAGATGCCGACCCGATCAAATACGAAGTCGACAAGAAGACCGGTGCGATCTTCGTCGATCGCGTGCTGGCCACGCCGATGCGTTATCCGTGCAACTATGGCTACGTGCCGCACACGCTGTGTGGCGACGGCGACCCGGTCGATGTTCTCGTGTTGATGCCGCTGCCGCTGATTCCGGGCTCCGTGATCCGCTGCCGCCCCGTCGCGATGTTGAGCATGACCGATGAAGCCGGCGAAGACACCAAGATCGTCGCCGCGCCGGCACCGAAGGTGTTTGCGCACTACGACCACATCAACGATCTAGCCGACGTCGCACAACACTGGAAAGACCGCATCGGCCACTTCTTCGAGCACTACAAGGACCTGGAGAAGGGCAAGTGGGTCAAGCTGAACGGCTGGCATGACGCGGCCGCGGCGAAGCAGGAGATTCTCGCCAGCATCGAACGCTATCAGCAATGTCCTGACAAGCCGGCCTTCTAATCCTCGGATGATTCTTCGTCGTCCGGCGAGACCGGTTTTGCGGGAGCAGCGGGCATGGCAAGGATGTCGGCTGTGCGCCAGAAAATGATGCGCCCGAAGCGATACGGTAGTTCCAGTTCCGGCTTCGCGGTGATCGGATACTTTGTATAGAACGTCACGATTTCACCGTCCGGATGTGCGGCACACCACGCGTGCAGATCGGCGTAGTTCACTTTCTCCAGCGGTTGCGTAAAGCGGCCGGCGAACTCGAACAGGCCATGGTGCCAGGCGAGGTGCGCGATAGGCCTACCCGAATCCTGCGTCTGCTTGATACGTGCGGCGGCGGCACTTACGTCGACATAGGGCCCTACGTCCTGCGCCAGCGCGAGCATGCCCGCCGACGCGGCCGCGACGCTCGCGAGCGCGAGCGCAGGCAGCGACGTGTGCGCCTGCCGCGCGACCAGCAGATACAACCCTGCTACGGCGGTCGCGGCGCCCCACAACGGCCACAAGTCCGAGACGACGCGCAAAAAAGAATCGGTCAGGTGCAGTCGGTCGATCGCTGCAATATCGTGCGCGTGCATCGCCAAGTACGGCACGGCCGCCAGCGCCAGGCCGGCGGCGAGCAGCAGCGTACCGAACAGGCGTCCGCGCAAACGCGCGCCTTCACTTCCCAATACGTGCGCGAGATACAGCGCCAGCGCCGGCAGCAACGGCAGCAGATAATGCGGCTGCTTGCCACTGACGAAACAGAACGCGACGAACGCAGGCGCAAACCAGGCCACGGCAAAACGCACACTTTTGGAAATGTGGAACGATTCGCGCCACGCGCGCCATGGCGCGCGCAAGCTGAGCGTCCACGGCAACACCATCAGTGGCAGAATCATGAAGTACCACCACAGCGGCCGCTGGTGGGCGAAACTGCGCGTCATGCGATCCACTGTCTGGTGCAGGAAGATCGCGTTCGCATACGCAGGCCCACCGGAAATTGCCGCCGGAATCGCCCAGGCGAGGGCGATGGCCGCGCCGCCGAGCACACCCAGCCCCATGCATGCGTACCAGCGTCCACGGTGTGCGCGAGCGGTCGCACTCCACCACGGCCCGAACGCGAGCACCAACCCCGCGTCGAGCAACACGACCGGGCCTTTCGCCAGTACACCCAGGCCGATACCGGCCGCGAGCACTCCGACGCCGCGCCGCCAGCGTTGGGCGTCCAGATCCAGCACGCCGTGCAGTGCGATCAGCACGCAGGTCGTCAGCACGACGTCGAACATGATCGCGCTGGAAAACAGCGCAAAGTATACAATTCCCGCCAGGATCAGCGCCGCGCGCGGCGCCAGGGCGGCATCCGAACCGAGCCGCCGCACGAGCCGCTCGAACAAGTACAGCGACGCAAACGAGGCGGCGAGCACACCCAAACGCACCGCCCACGCGTGCATGCCGAGCACGAGCCAGGCAAGGTTGATCAGCCAGAACAGCAGCGGCGGTTTGTCCGAATACGGCGCGCCGTTGAGGTGCGGCACGAGGAAATCGCCGTGCAGGCGCATTTCCCAAGCCACGGCAAGGTAGCGTGTTTCATCGATCGGCAGGGCCGGGAGAAACAATGCGACGGGCAGCAGTAGCAACAGCCAGAGCAGGCGCCAGTCGGTCAGAAGAGCTTTCAAGTTGGTCCTTTCATCATTGTGACCCATCACCTCGCTGCGCTCGGAGTGTCGCTACGTTTGGCCTCGCGCGCGATGCGCTTCAACTCATCGCGCAAGCGCTCGGCCTCACCCACGGTCGAGCAACGACTTCAGATCAATGATCGCCGCATTCGCGCGCGACACATAATTCGCCATCACCAACGAATGATTGGCAAAGAACCCGAACGGACTGCCGTTGAGGATCATCGGACTGTTGACCGGCTTCTGCGACTCCTCGAGTTCGCGGATCACCTGTTTCAGGCTTACGATCGCATTCTTGCGCTGCAGCGTCGGCGCGAAGTCCACTTGCATAGCCTTCAATTGTTCGAGCAGCGCCCAGGTGTAGCCGCGCGACTCATAGAACACGTCGTCGATCTTCGTCCACGGCGTGCGCACGATCTGCTCCTTCGCGCCGGGATCCACCGGCGCATCGCCTTCAAGGCGCAGCTGGCCGACGCTCGCAGAAAGACGCTGCGACAGGCTGCCGAGGCGCGTCGAAACCAGATCGAGATAGTCGGCCAAATTGTCGGCGCGCGAATAGAACTGCGCACCGTTCGAATCGTTCTTGCCGATGCGCGCAAAGTAGCCATCGACATGTGCGATGGCGGAACGATACTGGCCTTCCGAACTCGGCAACAGCCAGCGATCATTCGGGCTCGAGAACAGCGGGTCGGCTTCCCGGAGGTCCACGTCCTCTTCGGACTGCGACTGCGAACGCGAAAACTTGTTGCGCAGTTCGCGCGCTAGGTCGCGCGTCGCGGTGAGCACGCCGAATTCCCAATTCGGCACGTTGTCCATGAGCAGCCCGGGTGGAAACTTGTCGTTGGACATATACCCACCGCGCTTGTCGAGCAGCACTTCCGCGCAACCCATCAACGCGCTCGTGACCACCGAACCATTGATGGGCTGCTGCTGATGCGATTGCGCGCGCTTCTGCGCCAGCGCAACGACATCGAATTGCGCCGGTTCGTAGCTCCACCACCACATCAGGGCTAGCACGCCGAGCGCATAGCACAGTGCCAGCGCGCCAACACCGCGAATGGCCCAACGCGTGCGCGGCGCGTCGAGACGACTGATGATCGACATGGCGGACTCCGTGCGCCACGAAAGGGCCGCCATTGTGCCGCATGCGCCACGCCATCGCACGCCGCGCGGCCTCTCGATGCCATATTTTTGCGCGGCGTGGCGCCCAATGACTTGCGAGCGCCGGACGGGCGGCGGAGAATTGTCGCTGACGGAGAACCATTCTTGCCTGGGGGCACCATGACGACACTGTTCCGTACCAGGTTGCGTTCGCGCGCGACCCGCATTGGCTGTGCGCACAATCTGCTTTCGAGCGGAATCCGCGTGGGGCTCGCATTAAGCAGCCTGTCGATCGCGCAAGCGGCGACGCATCACGTTGTCACCAACGCGGATTCCGGCGGCGGCAGCCTGCGTCAGGCCATTGCCGCCGCCAACGCCGATGCAACGCTGCCGAACACTGTCGTTTTCGACAACACCGTTGTCAGCCCGATTACCCTGACCAGCGGACAGATCGCGATCACCAAGGGTATGACGGTACAGGGCCCTGGCGCCGGCAAGCTCACAATCAGCGGCAACGACAACTCGCGCGTCTTCTACATCGATACCGCCAGCGTGGTTGACGTGACGATTTCCGGCCTGACGCTCGTGCACGGCAAAACGACGAGCGTCTTTCACGGGCCCACCGGCGACGGCGGTGCCATCTACAGCGCGGGCGCAAACCTGCACTTGCTCGACAGCGTGCTCGACACCAACACGGCGGACGGCAACGGCGGCGGCCTTGCGACCAAGGGCAAACTCGCGCCCATCAGCGTCACAATGGCAAACGTCGTGTTGCGCAACAACAAGGCAGGCACTGCGACAGGTGGCGGTGCGTTCCTGACGGCCGCAGGTGATATCGGCTTGGGCACGATTTCCGTCAGCGGCGCGACGATCACCGGCAACCATGGCGGCACCGGGGGCGGCATTGGGTTCATCGGCGGAACGACAACATTGTCGAACTCGACGCTGACGGGCAATATCGGCACCCAAGGTGGTGCGATCGATGCCGACCGCACGAGTCTCACGATTACCGGCAGCCAGATCAGCGGCAACCAGGCCAGCACCTTCGGCGGCGGCATCTCGAGCAGCGGCTGTGTGCTGAGCATTGCGCGCGCCTTGATCAGCGGCAATACGGCTGCAACCGATGGTGGCGGCCTGCGTATTGCAGACAACTACGGATACGCGAAGACAATCGATATTTCCGATTCGACCTTGAGCGCCAATACCGCAACGACCGGGCATGGCGGCGGCATCTCCATCGACAGCGATGCCAACAACACCGTGACGCTGACCAATGTCACGCTATCCGGCAATCATGCAACCTTCGGTACTGGCGGCGGCATCTATTCGGACGTCGGCTACAAGACGCCACTGCCGAATGGTGTCGGCTCGCTGACGATCGAATCGAGCACGATCGCCGGCAACACCGCCTACGACACCGGCGGCGTGCTCGCCGCGGCGAACAGCAACGGGATTGCGCTGCACAACACAATCGTCGCGAACACGGCTACTGGCGCCGGCGCCGCGTCCGTGAACGTGCACGGCACGTTCACGGCGAACTTCAACTTCTTTTCCGATACCGCCGGTGCGACGCTCAACACGACCGGCGGCAACCTCAGCGGCAACCCGCTGCTCGGCGCGCTTGGCGTCAACGGCGGGCCAACGCCGACGCTGCTACCGGCCAGCAACAGTCCAGTGCTGAATGCAGGCGACCCGGCCTACGCTGGCACGCCGCCCAAAGACCAGCGCGGCTTGCCGCGCAAGTTCGGCTCAGGTGTGGACATTGGCGCGGTGGAGCGGCAAAACCCCGAGGACATCATCTTCCGCGACGGCTTCGGAACATAGCTGGCAGACAGAACGTTAGACTATGCGGCCATGTCCGTACTGCCCTCTCCAGCACTCGACAAGACTGCACTGATCGGCGCCTGTGCGCGCCTGCCACTGCACTGTGATGCGGCGCGGCTGCGCGCGGAAGTCGAAGCGCTGCCGGAATCGATGTGGGAAACGCGCGGTGGCCGGCTCGGCCCGCACGATGCGGCGCGCGCGATTTTCTTGCGCGGTTACGCGCCGGCGGAGGGCCGCCACAAGCCTCTGGAGGATCGCGAAGCGCTAGCGCGCGTGCCGTATGCGCGCGAGATCATCACGCACCTGCTGCCGGCGCCGCCGCAACGCTGCCTGCTCGCCCGCCTGCCGGCGGGCGCGATCGTTCCCCCGCATGCGGACCATGGCCCGTATTTTCTGAAAACGATTCGCATCCACGTACCGGTGATCACGCACAACTTGGCGTGGATGTACTGCGCCGGGCGCGTGTTCCGCATGCTCCCGGGCGAAGTGTGGGCGCTCAACAACAGCGCGATGCACGCGGTATGGAACGCCGATCCGATGCTGCCGCGCACGCATCTGATCTGCGACTTCCTGCCGACACCGGAGTTGGAAGGTCTGCTGGCACGTGCCGACCGCGACCTCGGCGTGGTCAACGCGGAAGTGGAGCGGCGACTGATGGCGGAGCCCGCCGGCGGATACGACTAGCGCGCGGCGAATTTCTGCGCACGCTCCATCGTCGCCTGGATGCTCGGCAACACCGACGCGATCTCGCTCTCGTGCCGCCGCCACTTGTTCGGATCGGGCGGCGTCAGCGTGTAGCGCGATAGCGGCAGCTTGTCGATCGGCCGGTCCCACGCGAAGTCGAGCGCATTGCACAAGTGCGCGATCTCCGCGGTCGGGTTCGTCAGCAAGGAGTCGTAACGCGCGACGGTGATGCGCTCCTGCGGAATCGCCGCGAGGTCGTCGAGCAACATGCGCGTGGCGATCTCCCACTGCGCCGCGACGATTTCCGGCAACGGCAAGCCGTCCAGTTCGCGCCAACCTGGCACCAGCAGCAGCGACCATGGCAGCTCATTCTCCCAGCCCGGCAACTTGCGGTACGTGACGAAGCGCCCCGAGCGCCAAGCCTCGATCATGCTCGACAGCGTCTCGCGCACATCGCGATACAGGAAGACGAATTGCGCCTGCGGAAATACCTTCGCCAGGAACGGAACACGCAGCGAATTCTTCGGCGTCTTCTCAAGCAGGCGCACCGGCTGGCCGTTGAGTCGCACTCCATCACGGTCGCGCAGTTCGGTGGCAAAGCGCTGGCGCAACGTCTCGGCCAGCACCGGCGTGGCAATGCCCGCCTCGAGCCGGTTCGAATCGTAGTTGTGGGCGACGATGTTGAGTTCGGGCACACCTTCGATCAATGCGTGGCTCTCGCCGCCGATCGTATAGACGCCGCGGGCCTGCGCCAGGGTCTCGAACAATAGTGTCGAACCCGAACGCGGTGGCGACAGAATGAACACCGGCCGATCGAATTGCGTTTCGCCACTGCCCGAGCGCGGACCCGGCATGGCAGTGGACGCGTTCGGCAGCGCAACCGTGGTCTGGCGCAACTCGTCGCCGTCCGCGAGCTTCTTGTCGCTCAGCGCCATCGACAGCACCATGATGCGCAACGCGTTGACGAAGCGCGATTCATTGATCAGTTGCACTTCCATGGCATTGCCGAGCAGCCACTGCTCATACGTCGTCAACGCTTTGCGATAGGCCGGCCAGCCCGCTTCGGCGGCGCCAAACTCGGACCACAGCGCCGACCAGGCGCCGAGAAAGCGTGCGGTCACCGCCTTGACCGTCTCCAGCTGCGGGTGCGGACGCGTTTCACCGAGCAGAAACGTGATGTGCTCGCGCAATTCCCACGGCGTCATCACGATCGGCACGTTCTCCGATTCCATGCGCAGCGGCGGATCGCGCTCTTCGGTCGGCGCGACGAACTGCGTGCGCCAGCCCGACGGCTCCGGCACGCCGCCGGACATGCGCCCGTCGCGCATCAGTTCGCCGAAGTCGTCGCTGCCGACTGTGTCGGCGACGAGATGAATGCGCTCGACGTCGTTCGGATTGATCACGTGGTGGCGGCGCCAAGTATCGAAGATCCAGCACTCGCCTGCGCCCATGTGCACGTCTTCATCGCCGCAGCGGAAACGTACTGACGGCCGCGTCATGATCGGCACATGCACGCGCATGCGCGTGCGCCAGTAGTAGTGCACATCGAAATGCGGCGAAACCTCGGCCTGCGCGGTCAACTTCATCAGACGCGTGCGCCCCCATACCGCACCGAGGCGCGACAGCACCTGCATCAGGTACGGACACTCGCGCAAGTACGGCGTCGGCCGCATCGGCCCGGCGATCGTCTCCTTGCCCGGGTCTCCGCCCGACGCCAGCAGCGGCAGCCACAGGTTGCCCGGATATTTCTGTGGGTGCTCGCGCCAGTGCTCGGGGCCGTACGCCAGCACTTCGCTGGCCAGGCGCTCGGCGTCGAACTGCAGCGGCAACTGGATGAACGGAACGGGAAGCTTCACGTGACACTCTCTTCAAAAACGCGGATCGGCGCGCGCCCGCGCACCGAAGAGCGCTATTTTGCCGCAGACGCGCGGCCACCGCACGTGCGCAGCGTTACTGCTGCCGGTAAACCTCGCCGCCGGCCTGGCGAAATTCCGCAGCCTTATCCTGCATGCCCTGCGCCAGCGCATCGTTTTCGGCAACGCCGTGCTCCTTGGCGTAGTCGCGCACATCCTGCGTGATCTTCATGGAGCAGAAGTGCGGGCCGCACATGGAACAGAAATGTGCGAGCTTGTGCGCATCCTTCGGCAGGGTTTCGTCGTGGAATTCCTGGGCCTTCTCCGGATCGAGGCCAAGATTGAACTGATCCTGCCAGCGGAACTCGAAGCGCGCCTTGCTCAGTGCGTTATCGCGCGCCTGCGCACCCGGATGACCTTTCGCCAGATCCGCCGCGTGCGCGGCGATCTTGTAGGTGATGATCCCGTCGCGGACATCCTGCTTGTTCGGCAGGCCCAGGTGCTCCTTCGGCGTGACGTAGCACAGCATCGCGGTGCCGAACCAGCCGATCAGTGCGGCACCGATCGCGCTCGTGATGTGGTCGTAGCCGGGCGCGATATCGGTGGTCAGCGGCCCCAAAGTATAAAAAGGCGCTTCGCCGCAGACCTTGAGCTGGCGCTCCATGTTTTCCTTGATCAGCTGCATCGGCACATGGCCGGGACCTTCGATCATCGTCTGCACATCGTGCTTCCAGGCGATCTGCGTCAGTTCGCCGAGCGTGTCGAGCTCGGCGAACTGCGCGGCGTCGTTCGCGTCGGCGATCGAACCGGGGCGCAGGCCGTCGCCGAGCGAGAAAGCCACGTCGTAGGCCTTCATGATTTCGCAGATGTCCTCGAAGCGTTCGTAGAGGAACGATTCCTTGTGATGCGCAAGGCACCACTTCGCCATGATCGAGCCGCCACGCGAAACGATGCCAGTCACGCGCTTTGCCGTCAGCGGAATGTAGGGCAGACGCACACCGGCGTGAATCGTGAAATAGTCCACGCCCTGCTCGGCCTGTTCGATCAGCGTGTCACGGAAAATCTCCCAGGTGAGTTCTTCGGCGCGGCCGTCGACCTTTTCGAGCGCCTGATAGATGGGCACGGTGCCGATCGGCACCGGTGAGTTGCGAATAATCCATTCGCGCGTTTCGTGGATGTGCTTGCCCGTGGATAGGTCCATCACCGTGTCGGCGCCCCAACGGATCGCCCAGACCATCTTCTCGACTTCCTCGGCGATCGAGCTCGACACCGCGGAGTTGCCGATGTTCGCGTTGATCTTCGTGAGGAAATTGCGGCCGATGATCATCGGCTCGGTTTCCGGATGGTTGATATTGCACGGAATGATCGCGCGCCCGCGCGCGACTTCATTGCGCACGAATTCGGGCGTGATCACTTTCGGAATTGTCGCGCCGAACGCTTCGCCCGGATGCTGCGCGAGCAGGTGCGCTTCGCGGATGGCGTCGATGCGCTGATTCTCGCGGATCGCAATGTATTCCATTTCCGGCGTGACCATGCCGCGCCGCGCGTAGTGCATCTGCGACACGTTCGCTCCGGCCATCGCGCGCTGCGGATTGCGCGCGCGCGGAAAACGCACCGCATCGAGCTTGTGATCGTTCGCGCGCTGGCGACCGAATTCGGAAGTCAGACCCGACAGCGACGCGCAATCGCCGCGCTGGCCGATCCAGCGCGCGCGCAGCGGTTCGAGACCCGCGGCGAGATCGATATGCGCTTCGGGATCGGTGTAGGGCCCCGATGTGTCGTAGAGCGCGAGCGGTGCATTCTTCTCCGCGCCGAACATCAACGGCGTATCGCTCAATGCGACTTCGCGCATCGGCACGCGTAAATCCGAGACATGGATCTTGCGCGAACCCGGAATCGGGCGCGTGACGCTTTCGGAAAGCTCGGAAGTCTGGCGGATCAAATCGGCGGCAAGCGCGTTCATGGCGATACTCCACTGCAAAAAAAAGGGCGGCGGCGGAGAAGCTCTGCGTGAAGAGTCCGCACAGAGTGTGCGGTCTTGACCTTCGCACGCAAGGATGCGTGCAGAAATAAAGCTTCCCTACGCCGGCATCACCCGGATCAGGTACGAAGGGTCTCTCTCAGCCAGCCGGCCCGGAACACCGGCGAGCACCCCCGCTTCAGGTGCCATTGAACCACGAAGCGAGGGCTAAGGCGAGGCTGACGCGACAAGACGAGCTAGGGCAGCGGATTGAAATCGAACGAACCGAAGAACACGCGGTCGTTACCGGTTACTTTGGCCGAAATGGACTGGGTCGTGCACAGCGGCATAAGGACCAGATTCGGCTGCGCGCCGACCACGTTTGCCGGGCAGCCGGTGATGTGTCCGCCCGAGGAATTGATCAAGCCGGAAAACGTCGCGTTGATCGGCGGTGCGATGCCGAAGTTGAGCTTCAGCGTCATCCCGTCGAGCAGCACCGTACCCGAAGTGTTGATGGCGCTGTGCGTGCTGTTGTTCGCGGAGAAATCCAGTGCCGCTTTGCTGATCAAGGTCAGGTCGCCGACGTCGACGCTAGCCGGCGTTGTGCCAATTCCCGGATAGAACGTGCCGGCATTCACCGTGATCGAGTCCCACGGGCCGCCGCCACGCAGGGTGGCGTCGCCGTCGAGGAACGTCTTCTCGTGGATCACGACATTCATGAATGTCGTGCCGCCATAAAGATGAATCTCGCCGGCGGATGTTGGGCTGGCGTCGAAATAGTTGTAACCGCTGAATACACGTACGTCGGCTTGACCGCTGATGGTCCCGGACACGTTCGTCGTGCCGCTTCCGGCAAAGCCCAGCTCACCCCCGAGAATATCGATCGGGCCTGTGAGATTGAGTGTGCCGCCGATGTTCGTGACGAACGGAACCAGAAAGAACTTCAGACCTGTGGAAACCGTATTGTTTGCGCCGCTATTGTTGATACCGCCAAGGATATTCATTGCACCGCCGCCCACGGTGGCGTTGTTGCCGGTGAGCTTGAGGAAACTGATCGCTTGGTTTACCGGCAAATCATTGATCATGCTGACGCCGGTTGTGATGTCCGCGCCATTGGTGACCGCATTGCCGCCGATGTAGTTGCTGCCAGTATTCATGCTGGAGCCGGGGCCCGCGAACGTGAAACTGTCGAAATCATGTGTCCAGAACAGGGCCTTGGCTGGCCCTCCACTGCCTTCATTGCTGAAGACCCCATCAATCTGGTTTTCGCAGAAGCCTTCGACCGGCGACTCCACGGGAACCTTGATGCGAACCGACGCGCCCGGATTCAACGTACCCAAGTTGGCGAAATACGTGCCCTTATGATATTCAACATAGAAGCTGTAGTTGGGAAAATTAATCGAGCCTGTCAGGCAACCGGGCAGAACATCGTTGAACTGCACGTTGGTTAGCGCCGTTGCCGGATTCGGATTGCCGATATCAATAACCAAGTTGACGATTTGACCTGGCTCCGCGATCGGTGGATCGAAATACTTCTGCACGACTGGCGGCCGTACAACACCGTTGAGCGTATCGATCACCAAAGATCCGGCGTCCTTGCCATAAGCCTTGCCAGTTGCTCCGGGCGTCGTGCCGTTGGTCGTCAGGGCTGTGGCAACCCGGCCAGTCGCTGAGTTCGGAGCCTGGGCAATCGCTTTCAGGCGCGTATCCGGCGAACCGGCGCCGGGCGTACCGCCGGTGATGCGCGTCAGAGAAGTCGGCGTGAGGGGATCAAACGTGGCGATGAACCCACCGTAGTCGGTGGCGGCACCGCAAGTGTTGCCCGTGCCGCAATCGATGCTCGTTATCGCGTTGCTCGCCGGCAGCGCGCCGGGGTTCTGCATTTCGCCGACGGCGGTGACATACGGGCCGTCCCAGACCAGATCGTTGATGAATGCATCGACTCCGGCTGCGCCAATCCAGATCGAATCGAGCAGCTGCGTACCGGTTTCGTCGAGCTGGCCGATCCAGCCCCAGTTCGCGCCTGAGTGTGGCGTGGCCGGTGGCAGATCGTCGGACTGGCTCCAGCCGCCGATCACCACTTGGTGCCCCGCGTTGACCGCGATCGCCGCGGCTGCGTCGAGTCCACCGCCGCCCAAATGCGTGACCCAATCCAGCCAACGCCCGGTGTGATTCAGGCGCGCGACGAGGATCTCGCTGGCGAAGCCGCTGCCGGGCCCCGGCCCGACTTGCGTCGGGATCACGCCGTTGTAAGTCGTGAATGATGCCGCCGTGGTACCGGTGACATATGCGTTGCCCTGATCGTCGATGGCGATCTTCTGCGCTTTGTCTTTGGCGTAATCGCCGAGATCGTCGATCAGATAGGTGCCGAAAATGCGCGTGCCGTCCGGGGCGAATTTGAAGACGTACGAACTGCTGTTCAGCAACGATGCGGATGCCGGTGTCTGCGGTTCGAACGCGTCGGGCGTGGTCGGCAGGTCGTTCGCACCCGTGTAGCCGGTGACGTAGGCGTTGCCAGCCGCATCGACCGCGATCGCACCACTCGTAAACGTCGAGACACTGCCGCCGAGGTAAGTCGAATAGACGAGCGCGCTGCCCGCGGCGTTGAGCGCAGTCACGAACCCTGAGAGCCCGCCGGCTCCGGCCGGATTGTTCGCCTGCAGCGGCGGCGGTGTACCGAGCGTCGGAAAATTGCTCGAGTTCGTATTGCCGGTGAGATAGGCAATGCCGGCACTGTCGACGCCGATGCCGAAGGCCTGGTCGCCGCCGCTGCCGCCGATGTAGGTCGAATATGCCACCGTCAAGCCATCGCTGCTGAGTTTGCGCACGAAGATGTCGGTGCCACCCTGATTCGTGGTCTTGTAGGCGCCGACCGTGGTCGGGAAAGCGGAGCCGCCGCTCGAATCGGTGTAACCGGTCAGGTACCAGTTGCCGCTCGCATCGGCGGCCACGGCCGTGCCGTTGTCCGACCCGCCACCGCCGACGAGGAAATTTGCGATGAGTGTTGGATCGAGTACGAGCGCGAGCTTGCGATCGTAGTCAGGAACGTTGAATGCCACTTCGCGCGCCTCTTCCTGAAGCACGTAATCACCGCGCAATTCGCGACGTTTGCCGCTGATCAGTTGATACACCACCGGCCTGCGCTGGACCAAACTGCCGAGCACCGTGCGCACATCCAAATCGCCATCGGGTTTGAGCGCCAACCCGTCGGCGCCTTCGATGCGCAGGCGCACCTGCGCCAAATCCGCACCCGGAGCCACTTCTATATCGAACTCGAGCCGGCCTTGGTTACCGTAGTAGACGACGTCAATGCCGGGATAGACATCGTAATAACGCACACGCCGGTACATCGGGATGTCGGTGCGCCATTGCTTCGGATCATTGCCGATGAAGTAATTAGCGCGGCCGGGCAGCGGTTCGATCCCCTCGATGCGCGGATGTGGATTGGCTTGCGCGAAGGCGTAGCGCAGCGCAAGCGCCGGACGAACAGCGTCAAACGGCTCCGAGGCCGGCTCGACCTCAGGCAGATATTGTGGCTGCCAGGGCGGCAGCCTCTCCGATGGACGCTCGGCTTGCTGCCGCAGCGGCGGGGGCGCCATCGACAACAGCGCGCCGCCTTCGGTCAGATACAGATTCATGCCGGCAGGGCGCACGAAAAACTGTGCGCGCGTATCGGTCTGACCTCGGTTGAGTTCGAAGGCCAGCGGCAGATTGGAGAACACCCCTGACTGCGGCGGCGGCGGCGCATCGAACCGGGCGGCGTGCGTCGTCACCGCGGCCAAGCTGCACACCAATACGAACCACGTCGGACGCCTGTTCACGGCGATTCCCCCCCGTCGGATGGAATGCCCTCATACTACTCCTGTTGCTAAAGTCAGGACAATTTCAGCGTCGCAGCCCTAAAGTAGGCGTGCGACGCAACGGGACGCTGGCGCGTCCTGTAACGGGTCTTCCGGAGGTGACGCATGAACTGCAAACTGCTTGTGATCTTCGCTCTCGTCAGTACAGCCGCCATAGCCAACACCGGTTCCTCACGCGTGCAAGTGACTTGGGCGCCTGACCAGCAATTGAGCGAGGTCAAGGACAACCCCATGCAGCGCGGCTGGCTCAAGCCCAAGGACTGGGAAAAATCGCTCGCTGACCATCTGGCGCAGCGAGCCGATCGCTTGTTGCCACCGGGCGAGCAACTTCAGGTCACGATCGACGACGTCAAGTTGGCTGGCTCGTTCGAGCCCTGGCAGGGACCGGCGGCGCAGGATATCCGCTTCCTCAAGGACATCTATCCGCCGAGCATGGATCTGCATTACCGGCTGCTGGGCGCCGACGGTGCTACCGTACGTGAAGGTCACGCCAAACTGCGCGACCTTGCGTATCTGCAACACACGGTGCCGAGTTCGACCGACCAGCTGCGCTACGACAAGCGCATGATCGACGACTGGCTGCGGCGCGAATTCGCGGCGAAGTAAAGCGCTTCAGCGCGGAGCGTACGCGCGCAGGAACATATCCACTGTCGCGCTCAGGTGCTCGTCGATTTCTTTCGTCGTCACCGGCTCGCAACATCCGCAGCTCAGGCGCGCGTGAATTTCGCCCTTCAGCAGGCAGAAGAACTGCGAAGCCGCGCGGTGCACGTCGCCGATATCGAGCTTGCCTCCGGCAATTTCCTCGCGCAGGAATGCCTCGAAGGCTTCCTGCACTTTCTTGGGCCCCGCTTCCCAGAACAACTGGCCGAGTCGCGGCGATTGAGTCGCGTTGGCGACGATTGTGCGATGCACCGATAACGCTTCATTGCTCGTGATCAAGGCGAAGAACGCGCGCGCGATTGTAACGAGCTGCTTGCGGATCGGACCCTTGAGGTCGGCATGGAATATCTCCGCCGGCATCTGCTCCTGGCACAGGCCCTCGACGGCGGCGGTGAACA
>Ga0068863_100001349_pt1 | contig 24417 bp, 17 predicted proteins | sample KBSSwiS62_FD_66596 | JGI IMG/M metagenome (GOLD analysis project Ga0068863, IMG submission 66596) | Switchgrass rhizosphere microbial communities from Kellogg Biological Station, Michigan, USA - KBS Switchgrass S6-2 | ecosystem: Host-associated > Plants > Roots > Rhizosphere > Soil ... | reverse complement strand
ACTCTGGTCCCCGCGCCAGTAGCCAATGACGATGATGAAGCTCATGACGAGGAGGCAGCCCACCGTCAAATTCCGCATCCACTTCGATGCGAACTCTTCCTTCAAAACCGCACGCGCCCGGACGAGCCACTCCGCGGCGGTCATACATCCTCCAAGATATTCTGATTGGTAGAATCGATTCTCAGCGTCCCGGCCCCCCTGGACAGACCGGAGGCCGTTCATCACGGCTCGACAGTCACTGTGATCGTGACAGGCGGAACAGAGGTCAGCTCGTTGTCCTTTACGGTCAACTGAATTGTTGACTCCGCGGATACAGCACCGCTCGGGATGGTCACCTGAAGCGATTCAGAACCAACCATGGCAATGCTGTACTGGCTGTTTGAAAGGCTAGACGTCTCGCTCCACACAGCAAGCCCGCTCGGGATCACTGCCTGGATCAGTAGCGTATTCCCGTTGTGGACTACATACGGACCCTGCGTCACAACGTTGATGCTTCCGAGCGTTGTGAACGACCAGGCCTTGCTGACAGCAGTGCTACCATCCATACCGGAGAAGCTTGCCGTATAGGTCGCCCCAGGAATCAGCGGAGCATTCGGCAGGATCACGGCAAAGTTGCTCAGCATTTCGCCAGTCGTGTCGGTCGAAGCATCCAACAGCGACACTGGCACATCGTTGCCATCCGAGTCAGCCAGCGTAAAGCTGGTAACCGTCAAGGTGTCACCGCTACGCGCCTGCACGCTAATCGGGCCACCGAGATTCAGTGCACCCCGGCTTGCCAGTGGCGACGGGGATTCCGAAGTGTTGCTGAAGTACGGACTGGCGTTCGTCGCTCCAGACGTTGGATACACAGCAATAGTTCCCGCTGGTAGCGCCTGGGCGTTATTCACACCGCCCACGTCAGAAACGTAGTATCCGTTCTGCTCGTGGGCATTCGATGCCGGATTTACGCCAATGCCGATGTTCCTGTAGGCGTCCAGCAGAACTGTTTGTCGGTGATAGACCGAATTGAGCATGGCTCGCGCGCCCTCATCACCGTCATAGACAGTCCCCCCATAGGTCGGGCCGACTACCTCACCATAAATCTGCACTGTGTAGCCAGCAGTGGAGTCACGATTCCACGGGGTGGAACCGTAGAAGTCCGGATTCCCCGAATTCTCCGAGTGGGCATAGGGGAGCCCCGTGGAAGCATCCGTACCGCTCATGGTGGAAGGGTTGTAGTTCACCGCGAGGTACGTTGCATGCGCCTGTGCTGCCGTATCGAGGTCGGCGTTCTGAGATAACTCGCCCACGCCGATCGCCTGCCTGGCAGTATTTATGGTGGCGAAGAAACCGCTCTGGAAAGACGTGGCAGAGTATGTGTTGGTCTGTGCCCAATTGTTAAATGGGACGCTGCACGTAACTGTGACGTTGCTCACATTCGCACTGCCGACCGTGCCAGTGCCATTAGATATCGAGCAGGTCTCCCCGATCGGTGGCGTTGAGACCGTGACAATGTAAGTCGCGCCACTGCTGAGCCCAGTGTTAAAAATGAAGGCGCCGGAGCCTGCAACGCTTTGCGCGACTCCGCCATTGAGTGAAATCGCCAATGAGCCATTCGCGCCGCTGACAGTCCCGCTAACGAAGTAACTGCTGGAGGAGCTGCCGGAGGTAGATGCCGTTGAGGAATCTGAATTACCCCCTCCGCCGCCGCACGCTGACAGCGCGCAAGTGATCGCAGCAATCAGGCCACTCTTCATTCTCACATTCATGGGGTCTCCCTACTACCTCTGGTCCGGGCTGTCCTGGAACATAACTGTACGGCTCTATTTTTGTATTTGCAAGCATTTGTGTTTCGCCCTCAACCTATATATCGACGCTGACGACAGGGACGATGTAAAGCTCGCAACATTGGACAACCGACAGAGAATTCCTCCATGCCGAAGCTTGCCCGCGGCTTTATGAATCGCTCTACCGTTCGAGGAATATTATCGCCTCAACAGAGCACACCTTGGCGAACTGCCCGAACAGGATGCCCGCGCGATGTATGAAAGCGTGTGCGCAGAAGAGGTGTGGATCAATGATAAGTTCCCACTCGGTTTGAGCGACTACAGACTTGGCTACGCGGTGAATTACCACGCCGCTGACCAATCAGTGTCCAACCGCAATGAAGTAGATCGTCGCAGCCTGCGATCCTGACGGCGATGCGCCTGTGTTCCACAGGAACGTCGAATTGCTTTGAAGTGACGCTTGGATGGGATAGCCATACCCACTAGGGGAGGGCTGAGTGGTCGTAATGCTGTAAACAGCATTCGGGAATGGCTTCGGATATGACTCCGCGATGTTACTACCGGAACCGCTCCAGTAGAATGAGCCCCACTCCAGATACATACCGTCTGGCAGGATGCAATACCCGTTCGTGTTGTATGAGCATGATCCGCCCGAAAGGCTCGAAATCTCATTGTTGATGGTGTTGATGGCGCTGATCGCCGCCGCCGCATTGCTCGCTGCCGTGTTGGCAGTGCTCTGCGCACTACTAGCCGCGGACTGCGCAGACGAGACTGAACTCTGCAAAGACGCGATCTCGCTGGAGAACGTGTTGTAAGCGGTGCTAAACCACGTGCCCACGGAGCGGAAATAGATGTCATTTGCATGGATCGATCCCAGTGCGCTCCCAGGACTCGCATTGAGACTTCCCGAAACGCTCGTGACCATCGACCAGCCACTTGAAAACTGCGGCGAAATACCCCATCCGCTGGTGGAGGTCACCTGGAACTGATTGTTGGCCGCCCACAGAGCGCCGGTGTTGTTGAACCCTGCGTAGGCGGTAGCACCCTGGTAGGCAGCCACTGTCCCAGTCGAAGCCAGATTCACTGTGTTTGTTGTGCCAGAGACATTCAGCGTGCCAGGGACAGAGAGACTTCCATTCTGGTCCACCGCCAGCGGATTCCACGCACTCCCATTCCAGGCAAAGGCCCGATCGGTGTCCTGCGTGAGACGCACATCGCCATTGTTGTTCCCGGTACTGGGCAAGGCCGTGTACGTTGAAACCGGCGTGCGCCAGTGACCGTCTCCGGTCGAAGTCCAAACCCCGCCCTGACAAGTCACCAGCAACCCTGTGCCATTCTGCGCGATGGCGCCTGTCGTACTGCACGCTGCACCCACTGTCGCTGTGGCCGCCATGATGAGCGGCGTGTTCATCGTGTTGAGCTGCGGATTACCCGGAACTGCATTGCGGTACAGATAGTTGTAGCTGCTCGAATTTCCATTCAGGTTCACGTAAGCAACGAGAGACCCTTTGCTCACGCCCCATGAGCCTACTGGCATCGTCCAGCCACCGCCGGCCCCAACGATGGTGTTCGCGGTATATGTGCCCGACGTGTTCTGGGGGTAGAAGCCGCCGTAGGAGCCCATCTGCTGAACCACTTTCGCTGCAGTCAGATCAGCTAGCGGTGCCCCGCCCGTCGTCACCAGCATGGCCTGGAGAGTGCCAGCCGTAGGCTGCAGAACTTCCACCTGCCAGGTCTGTCCGTACGGAGTCGTAGAAGCCGTCCCAGACGGCAGGAAGTTTGTGGAGATCAGCATGGGGACGCTGATCATCACCGGTGTCGTCGATGTCGCGGACGCGAGCAGCGTAGTCTGGTACGTGTTTACATACTGCTGCGCCGCCGTCTCAATCGTCTGCGCTTCCCCCGCCGTGACATTGATTGTCTGCTGTGCAGACGCCGAGCGCATCCAATGCAGCAACGGCGGAGTCCCCAACAACGCTGCCACAATGGCAACTAACGCGCCCACGATGAAATTCATACCTTCATTCTCCCAGACTCACACCTGCCGGACACACTCCGAACCTAAATGGCTAGTACCCGGTTAGCACTACAACAGTTCCAACCTGCGACGCACTCAACACATATGGCATGGTCTGCGACGCAAGGCCCTGGCCCTGCACGGCGCTCGTCCACAGCGATGTGCTTACCGCCGTGCCCACCGTGATATTCCCTGATGCCTGCGATGCCAGCGCCGCGGCCGTCTGCCCGGCCGACAGCGGCTTGTTAAGCCAACACTGCAACATATATGCGGGCGACCCAGAAGGACCGCTGATGTAGTTGCTGTAGAGCGAGCTGGACATCGTGTAAGCAGACACGGCAGCCCCCGCCGCCTGCTGGTGGGCGGACTGACTCGCTTCGAGACTCGCCTGGATCTCGCTGCAGTAGTCGAGGAGCCCTGCCACCTCTGTCTGGTATACCGGCTTGGGGGCTATGGAGTTCGCCATCCCTGCAAACTCCCACCCAACCGCCAGCAGCGTCAGCACCACAACCCAAGGCCAGAGCGTCATTTCATACTCCCTTCGCCTTCCCGCCGATCAGTGCCCAAATACGAACTTCAGCGTGTTTTGACTCGTGCTGCACGCCGTCGCCACCGTGGCCGGATCAAACGGCGCGGTACCCGTCAGAGCCGAACCATTGACCGTCACGCTCATTGCTCCCTGCGCGCCGTTCGCCATCGTCGTGCATGCCACAGGCGGAACATTTGTCTCCGTCAGATCGAACTGCGTCGAGGTTGCATCAACCGCAACTGTCACGGTTCCGCCCCACTGATTTATGATTCCACTGGCGCCATTCACCATGTCGCTCGGCGTCCAACCACCTGCGTTCGATGCGGTGTTTGACAGCGATGTGAAATTCGGCTGAGCCGAATACGCCGATTGGATGTTTTGCTCCAGTGTCATCATGTCGCCGACCGCATTGCTCGCCTTCGAGCTTGCGAACATCTTCTGTCCACCCACCACGACGCCGACCAGCAGGATTAGACCCACTGCAATCTGCATCACACGACCAACAATACCGTCCATAACACCCTATCTCCCCTGCACATGAGTTGAAGCACTACCGATCCGCTCCTGTAACTGGTTCTGCAGGTTTGCGGATGCCACCGTGATGAAGATGATGACCCCATAGGTCAACGCGGACCCCACCACACCAATCACCGTGCCCGCCGCTTTGACGCGGGCGGTTAATTCTTGGACCCACTGACGCTGAACGCCGGTCATCCGGCCCGGAAAATCCTCGAAGCCGTGGATCGCCTCGACCGTGTCCACGATCTCTGCGGACGGAAAGTCAAACCCTCGACCGGCGTAACGCGGCCGAATTAGCGCCTGCGGGAGCGAGCTTCCGCTAGCCATGTCATCACGAATCACATTCAGCCGCTCAGCGAGCCAGGGCGGGGCGCGCTCCGCCTGGATCTCAAGAGCCTTCACCTCACGGACCCTTGAGGCAACGATAGACACGAAGCCCGTCATCCAGAGGTATCCCTGGAACTCCTTGTAGAGGTTAAACGGCCAGTAGTTATCCGCTGCCATGCGACTACGACCCGTCCACCGCGGAAGCGAGTAGATGACAGCCGCTATCAGCACCACAAACAGCACGAGCAGAGTCCAGAACCACCAGCTCACGACAAAATCGCTGATGTCGTACAGCGCGGCCACCGAGCCCGATGCAGCGGATTTCGGAATGATCCCCTCGAACTGCGGAACAATCGTCATCGCCATGAAGATGAAGAACGCAATGCCGATGGCCACATGTGCCAGCGGAGTCATCAGGGCATTTCGCACGTGCGAGGTAACCTCACGCACTACCTCCTTGGACTCGATCAGGTTTTTCAGTGCGAGGGGCAAGTTCTGCCCAAGAACACCAGCAGCAATCTGAGAGGATTCCTCCAATGGAACCCACGCTTCAACCGCTTCTGCGAAATCGAAGCCGTTTGCCATCTTGGACTTCATCGCACGAGCGATGGCTGCCAGCTTCCAGGCTTTCGACCGAACGGCACGCGCCTCGTACAGATCCAAGCATTTGCCCAGCGAGACTCCATTGGCGTTCTGCGCCATGACCTGGGAATAGAACTGCCGCCGCACTTTCCAGCCGAAGGCAAACTTCGCATCCAGGGTCCCAGGCATTACGCGGACGACTTTCTCGGCGCTCACGTTCCCACCCCCAAGATGCCGGCCGCAAGACGATCATCCGACTGCTCCGCATCCATTCCACCAACCAGGTGCGGCTTGCGACTGGCCTTTTCTCTTCTGGGGATCACGTCAATGTTGTCTTCGACTGTCACCGGGTCCACGCGGCCGTTCAACACCATTTCGATCGCACGCTCGATCATCGGCCTCTCGGAATCCGGCCGGGCCTGGTAGTTCTGCCGTGCAATCACAGTTCCGTGTTCCACAAAGTCCCTCATCAGATCGCGATCTGTCTTGATGACTTCCGCGATGGCGTAGCGGCCGGCGACTCCGGACTGATGGCAGCTCTCACAACCATCGCCGCGCAAGCGAACATTCGATATATCGCCCCAGGTTGTAAGGGCCTCGACCGCCAACCTGTGGCTCCGCGGCACCTCGGGAAGCTCGCTGAGTCTCTTGGCACAGTGCTGGCAAAGGTGCGACAGGATGCGCTGGGTGATGACACCTCGAATTCGCTTCGGATCGCAGAACGCCTGGCGCTTCAGCTTTCCGGTCCCCATCGTCTCCAGCCTGTCAACCCATTGGAATGACTCGTCCACGTGCAGCGTCGTCACTACCGTGTGGCCGGTGACACCCGCCTCCATTGCGAGCGCTGCAACGTCCTCATCTCGCAGCTCACCGATCAGGATGATCCGCGGCGCCATGCGCAACATGGTGCGCACAGCCCCTTGGTAGGCCTTCGCCGTGCTCTCCTTGTCCTGCGCGTTTGTCACAGACATCTGCACCGCGGTAGGGATCGGAATTTCCACCGGATCTTCCACCGTAATGACACGCTTATACGGCTTGCGACGCGTCATCTCCGATAGGAACTCGTAGATCGAGGTTGTCTTGCCGCTGCCGGTCGGACCGACGAAGAGGATCAGCCCCTCCGGCACAGCCATTAGCTCATCCAGAGCTTCAATCTGCTTCGCATCGAATCCCATGGACGGCAACCGATACTCACCTTCCGGCTTGGGCGGATACGGCAATTTCTCGTTTTCGCTATGACGACGCCGGCTACCGCCTGAATACTGCATGCGCAGCGTCATGAACTCGCCGTTCTGATCCTGTGGGTAGCACGGTCCCTTCACCACGCGGATTGAGGTCAGTCCAGCCTCGGCCGGGAAGACATCACCCGGTATCTGGGCGTTCTGGTTCTCACGTGGCAAGTATGAGGAGTCAGAAGTTGGAGCTATCCCCTGATAGATCGTCTTGAGCGCTCTGCTACCCTCGTGCTGAGTCATCGACTCGGCCAATCGGGATTCCCCGTCAACCACAAAGTGAACTACAGTGTCATTCTGGCGAACTTGGATATGCACATCGCTGGCGCCATTCCTAGCCGCCCGATAGAGCATGTCCTTTACGCGGCTCTTGAAGCGGTTTTCCTCATCATCGACAACCGCGCTGGACGACTCCGTGCGAGCTTTCGCCTTGAGGACCGCCATCTCAGTGGCATCAACCTCCTCAATAACCAGCTCAGATTCTCGCGTCCGGCGATGAATCCACGTTCTGATTTCAGGATCATGGCTGTGGTTGCGATCTACATAGACAACACCCTTGGTGCTGTCCACCAGAACGTGTTCCGTAACCTTCTCCGGCACGCGGACATCACGGGAGGACGTATCAACCACGTGGCCGGACTCCGGCATCGCTGCTGGTTCGCGCCGCGCGCCGCTGGCACCAAACATCTCCTTAAGACCCATACACAGACCCTCCGACGATCCATGTCGAGCCATCGAATTTGATCGTGTCGATCCTCAGACCTGTCACCTTGGAGAAGGGCACTGACCAAGGCGCCCAAGAGAGTTTCACCGTGAAGATTCCCTGCCGTCCCGCACTGACACTCGCCGTTGAGTCATCTCCAGGCAGATGAGGCAGGCCACTATGGACCTCCAGTACCCCCCCGGCACGCTGTACAACATCGCGCAGATCGCCGATCTCTGTATCAAGCGACGCCCGCTGCTGGCCGGCGCCGGCGGCCGGCACATTCAGGGGCACCTGAGATGTCACACTCCGACCGTCATCCGATACAACACCATCCGGTCGGAGCGCACTCATCGCGTACCTGCCGGCAGCCCATACCACCTTCACGCCACCCTGACCGCAGATGATTGACGACACTACCCAGCCGTTTCGAGCCACTGGAGTAGAGTTTACGATCTCACCACAGGCCCTCTGCAGGTCTGCAGGGAGGGCCGTAGTGGCAAGCGGATCGACCGCCCCAGCCTGCGGTTTTGCGCTCTCGTTCTGCTTCAGCAAAAGCGCCGCCGCGTCAAGACGCATCTGAGCAATCCGCGCCGCGGAGTTGCCGCGGCCGTGCAGGTACATCAGTCCGACTACTGCGACGACACCCACGGCGCCCGCGCTGAGCAGCACAGGCATTGGCTTAATCCCAGCCTGCTTGTTGAGGAAGACAACGCGGCTCATCTCGCCAGTGAATTCGTCCACCAACCTGCACAGATCATCGAAGCCATACTCGGTATGCGCCAGGTCCATGCTCCTGTGGCTTTCCCGAGCCTTGTCCACATCGGATCTGCTACCAACCACCTCGCCGTACTCGGTGGGATCGATCGTGTTGCCTTCCAGAATGGCAACGTAGAGAAACAGGTCCGAGTTGGAAGCCCCAAGGTCGAAGGTTGCAGACCACTTCCCTTTCTTCACCTGCGCCAGTAATGCGCCCAGGCTGTAATGCGGCGCGCGCCGACCTTCGGTCGGCAGTGATCCATACCCCACATCGTGCCGCGCACCCTCTGAACCGATGTTCACGGGCTTGCGCTTGATGTAGAGATTCGCCCGCAACACAGAAGCCTCCTGCCGGATATCACCAACAGACGGCGCGTGGTCTTGGCTAGTCCACTGAAGACCAGCTACCCAACTGCGCTTTTGCGCTCCGATCTTGATTGAGACGGTTCTCACCGCGCCTCCAGGGTGCTTTTACTGCTCGCCGCGAGAAAACTGGCTCACTGGGACCGGCGGCGCTGTCATCGATCGCCCGCTTGCCCCAGGAAGCGATACGGCGCCCGTACGGCTCCGTTCCGACACCTCATCCACCGCCTGCCTTGGAGCTGCGAAAATCAGGGTGTGAATGGCACCCTTATGGCCCTCAACTCGAACTCCTGACACACTGATATCAACGATCCGGCCGATCGCACCGACTGTCTCACCGGGACGCACCTCAAGCAGCCCGCCGGATGGCATCAGGATCACGGCACGCATCGAATTGCGGCTGCCCTCGACCCTCAGAACCAACGGAATTTCCCCCGGCTGTGGCAGCCCATCGCCGACATCAGACTGGCCGCCCAACTCTCTGATGTCCTTCTGTGCTTGCGCCAGGGCCTTGCGCTGCTCCTCCAGGTCCACCTGCGCCTTCACGACCGCAGCCGCGGCCTGCAGCTCTCCGACCTCCTTGAACGTCTGACTGTCCGAGATGGACGCCGGCAGCGTCGGGCGAGCCGCCGGCCCCTGCTGACTAGTGGACGCAGGATCAGCAGCCAACACGGACGAGTAGGCCAGAACAGCCACTACTGCAGCGCTGCATGAGCGAATCGACTTCATGTTGTGTTTCATATCAAAGCACCTTGGCAGTCATCACGATGGCGAGGATCGAGTGCCTGGTGTTCGCATCGAATCCACCACCGAGGAGGGGGTTTGAGGCAGCTCCGATACCATTGTGTGTAGACGAACCATTCGAGTCGTCCATACCAGCCAACATCAGTGACTCTCCGGGATGCAGGACGATGTCGTTCTGGAGCGCCAGGACATTGACGTTCGGAGTTTGAATGCTGTTGGAACCGCTGCTGGCCGTGCTCATGCTAATCAGCGTTCCATCGCTGATCGCCACGGACAGGTGCACCACACCGTCCACGACGCGCGGCGTCGCCATCCATGACACGCCTGTATTCACAGTCCCTGGAGTCAGGGTGGCCTGCGAGCCCACGTTCGCAGACAGGGTGTTACTGACCTCATAGAGGTAGCTCAACGCGTTGCCGTTCACGAAGACAGCGGGATGGCCGTTCTTCGTCACGTTGGAGCTGGAGAACGTCTCCGTGACTTTACCGATCGTTGAAAGGGCCTGCACGGCGAGCTTCGAGCCGGTGTAACCGGGACTCGTGCCACTCGCTACATTCGTCGGAGAGACGATAGAAGCTGAAAGACTCCCGGATGTCAGAGAGGCTGCCACCGATGGGAGCTGCACACCGCTCAGGGCCCATCCCTTGCCGGCGAGATTCTGGAATACGATCTGCGGGTTGATTCCGTAGTTGTCCTCATTGGTCAACTGGACCTTGAACACCTCCATTGTGACCTGGACTTGCTGACCGGCGATTCGGTTGTAGGATTTAACCCACTCACCTACCTGCCTTACCTCGGACGGAGCGCCCGTCACCGTGATGGTGCCGGATGCTTGGTCTACAGCAACGCGCGCCGTCCCGGCCACCGCTTGCGCATTCTCCTTGATGTCCTTCCACGGATCGATGCCGATGCTCAGCGTAGAGGTCAGTCCTGCAGACGAACCGCCACTGCCGCTCTGTGCGCCACCGCCAGACGACCCGCTGGCCACACCATTTGCGCCGGTACCGGCGTTCGTGGTGTCGATGGTGTTCTTGCGCGTCTGTGACTGGGGCAGCTCCGCGAGGGCGAAGGTCTGGGTGACGGCCCGGAAAAAGCGCACCTGTCCATCCGACAGGCTCCACCAGGAGGCTGTCTTACCTCCGATCTGGTCCAGGAGCTGGTACAAAGGACCGGAGTGACGCAACGTGATCAGGACCTCCCGTGCACCACCTTCGGTCTTCCCAGCCGAGATCGCTCCAAGTATCGGGCTCATACCCGGAGACGGGAGCTGCAGAGCAGTCACGTCCACCTGCACTCCCGCCTCACGAGTAATGAACGATGCCACGTCGGTCACATTCACCGGAACCATCGAAACGTAGTTAATATCCTGATTCAGTACAGCCGCACGCTGCTGAGGCGCATCGATGCTGTCACCAGCGAGGAATGCGTTGGAAGTCGCTGTCAACAGCGACCCACGGTTGGCCTGCAGATTTGCGCTTCGCTTCGTCTTGCTAACCGCATCATCAGTTATATGTTTGACATTCCGATCCGTGGCGCAGCCACCGAGGACCGCACTCGCCACGGCAGCACTGACCACCAGCGCCGAGATTCGCATTGTCATTCTGTGTCCTACCTAAACCTAAACGAGAGCGTTATTCCGAGACCGCCGAGGTCACCACGACAACTTTGTTACCTTCCCACCAACGAACTCGATACAGGACACCGTTGGATGCGAGTTGGTCGAACATCCAGTAACTGGCTGCCTCAAACTGACCAAAGTGCGAGAAGCCGTTAGGCGGGGTCCAGTCCTTCTTAGCGTTCCACGACACCGCCCAGCCGGCCTCCTGAGCCCACTTTTGGAGCGTGGTTCTCACAGAGTTGTGACCCTCGGCCATCCAAACCTTTTGCTCGGATGCGGGAATACAGCTATACGCCGCATCGCCTTCTGTAGGCTGCGCTTCCATCTCCATGCCATCGCTGACACATGCCGGCAGATCCTTCGTCGATCGGGTCGGAAGATGCTGCACCGCCTGCGATGCCACCGGCACAACGGCCTGAGTGCCCCTATCTGGCACCGGCAACGCAGACAGCAGGTCACCTTTTGGGGCGCCACTGATGAGCGCCGGCGAAGCCCTCTGGTCAGGAGCAGGCGCAGCCGCTACCGCCGGCGTAGACAAGACCGGCGTGGGTTGAGTAGTCGGCCACGTCGTCTTCAGCGCCTTGTCGATGTCAGTCACACTCGGCGGACGCGGACCCTGCTGTTGGGAAGGAGTGTCCTGATAATTCAGGAACGATGTTGGGTCGGCGAACGTGGGACTCGCCGCCGCGAGGCACAGTCCGGGCAGATAGCGGACACCACGCCGCGAGAGAGTTTTGATGTTCAAAGCCAGATTCCCTTGTATTAGGGCCACAATCTGGACTTGAATATATCAGTTGTCCTATATTTTGCTCAAAAAAATGCGCGACATGCTTCCCGTCTCGGCAAGATGGGTCGGTGTGAACTCCATCACATCCACCACAATCTACCGTACCCTAGAACAGCTAAGGGCGGGCTGACTTTATGACAGTCAGTCCGCCCCTTTGACTGAAGAAGATCCGCCCCCCACGCGACGCCCGAATTAACCCATCGCCATGCCGGCGACCTGCGCCGCCTCCTCCTCATCCTCCTGCTGCTCCAGATCCTGGGATGGCCGCTCCTGGCTCAAAAGCTGGTCGGCCTGCTGCTCTTGCAGGGCCGCCGCCTGCAAAGCCGGGTCATTCTCAGCCTGTACGGCCGTGAATTCACGCGAGGCGTCGTAGAGATCGGTCAGGCGGCCACTACGGTTCGCATCCTCTCTCCTCGCCACGAGGCCCCGCAGATTGTCCTGGTTGGCCTGAACGTCCGCGTTCATGTATCCGCGGCCCTGGGCAATCTTCAGCGCCGGATTGTGCTCCGGCGCGACTTCCAGGAGAGCCACGTGCACGCCCTTGTTACGTGCATCAGCGACGATGCCGTTGATGATGTCCTTCTTCGTGATGCCTTCCTGCGACTTCACAGCGTCATCCATACCGGAATATCCCAGGTACACTGTCACGGTCTCCGGCTTGATCCCGACCAACCTCGACACTTCTCTCGACAGCCACATGGCCTTCTTGCCGGCATCCAGCAGGGCCGCCGCCAGACTGTCACCGAAACGCCATTCGGTCCCAGCCCTGAGTCCGCCAGGCATCTTCTCGTATTTCGCCTTGCGCTCTTCCTCGAACTGCTTGCTTGCCGTCCCGAAATACAGCGCTTCACCATTGACGTCAGTGATCGCGTAGCGGCGCACCGGGCCATTCTGTCCCTGGTAAGTATGACCGGCCGCATACAGGATCATGGCGTTCGGAGTCGCACGCGAGTGCTGCGCCGTCCCGACTTCCTTCTGCTGTTCCATTCTTTCAATCTCCAAAGTTAATTAATAGCCACTTGACTCTAGCTCTTGCGAGTTGACTCATGCCCAGTAACCTGACTATCGACCCATCCCGCGCGCCTGCCCAATCTCTTCTTCAAGGTCATCCTCTTGTTCTACCGCCGGCATCTCCACCACTCGGTCTTCAGTGTTGGGTGCCCCGATTAACACCTGAAGCGTCTCAAACTGCGGCCTGACGTTCTCAAGTCCGTTGCTGACATTGAGTTGCTGAACCTGGCCCGCGGCCTCAGCAGATCGACACCCTTCTGCCTTGCGTACCGCATCTTCCATGTCCTGCGCATAGAAGGCATGGTAACTTCGCTCACCATCACTGCGACCGATATACCAATACATGTACTGGTCGTGCGGGCCACGGTTATCTCCTCTGGCGAGACCCGTCCACTCATGCGACATAACCTCTCCGCTTTCCCAGTTCACGAGCACCGATTTGCTCTTGGAATCAACAAAGAAATATGCCTCCGGATGTTCTGGAGGCGACCTCGCGACCTGGTGCTTTCCTGGCTCTACGGCTCTTATGCCAGCAGCCTGCTCCACGCCGTGGTCAGGATGTTTGATACTCAAGTTCGGCTGGGGTGTCGTCCGGTAGTCCTTCTTTTCCATACCACTTCTCCCGAAGATGAAATCACACTCTCCATCCCTCACGCTCGGTGCTATCAGCGGCTCAGCGCGCACTCCAGGCTTTCGTCCTCTTCCTCGTCGTACTCGCGTTCTTGCTCCGAGGAATGCTCGATCACCCGCTCGTCTGGAACCCTCCATATCGTCGCAGCGGGCAGATATGCCATCTTGTCCCCATTCTGCTCGGTCCACGGTATGACTGCCTCAGTCTCCGTAATCTGCCCCCCCAGTTTCTGGGCAATCTCAAGCGAGCGCTCCCGTTCTGCCTGAGTGCATCCCCTCAAATCCACCACCGCTTCCGCACCTGGCAGAACCACCGGGGCGTTCATAACGGCTTGCCGATATTCACGGATGAGACGTGGGTAGCTTCCCGGAGCGCGAAGCTCCTCCTCCCACAGTTTCTCCACGTAACTGCCGACAATTCTGTATGCCCATCCTTCATTGCGCCAAACACCGTCTTTCTCGACAAGTGTGTTCTCGGCATCTATCCGGCGCATCCGCGGCACTTCGACATGCCGCATCGGCACAGTGCGCGGGCTATATCCCAACTTCTCATCACGCACAGATTCTTTTTCTGGTGCCCACCCTGACGGCATTGCTTTCATTACTCGCCAGGGCGCTACAACGCCGTAAATTGCACAGACCAACTCCGAGTCCTTATGCAGCGATACAGACATCGCCTGCCCCGCTTCAACTCCGGCAACAATATCCTGTCGATCGATCTGACTCAGGCGTTCCTTCACATCGTTCCAACGCCCACTCGGTATCGTTGCATGTAGATGATCTTCTTTTCTGAGCGTGATGGAGACATCCGGCATATTTACCGGAGCCGCCATCTCGGCAAGCCATCGTTTGATGTAGTTCTCCGGCAGAATCCCTCCACGTCTGTCCCGTAGCATGCCCCCCTCGCAGTTGCTGGCATAGGCGAAAATATTTTTGAGAGCCCCGTCAATCTCTCCTATGTAGATGCAACTCCAACGGGGGTTGTGCGGATGGACGTTCTGTTCGTAGGTTTTCTCGAACAGGCACCAAATTGTCGGCCCGCCAGGGCTTTTGAATGCAGCCGCGGTTCGGTTCGTTGTGATCGTTGATCCCATTATTCCTCTCCTCCACAACCAATTGACGGATCGATCCCTCTCAGCCTCGACTCATCCCGCGCGCCCGCTCAACCTCTTCTTCAAGGTCATCCTCTTGTTCTACCGCAGGCATCTCCAACACTCGACCCTCAGTGTGGTGGACTTCGGTTAACACCTGAAGCGTCTCAAGCGCCGTGAGGGCTGTCGCTCCTCCTTCAATGGATGACTGTATGGGATGCTTGTCGTCCGCCTGCTCATTCTGAGCCTCCGGCGGCGATGTCGGCCTCTCAGCCTGAAGTTGCTGAACCACCTCGACCAGACGCTCGCGCTTCTCACGCAGTTCTTGGGTTTGTGGGAAGGAAAGATCGCCTTTCGCCTTCTCCTCCAACTCCGGCAGGTCGCGCTGGGCGCGCTCCAACTGCGACCGGTAGTGCGCAGCCCAAGATTTGTCTGACAAACCCTGAATCCGATTGATCAGCTCGCTCATCAGAGTGCGAACCTTGCCGACCACAAATTTTCCTTGGTCAGAGAATGCACCAAGCGACACTACAGTGCGTTGCCCATCGATGACGTGCAGATCGAGCATAAACAGCTTGTCTTTCTTCTCGTCACTGGACGTTGTGCTCACGTCGCCGACAAGGCGATACCCGTACAGATCGCCAAGTTCTATCTCGGATGATTCGCCACTGACCGTGTGAGCGACGGCATCGTTCGCAGCGTCAACGATCCTGCGCGCAGCGTCCGCCCGCGTGGTCACGGTCTTGCCCTGGATCTTTGCTTCGAACGGAGAGGCATCGCCGATGGCATTGTCGATCGCTGACTCGACAGCGACCTTGTTGGTGTAGCGTTCACCATTGATGGAGATGGAGAACCGCGCTCTCTCCTCTCCACCCTTCTGCGCGTCGATGGCCCCTGTCGCCGCTTTCATGGCCTCGTACTTACTCGAATACGTCTGTCCCTCGATAGTGACGGAACGCAGAGAGGCCGCATCCAACACAGCATTGAGGCGCTGTTGGATATCATCGGCGCGTTGCTCGATCTCCAGGATCTTCGCGGGGTGCTCGGCAAGCGTCCTACGTGCGCTATGAATGGCATCCTGGATGCCGAATACCCGACGACGATGCGCACGCTCCTGAAGTTCGAGCGTGTTGATCTGCGATTCTAGCTTTACGCGCTCCAGAAGAAGGGGATTGCCGGAAGCCAGAGCAGCCATTTCCGCCATACTCGCCGATTCCTCATCCTCGATGTCCATCGAGAATGCGCCGTCGTACTTCCTCAGTCCATTGATCGCGCGAAGTTTCGTGGCGTTGAGATCCCACATCTTAGCGTCCACCGTGCGCTCGGTGGCGTACGCCAAAATCTCAACCTCAAACGACTCCATATACTCGGGGCTCGACGGATCAGCGAACACATTACCCTGCCGGATGATGCGGCCCTCGCGCTGCTCGATGTCACTCGGCTTCCACGTCACGTCGGCATGGTGTAGAGCCACGAGACGGGCCTGTACGTTGGTGCCGGCCCCCATGCGGGCCGTCGAGCCAAGCGTCACGCGCAGTTTGCCGCTGTTCATGGCATCGAATATGGCCTGCTTTTTCTCGTCGGTGTTGGCCTCCTGAATGAAGCATATCTGATCAGCGGGGACACCGAGCGCGATCAGATTATCTTTAATCTGCTGGTAAGCGTTCCACCCACCTTTCTGAGCGTTCCGCAGTTCCTCCATTTCTGACGGATCGTACTCCACCAGCCTATCGGAGATTTCCTGGAAGGCATCCTCATCGCCCGCGCGCAGAGCATTATCTCTGGCGGCGACCAGCTCGTCGTAAGAGTTGAGTCTGGCCTCGTCTCCACTCGCTTTTGGGACTGAACGGTCTAGAAACACGAGCTGTGTACCACGAATGTTGTCAGTAGCCTTGTAGATGCGACTGACATTCTCGGCAATCTTTTCGAGCTTTCCCCCTTGTTCCTTAGAGTTAGAGAGTGAATCCACCGCTCGAATATCCAGCGACACCTTGCGGGCTCGGTCCATCAATCGCAAGCGCTGTTTGTTACGCTCCATTACGTCCTTGATATCATCCAGGCCGTCAAACCCTTGAAGTATTGCCTCCAGTGCCTGGGACTGGGCACTGGTGGGGGCGAGCTTCACGAGCTGGCGCTCACCACTCTTCACCCTTGGGACCGGAAACTCCTTGCCCGCATCCTGCGCATACCACTTCTTGATATCATCGATGGTGACAGCATCGGCAAACTGATAGTAGAGATCCATCATCGAGCGCATGTTCGACCAGGTGCGGCCAAGGCGCGTCACCTCTTTGAGACGACCCGACTCGGTCGGCTCGAAGGCTGGCGTTGCATCTACATATTCCGCTCGCCACGCATCGAAATGCGTAAGGCCGTTCTCTTCCAACTCGTCGGCAGCCAAGTAGCGCATCATCGTGTAAAGCTCGACGACGCTGTTGCTGACAGGGGTGCCGGTCATGAACGTGACGGCGCCGCCGTTCTCGCGCAGCACTCGTACTTTGTTGTAGAGATCCGCGGCCTTACGGGAGCCAATCTTGTTGCCCATGCCGCGCACGCCCGTTAGGCGTGAGGAGTAGTAAAGGTTTTTAAATTCGTGCGCCTCGTCAACCGTTAGGTCATCGACTCCGAGCTGTTCAAACGTCAGTAGACGATCGCGAGCACCTTCCCGCACTTTGTCCATGCGTGCCTGGATTTTTTCCGCGAGCCGTTCTGCCTCCTTGACGCCGAAGGGCTTCCGAAATCCATTTTCGGTGCCGTCTTCTTGGGCCTGCTCCCAGGCCTCTTCGATGGCTTCCTTCGCCTGGCGCATCTCCTTCTCAAGAAAGCGCATTTCGGTTTCCGGAGCGATGCCGATGAATCCAAACGAGGAGTGCGGGACAACCACGATGTCCCAGTCGCCCGTTGCGATTCGGCCGAAGAGACGGCGGCGGCGCTTCTTCTCGAAGTCCTTTTGTCCAGCGACGAGTATCTTCGCAGCGGGGTAGAGCCTATAGATATCCGCTTCCCACTGCTCCACCAAGTGATTCGGGACAGCAATCATCGGCTTTCGCGCCAGTCCCATGCGCCGGCGCTCCATCGCGCGTGCTATGCCTGAGTACGTCTTGCCGGCGCCGACGACGTGGTCCAATAGCCCGAAACTGGATGAGATACCTCGCCAGATCGCGTTCTTCTGGTGGCGGCGCAGGGCAATGACCGCATCCGGCACCTTGCCGGGCAAGGTTAGGTGGCTGCCATCGTACTGACGATTGACGCGGACATTGAATTTCTCATTGTAGGCATCAACAATGCGCTGCCGTCGCTCGCCATCCTTGAAGACCCACTCCTCGAACTCGGCAAGCATCTCACGCGCCTTGAGACTTGCCAGCTCCGTGGCCTCCTTGTCGATCTTCCGGTTCCCCTCGCCATCCGTGTACATCACCACGGGAACTTGGCTGTTCAGGACGCGCTGCAGGATGTAGCTGCCATCGGCTCCATCCGTAGACCACTGATCCCATTTCAACTTGTCAGTGTCTGACACTGACAGGGAGAACACGTTGGTCGCAGAGAAATGAGCGGCACGCGCACTGCCTCCAAACAGGTGCTCGGCGAACCGCGCATAAACATCGGTCGGAACCGTCGTGGAGCCAAGGCGCACAGTTACATTCTCGGCCGTCCACGGCTCCGGCTGCACCCCCTCTAACGCCGCTATGTTCTTATGCAGTCCGGCGGTACGGGCGGCGTTGAGCTTGCGTTTTACCTGACCCGAAAGGTACGCATTGGCCGTTTCCCAGGTTCCCGTCTCCGGGTCCATGAACACCAGCGGCTTCTCGTGGTTCTGCAGCTCCTCGATGGCCACCTCGGGACTAACGCCTCGCAGTTCCGCGATGCGCTCCATGTCCACTACACCACGCTCCGACAGGCTAATCGCCAGCGCGTCCGCGGCGGTGGCAGCCCTGGTTGGAGGATCGTACTTCAGTACAACGCGGCTCTTCAGAATCGGTGCGGCCTCCGCGTACTCCCGCTGTACCTCCAGCCCGGTTTTTTCGGCTTGAGCCTGGGTGCGTTCCGGTTGATACTTCACCTCCAGCGCTGTGATGAGCCCACCGTCTGGCATGGTCATGGCGAGATTCATGTTGACTCGGCGGTTGACCGGCCCGTGCTCATCCACGAATGTTTTGTAGGCCGATGACAACTTCTCTCGATTGGCCTCCATCATCTTCGCGGGAGCGTCCTCAGTCTCCAGCACGAGTTGTTTCTTCAGAATGTCACGCAGGTTCACCATGCCCTTCAGGCGCTCGTAACCTGTCTTTCCCAGTCGCAGGCTGGCCGGTACCTCCGTGTGGTTCAAGTAAGTAGTGCGCTTGAAGGAGTTGCGTTTGGTGGGTTTACCCTCCTTTACTTCTTTGACAGGCTTCCCGTCCTCGCCCATCGCCACCTCCAACCGATACCAACGTCCCTCAGAGTCAACTGATAGGTGATCGCTCCATGGACTGTCGGGCGTTATGGTCTGGCGGGCAGCGATAGTGCCGCCGTCCGGCGCCTCGCGCTCGATGACTCGAATGAGATTTCCATCGCCATCGAACCCAACGTGTCCGGGCTCCTCCTTGGCGACAGCAATGCGCATTGCCTCGGAGAGAAGATCAAAGCGCTCCTGTGTCTTCGTCAGTACCTCGTCTCCCAGGTCGGAGATGCGCTCAGGCAGACGGGCAATTGCTTTCTCTAGCGCTGCGTGCAGCTCCGTGGCGGGGAGCGTGACACCGATGTCGTCTTTTTGCATGGAACCGGAGCGGTCCATGATGCCGAGAACTTGCTCCGGATGGTCCTTGAAGTACGCATTGACCACCATGGGTTCGCCGCCCAGCGGGTCTGCGACCTCGGCCGTGGCTAACCACTTTGGAATCATGTCGGCGCGGCGGCGTCGCTCGGCGGCTTGCTGGCTCGTCTCGCCCTTCGCGGGAGCGTGGCCCTCCTCGGAGAACGCCTGCCGCATAGCTTCCTCAGTCGCCACATCGTGGCGCTGGAAGATGAGAATATCGGTCACAACCTCGGTGCGCGCATTTTCCTTGAACGCGGAACTGGGGAGCCGAATAGCGGCTACCAGTCTCGCCTTCCTCGCGAGCGCGCGGCGGTCGCTTTCGTCCTGCGCATCCATCACGTAACGGGAAACGACGTTGATCTGCAAGCCCCCTGGTCGCACCGCGTCGAGGGCGGCTAGCAAGAACTGGTTGTGGATCGACTTGCCGTGCAGCTCGGGCTTGTACTGAAACCGCAGAGACTCACTGCCGAAGGGTGGGTTTCCGATGCTCAGAGCAAAAGCACTGTCGGCCAGCGGGACGTACTGGAACCCGGAGTTGAGCACTGTCGCCGCCGGGTACAACGCCGCAGCAATGCGGGAGGTGACGTTGTCGTATTCAACTCCAATAAACTTCGCTGGCACATCCCTCGGCGCCAGGCCGAGAAAGTTACCGGTGCCCATGGAGGATTCCAGCACCAAACCACCGCGGAAGCCGAGGCGCTGAGCGGCGTTCCACATAGCAGACACGACAGTCTCCGAGGTGTAGTGCGCATTGCGCGTCGAGCGCCGCGCCGCGGCGTACTCGTTCGGAGTCAGGATATCTTTCAGCGCCTCGCCACGAGCGCTCCAGCGGTCCTTAAATTGCCCGGTGATCGGATCAGGGAAGGCGTTGGAAAGGCCACCCCACCCGACGTAGCGGGCGAGAAGCCGCTGTTCTTCCAGGGTCGCGCGCCGACGCTCCGCCTCGATAGTCTTAAGCGCCCGTATGGCCGCTAGGTTATCGTTGAACTTCTCGACCTCACCACCCTCGCCGAGTCGCAGCTCAGGGGTGATGCAGAAGTTCTGCGCTGGTAGGTTGGGGACCGACTCCGGAGTTACTCGCTCCGCTTCTGGTACTCGCGCTCTAGCGCGCTGAGTTCCTTCCTGGGCCACGGCTCCTCCGCCGCGCCCGCCTCGGGCGGCAGGAGAATGTATGTCTTCAGCACGACGTGCTCCGCGTCGTGCTGGCGGTCTCCTCCTCTCATCAACGGCAACATCCTGGCCTGCGCCTGCTTCACCGAGGTCTGAAGCGTCTGGTTCAGTTTCCCGCTCGCCTCCAGAGCTGCCACCTTGTTGGGCAACCACTTCGCCCAGTGCTTTCTGGCCTTCGCCGCCTAAAACTCCTACTAGCTCTAGGTTGGAGACCGACTCCGGAGTTACGTGTTCCGCTTCTGGTACTCGCGCTCTAGCGCGCTGAGTTCCTTCTTGGCCCACGGCTCCTCCGCCGCGCCCGCCTCGGGTGACAGGAGAATGTATTTCTTCAGTACGACCTCCTCCGCTTCGTGCTGGCGGAAGCCTTGATGATTCATCAACTCCAACATTTCGGCCTGCGCCTGCTTCGCCGCGGTCTGAAGCGCCTGGTTCAGTTCCCCGCTTGCCTGCAGAGTTGCCACCTTGTTGGGCAACCACTTCGCCCAATGCTTTCTGGCCTTCGCTTGAAACTCCTGCTCGCTCATTGTTGCCTGCCTCCTGAGTAACGACAGTATCCTGCAATTGTATCGCACCCTCGGTGCCCGTGCCTTCGGGCGTAGAGGGTCCGACCGTGGTCAGCTCGTGCTCTTGATCAAGCCCAAACCTGACACTCTCATTCATCAGCTCGCGCAAACTATCCGCGTGAATGACCTCCCGAGGTGAGCCATCGACCCACACTTCAGAGTGAAACCGGTCGGCCTCGAACCAGACCTTACCGTTGAAGTTCCCGCTAGCATGTCGCCCCCATCGCTCTGCGGGCCTCTGCCGTAGGAATTTCTCGAAGCCCTCGTCGATCTCGTGATCGAAGTTGCTCATCCCCGATCTCTCAGGCCATTCCTCAGTGCCACGAAAGATGAGTTGCGATCTCACCGAGTCAGGTTTGGAATAGTCAACTTCGGGACCAGGACCCCGTTCCTCCACCGTTGAATTTAGGTGAGTCCGAAATTCATCGGTAGTGCGCACCGGCTCCGATGAGACACTCAGCAGCACGGCCATGCCGCGCTCCTCATGGAGCGAAGTCATATCCTTTACGCGCTGCCGCGCCTGCGCGGCACTATCGAACTTACGGCCCGGTAGAGCCTCATTGTTCGTACCAGCGAAATACAGGGTATAAGAACTATCCGTTCCTCGACGACTCTGCACTCGTCGATGATCCGGCACCGCGTTGTCGTTTGAGTTCAACCACAGCACCAGATCCTCCGCCACAGTCATCTGCGGGAAGGTCGGCTTCACAACCACCGGTACTATCACTCTGGGCCGAGTTGTCTGTTGCACGTTCTGCAGAGTTCGCTCGCGGTCGAGGCTCAACACGTACTCAGTGATCGCCTCCGCATCACGCGAGGCACGGAAGATTTCGTGCTTATCCTCCTTTAACACCTTAACCCATGATGAAACATAGGAGGCATGGTTCACCATGTTAGGAATACCGAGGCGGTCGGCTAGGAAAAGGCTTGCCAGCTCCATGCGCAGCTCTTCCTGGGCGTACTCAGGATCACCGAACACGCCGAACTTGCGATCCAGGCGAGACGGGTGACCCGTCCAGTGACACAGCTCATGCAACGCCCTGGCGTAATACCGTGCGGGCGACTGAAACTGCTTGCGTTGCGGAAGATGGATGCTGTCGTTTGTCGGGCTGTAGAACGCCTTATCGACCTGGTCGTGGATGATCTGTGCACCCGATGACAGCAGAATTTGCTCCGCGCGCTCAATAGGGTCCCACTCGTGAGCCGCATGCTGCAGCTCTGGGATGCCATCGATCTGAGCAGCGTTGAAGACCTTCGAGAAAAACACCATCGGACGCGGCAAGCGCACCGTCTCGGTCTCAGGCTTGCCATCCTCGCCGAGGACAGGGCTGCCATCCTCATTCGTCTTCTCGCGTGTCTCCTCAAACTTCCAGTATTCGATGGAGAAGGGATTTCTCTTCTCAACATCGCGTACCCGCCAGCCTTTTGATTCAGCCTGCTTGGACGTCATCCAGCGCGGGTCGGGGTACCCACGCCGAAGGCCGTGAGACTGCAACCCGATGGAATTGCCACCACGGTAGCGCTTCCCAGTGACCGGGTTAATTGGCATGCTTGAACGGCCGTCCCACGACTTCTGCCAAGGCGCTGTTCCGTCGATAAGCTGCTTGATGAGTTGGTCTGTCAGGTCACGACGATAGTCCGGTCTCTCAGCCATGACGGGGGCTACTCCTTGGCGCTCGCGGCCAGCGCCGCGTGAGCCACGAATCCATCCAGACCTTGGGAGGACTCCACCGCGTCCTTCTCGCTCATGGCGTCTTCCAGGAAGGCGCCCATGTCGTCGGCTTCAGCAAGCGAATACGACTCCCAGTTACGATCCGGCACTGCTCCCATAAAACCCTCCTCTAGCGGCTCACGCCGCCACTGATGTGGTCGTCCAGATCAAGATCCTGGGTAGGTTCCGCGCAGTTCTCGTTGCCTTGATGGCATTCGTTGGAAGTACGGGTGTCCATAAATAGATAGGCGTCTCCACCGGGCGAAGGTACAGATCTGGAAGGCGCGCGAACCTCTCGCAGGGCAGCGCGCCACTGCCGTTCTGCTTGGCTGCTCACTGGCCTTGGGGCATGTATCCGGGCCGTTTCCCGCGCAGTCAGAGGTCTCAAAGGCTGGCTCGTGGGGACTCCCGGCAGTGGAGGTGAAACTGCCACGACCTTACCGAGTAACCATCGAGCAATCCGGGCGATTCTATTCATCGGCAACATCCGCGGGATGGCGTCGCGATGGAGAAACTTCGTTGGGTCCGCGAACGTGGGGCTCGCCGCCGCGAGGCACAGTCCGGGCAGATAGCGGGCACCACGCCGCGAGAGAGGTTTTGATGTTCAAGCCAGATTCCTTGCCCATACTAGGGCCACAATCTGGACTCGAATATATCAGTTGTCCTATATTTTAGTCAGAGAAATGCGGGACATGCGTCCCGTCTCGGCAAGATGGGTTGGTGTGAAATGCATCACACCACCACGATCTACGAACCCAAAAAACAAAGGGCGGGCGACTTATTGACAGTCAGCCCGCCCCTTGGCTGCAAACCGCGCTTCACGCGCGCGCGAGGCCGCAATTAACCCATCGCCACGCCGCGCCCGGCGGCCTGCTCCTCCTGCTCCTCCTCGGCCTCGTGCTCCTGCTCCTGGGTTGGCTGCTCCTGGCTCAGAAGCCGATCGGCCTGTTGCTGCTCCTGCAGGGCCGCCCGGTGAGGTTCGCGAACAATGGCGCGCTCGACTTGTTTGTCAGACAGCGCCGGCACCGCGGACACCTGATCCATCTGCGCTGTCATCGCATAGTTCCTAACGACGTGCTTCAACGCCGTGTCAATATGGATTTCATTGTAGCCACCGCCCATACCAGACTCGTGATCCTTCGCAGAGGCAAACCTAACGCCAACATTTAGCCTCTGGCCGAGGTAGAAGCAGTCCCATCGATACCGCATCTCCAGATCCTTGGTCTTATCTATCCGCGGAATCCTCGGATCTCGCTCCAAGTAGGAATTCAGCGTCAGGCCATCACCCTTCATGCGCTCGATCCCAGCCTCTGCAACCTTGCGCAGAACCTCAAAATCCTTACCCTGAATCTTCATGCTGCCTCCGAACCTCAGCGGCCCAGGTCGCGGGAACGCTTTCTGGTGTGCGTCTGGTCCATTTCGAGCTGGCGCTCCTTCTGCTGGACCCTCTCCCTAACTTCATCCAGACGCTCGCTCGCTTGACTCTTCAGGAGCGAACCG
>Ga0068863_100001348_pt1 | contig 24422 bp, 18 predicted proteins | sample KBSSwiS62_FD_66596 | JGI IMG/M metagenome (GOLD analysis project Ga0068863, IMG submission 66596) | Switchgrass rhizosphere microbial communities from Kellogg Biological Station, Michigan, USA - KBS Switchgrass S6-2 | ecosystem: Host-associated > Plants > Roots > Rhizosphere > Soil ... | reverse complement strand
GCTGATGTCCTCCTTCGCGGCGAGTGTGCCGTCACCTGTCGGCCCGTCGTCCCGGTCGTCCGGGTCGTCGAAGTCGGCGAAGGGGTCGAGTGGGTAGTGCAGGATCGGCTGGGCGTCGTAGGGCAGGACCCAGCCCGGCTCCCAGGGCAGGTTGCCGGCCGGGTCGCACCAGATGACCTGGAGGGCGTCGACGGGCGGACCGTCGGCTGCCCGGTGGCGCCGGTTCGCCCCGACGAGAAGGTCGGCGCTGTTGTCCGGGTCGACGTCGAGGAGCGCGAGCCGGGGCCAGCCGGGGAAGTCGGCGCACTGCTGGTGGGTGGCGAGGCGCTGGCCGTCGCGCACGTGCTCGCCCAGGACGTTGAGGATCTCGGCGGCCGCGCCCAGGCGTAGCCCGACGATGACCAGCTCGGGGTGCTGGTCGTGGGCGGTGAGCCCGACGGTGTAGGTGAAGCGAGGCCGGCCGTGCATGGCCGCGACGGACTGCAGCGCCCATCCGTGGGTCTCGACGGCCGCTGCGATGAGGGCGTCGAACCGGCGCTCGAACTGTGCGCACAGCTCGTCGAGCAGATTGTCGGGACTGACGAGCTGGGCGGGCGGGGCGCTGGCGCCGTCGGTGTGCTGGCGCGGGCCGGAGATCATCGTCAGATGAGGGTGCGTCCGGGGTCCGGGATCGCGGGTGCTTGCCATGGCGTCTCCTGCGGTTGCGCTGGGAACGCCCCCTCGGGGTGTTGCCGCCGGGTCGGGTGGCGGCGGGTCTGCTCCGTTCGCCTGGATGCGGGTGCCGTGGTCCTCCGGTGAGTCACCGTAATGGCTGGTCGTGGGGGCGGCAGGCGGGCTGGGGACGCCCGAGCCTCGTCCACAGGATGACCGTGAGTCCGGCCTGGGATGTAGGCCCAGTGGGGGCTCGCCGCCGCGTCGCGCGGTGCGTGCCTGGCGGCGGCAAGGGCGCGCCTCGCCCAGGCCTGGGCGAGGCGCGCGGTGACCAGGCCGGCGGCCCGGCCGAGGCGGGCCGCCAGCGGGCGGCTCCGGTCAGCCGTCGCTGGGGTCCAGATCGAGCGCGAGGCTGTTCATGCAGTAGCGCTGGCCGGTGGGCCGCGGGCCGTCGGGGAACACATGGCCGAGGTGCGAGCCGCAGCGCCCGCAGCGGACCTCGGTGCGGATCATGCCGTGGGAGCGGTCCTCGATGTACTCGACGGCGCCGGGGGTCAGCGGCTCGTAGAAGCTGGGCCAGCCGCAGCCGGAGTCGTACTTGGTGTCGGAGGAGAACAGCGGGTTGCCGCAGCCGCCGCACTGGTAGGTACCGGTCTGCTTGCTGTAGGTGTAGGCGCCGGTGAAGGGCCGCTCGGTCGCGGCCTGGCGCAGGATGGCGTAACGCGCGGGATCGAGGAGGGCGCGCCACTCGGTGTCGGTGCGGACGACCTTCTCGCCCGCGGCCGGGTCCGCCGGCCGGGCGGTCTCCGTGGCGGCGGGGTCGGTGTGGTCGCTCATGGTGCTCCTCTGGTGGCGGTGGGCCGTAGTCAGGGGTGCTGCCCGGGTTCGCCTGGCCGGCTGTCCCGCTCTGGGGCGGGTGTCCGTTCGTCGGGCGCATCGGGTGCAGCGGCTGTCTGGCCGGAGGAATTCCCGCCGGCTCGGCCCGCCGCGCGCCCGCTGACCACGGCTGACCGCAACGGGGCGCGGGCGGCGATCAGGGCGTGCGGGCCTCGGGATGGGTGCTGGTCAGGTCCTCGGGCCGGCCAGCGGGGATTCGGGAGCGGAGCGGCGCGCCGCCGGTGCGTCCGCTGCGGGGGCGTGCAGGACGGGGAGGGCCGCGGCGGCGGCGCCGGCGCTGAGGAAGGCGGCGAGGGTGCCAGTGGCGGGTGAGAGCTTTCGCTGTGCGGTCGCGGTCGTGAGGACGGCCGTGTCGATGGTGTCCGCGATCAGGCCGGCCCAGACCCAGCCGTCGGTGGGCTGGCGGTGGGCGAGGGCGTGCAGCAGGCCGGCGCCGAGGGCGAGGTCGCGGCCGCCGAGGAGCCGGGCGGTCCAGGCGGCGCGTTCGGCGGTGACGCGGTCGATGCCGGTCACGCGCAGGGCCGTGACGGGACGCGCGAGGGCGGCCACGCCGAGGCCACAGCGGACCGCGGCGAACAGGCCAAGATAGGGGCGGGCGCCGGCCCGCCCGGCGAGGGCCGCCAGGAGCGGGACACGCGGTATGGCCATGGTCTCGTTACGAGCCCTTCCGTTGTGGGAACGTCTCGGCTGGCCGGGTCGTTCGGACTGCTGAGACACCGGTAATCGACAACGCTCGGAGGGGTTTCTATGGGCGAGCGCGTTCTGCGGGGCAGCCGTCTCGGCGCGGTGTCCTACGAGACCGACCGCAGCACGGAGCTGGCGCCGCGGCAGACCGCGTCGTACGACTGTCCGAACGGTCACCAGTTCACCATGCCGTTCGCGGCCGAGGCCGAGGTTCCCTCGGTCTGGGAGTGCCGGGTGTGCGGTGAGGCGTCGGTGATCGTGGATGGGGAGCGGCCGGAGCCGAAGAAGGCCAAGCCGCCGCGTACGCACTGGGACATGCTGATGGAGCGCCGGACGACCGCGGACCTGGAAGAGGTTCTCGCGGAGCGGCTGGCCGTGTTGCGTGGCGAGGATCGTCAGGCGAGTTGACCCGTGGCGGGTCCCCGGCCGGATGATCCGCCGGGGGTGACGGTACGCAGTCGGCACAGACAAGCCGGATAGCACGGAGATAGCACGGAAAAGGGGCGTGGCCGGTGGTCGCGCCCCTTTTCGGCATGTTCGCCGTCCGGTCAGCTGTCACCGGTGGCCCGCTGCTGGACGGGGGCGTCCATGGTCGCCGTACCGCTGGGAGCGCTGCCGCCCGCCGCCGCGCCGTTGGGGGACGTCGTGGGGATGGGGGTCGCCTCGCCGGTGGCGGGCTTGGCGAGGTGGGTTGGCGGGCTGACGAGGGCCGGTTCCTGCGCGGGCACCGGGACGGCCACCGCGGGGACGGGCACCGGGCGGGCTTCGGCGGGGCCGCGCCGACCGGAGGCGACGGCCCACAGCGCCGTCCGCCAGAACGCCTCGATGATGATGGACCGGCTCATCTTGGAGGCGCCGCGTTCCCGTTCGACGAAGGTGATGGGGACTTCGGCGACGCGGAAGCCCTGGCGCCAGGCTGTCCAGGCGAGGTCGACCTGGAAGCAGTATCCCTGGGACTGGATCTGGTTGAGGTCTCGGGCGCGCAGCACGTCGGCGCGGTAGGCGCGGTAGCCGGCGGTCGCGTCGCGCAGCGGGATGCCGAGGGCGGCGCGGACGTACAGGTTGGCGCCGCGGGACAGGACGAGGCGGCGGCGCGGCCAGTTGCGGACCTGGCCGCCGCGGACCCAGCGGGAGCCGATGACGAGGTCGGCCGTGGCGAGGCGGGCGAGCAGCCGGGACAGTTCCTCGGGCTGGTGGGAGCCGTCGGCGTCCATCTCGACGATGACGTCGTAGCCGTGGCGCAACGCCCAGGAGAAGCCGGCGACGTAGGCGGAGCCGAGGCCTGACTTTCCGGCGCGGGGCAGGAGGTGGACCTGGGTGTCCTCGCGGGCGAGCTCCCTGGCGATCTCTCCGGTGCCGTCGGGGCTGTTGTCGTCGATGATGAGCAGGTCGACGGTGGGGTTGGCCTCGCGGAGCCGGCAGGCCGTGCGGCTGATGTTCTCCCGCTCGTTGTATGTCGGCATGCAGACAACTACCCGGTGGGCGTCCACGCCGTTCCTTTCCTGTCCGCGGCCGTCGGGCCGGTGGCCTGTCCGTGGGGAGGCCAGGGGGTTCGACGCATCGAGCGGAGCCTGATGCGTGGGGATGGCGTCCCACGGGGTGCCGTCGTGGTCAGGGCCGGTGCCCGTCAGGCCGGCGGTTGTCGCGGGCCGTGGGCGCCGGCGCCCGGTGGCGATTCCAGCAATAATGGCCGCCGCCGCGAGGGCGGTCGCGACCGCCTCCGGGATGGCGCCGACTCGGTCGGCCAGGGTGCGTGCGGTGCGCAGCGGCAGGGTGGCGGACAGTATGCCCGGCTGGTAGAGACCGGTCTGGCTGAGCACGGTGCCGTCCGGGGTGATGATGGCGCTCTGGCCGCTGGTGGAGACCTGGATCGTCGCGCGGCCGTGCTCGACGGCGCGGATGCGGCTCATGGCCAGTTGCTGCTGGCTTTCACCCTTGCGGCCGAAGGATGCGTTGTTCGTCTGGATGACGAGCAGCCGCGCGCCCTGGTCGACGGAGGCGCGGACGTTGCCGTCGTAGGCGACCTCGAAGCAGATGACGTCGCCGATGACGGTGTGGGCAGCGGGCAGGACCGCGGGGCCGGTGCCGTGGACGAAGTCGTTCGGCATCTGGTCTGCGAACCGTTTGATCAGTTTCTGCAGGACGGGCCGGCCGGGGAGGTATTCGGCGAACGGGACGGGTTTGTGCTTGATGTACATGTGGCCGCCGTAGCCGTTCGGCGTCCAGATCAGGCCGGCGTTGCGGACGTGGCCGGCGCCGGGGCCGTCGAGGACGGCGCCGACGAGGATGTCGGTGCCGACTGCCTGGGCGGCCTCGTTGAGGAGGTTGGCGGCGTCGGGGTCGTCGAAGGGGTCGAGGTCGGAGGAGTTCTCCGGCCAGACGACGAGGCCGGGCGCGGGGACGGTGCCGGCGCCGACCTGGGTGGCGAGTTTGAGGGTTTGCTCGACGTGGTTGGTGGTGACCTGGAGCGGCCGGCCGAGGGCGTCGTAGCCGCCGTTCTCGGGGACGTTGCCCTGGATGGCGGCGACGCGCAGGGTGCCGTCCTGGGCGCCGGTGGGTAGCGGGACGGCGAGGCCGGCGGTAGCGAGTGCGGCGATGCCGAGGGCGGGCAGCGCGGCGCCGAGCGCGAGGCTGCGCCGAGCGCGGCTGGCCGCGGTGGGCTGGTGGCTGTGGGTGGGGGTCAGGCTGCCGGTGCCGGTGGCGCCGTCGGTGGGGGTGGGGTCGGCGATGCCGAGGCGGCGGGTGAGCGCGGCGTGGCTGGTGCCGGTGAGGGTGCGCAGCGCGAGGGCGAGCAGCGCGCCGGTGGCGGCGACGGCGAACGTGAGGGCCGGCGCGCCGGCGACGGCGGCGAGCGGCGTGTAGGGGGTGTGGGGCTGGCTGAACGCGAGCCTGCCCCAGGGGAAGCCGCCGAACGGCTCGCGGCCGCGCAGCGCCTCCTGGCCGACCCAGACGCAGCCGATGGCGGCCCAGGAGTACCAGGGCTTCAGGCGTAGCGCGAGGGTGGTGGCCGGGCCGGCGATCGCGAGGATCGCGGCCTCGGCCGCGGCGAGAGCGATCAGCGCGTCGAGGCCGACGTAGTCGACGAACCTTAGCAGCGGCAGGAAAAACCCGAGGCCGAACAGGAAGGCCAGGCCGTAGGAGGCGCGTAGGCGGCGGCCGTGGGCGAGCAGGGTGAGCGCGGCGACGGCGACGGGGGCCAGCGGCCAGGCACCGACCGGCGGGAACGCCAGGTAGAGCAGGACCCCCGCGCCGAGGGCGGCCAGGCTGCGGGCGAGCGTCGCGGGGCGGGGTCGTCGGGGCCGACGGCGCGGCCGGCCGGCTGTGGGGGTGCTCGGGCCGTCCGGCTCGCCGCCGGACCCCGGCAGCCATCCGGGCGCGGTCGCGGCGGGTGGCGAGCCGGTGGGCGCAGGGGCGGCGGACGGGGGTGTCACGGGTCCCAGTGTGCAAGAGAGCGCCACGACGGTGTGCCGGAGTGTCCGTCTCGTCCGGCCAGGCCCCGGTCGGCGACGTACTGCTCGAACGCCTGGTCGTCGCGGCGCGCGGCCACCGTCCGGCATCGCCGTCCCCTTTCGCGTCGTCGGTCCGTCCTGCAGACGCCGCGGCGACGGATCGGGGCGATGGTGGCTCGCACAACGCCGGGGCAATGGTCGGGTTGCCGGGGCGGCTGGGGCCGGGCGGCGTACACGCCTTGCTCGGGTGTCCTGCCGGGGCTCGGGATTCGGGAGGACGGCGTCCCGGTGGGCGGGCGTTTAGTGGGTGGCGTCGTGCAGGACGGTGCCGGTGAGGACGGTGCGCAGGCAGGTCGGGTCGGGTCCGGCGAGGTCGGGCAGCAGCCGTGCCGGTTCGCCCGCGGGACCGGTGGGCAGCTGCCAGACCGCGAACGTCGCCGGGTTGCCGGCGGCCAGGGTGCCGTCGGTTCGGGCGCGGGCGGCGTGCCAGCCGCCGCGGGTGGCGGCGTCGAAGGCGGCCGCTGGGGTGAGGCGGGCGGCCGGGGTGTGGTGCCCGGTGGCGGCGCGGATGGCGCCCCATGGGTCGAGTGGGGTGACGGGGGCGTCGGAGGACAGCGCGAGGCGGACGCCGCCGGCGGCGAGGGCGGCGAACGGGTTCATCGCGGCGGCCCGCTCACCGCCCAGGCGGGTTGCGTACATGCCCTGCTCGCCGCCCCAGTACGCGTCGAAGGCGGGCTGGACGGCGGCGACGGCGCCGAACCGGGCGAGGGCGGCGATCTGGGGGGGATGGACGAGTTCGCAGTGCTCGACTCTCGGCCGGGTCGCGGCGACGCGGGTGAGGCCGGTGGTGTCGGCGGCGGCGGTGAGGCCTGCGAGGACGGTGTCGACGGCGGCGTCGCCGATCGCGTGGAAGCCGGGCTGCCGGCCGGTGGCGACCGCGGTGAGGATGAGGTCGCGGACGGTGGTGGCGTCGAGCGCGGGAGGCGGCCGATGGCTGGGCCGGTCGGCGTAGGGGGCGCGCAGCGCGGCGGTGTGGGAGCCCAGCGAGCCGTCGACGAACAGGTCGCCGCCGAGGCCGACGCGTTGGCTGCCGTCGGGGTCGAGGTCGGCGAGGAGCGCCGGGTCGCCGGCCCAGTAGCCGGTGATCGCGGGGCCGGGCTCGGCGGTGGCGTGGGCGAGCAGGGCGGCCAGGTCGTCGGCGGAGGACACCTCGGGGCCGGCCATCTCGTGCAGTGCGGCGATCCCGAGCCTGGCGGCGGTGGCCCGCAGCCGCCGCCACGCGTCCGCGCGCTGGCCCGGGGTGATCGTGTCGTAGGCGTGGACTCGGGCGGCGTGGTGGGCGTCGTCGCGGACGAGCCCGTCGCCGAGCCAGCCGGCCTGGCCGGCGGCGCCGGACGCGGCGGCCAGGTGGCCGGACACGGCGGCGGTGTGGCCGTCGACGCGGGCCAGGTAGACCAGCCGGCCGCCGGCGGCGCGGTCGAGCTCGGCTGCCGTGGGTGGGCGTCCTTCGGGCCAGCGGGTCTCGTCCCAGCCGGTGCCGAGCAGCGTCGTGCCGCCAGGGGTGGCGCTGGTGGCGGCGCGGACGGCGTCGAGCGCGGCGGTGAGCGTCGGCGCCGCGGCGAGGTCGAGGCCGCCGAGGGCGAGTCCGGTGGCGGTGGCGTGTAGGTGGGCGTCGACGAAGGCGGGGGTGACGAGTGCGCCCGCGAGTTCGACGACCTCGTCGACGTGTCCGGCGCCGGCCAGGTCCGGGTCGGTGCCGAGCCAGGCTATGACGGGCCCGATGGTGAGCAGCGCCGTCGCGGCTGGCAGGTCGTGGCTGTGGATGTGGCCGCCGCGGTAGAGCACGACGCGGCTGGCGGTGGGTCGGCTCGATCCTTGCTGGCCTGGTCCTGACGGGTCCGGGCCAGCGGCCCGACGCGTTCGGCTGCTCACGGCTGCGAGTCTGCCGAACCGGGCGTGGCGCGGGTTCGCGGCCCGCGGACGGGACGGCGGGGTCGTCGCCGTGGGGAGGGGAGCGCGTGTCGGGCGGGCCGGCGGCGGCCGGGCGAGGTTCTGGCTGGTCTGGATCCTGCGGCGGTCACACGGCCGGGGGGCGGCCCTCGTAGGGGGTGGACAGGACGACGAGGGTGCGGGTGGAGACGTTGGCGGCGGCGCGGATCTGCTGCAGGAGGGTCTCCAGGTCGGCGGGTTCGGGGACGCGGGCCTTGAGCAGGTAGGACTCCTCGCCGGCGACCGAGTGGCAGGCCTCGATCGCGCCGAGGTGGCGCAGCCGGTCGGGGGCGTCGTCTGGCTGGGAGGGGTCGATCGGTTTGATCGAGATGAAGGCGGTGAGTGGCAGGCCGACTTTCGACGGGTCGAGCTGTGCGCTGTAGGAGGTGATCACGCCGCGCTGCTCGAGCCGGCGGACCCGCTGGTGGACCGCGGAGACGGACAGGCCGGTGGTGCGGGCGAGGTCGGTGAAGCTCATCCGCCCGTCCGCGCACAGCAGGCGCACTATCTGCCGATCGAGATCTTCGAGCACAGCCCGCAGAGTATGACCTGATCACGGGGGAGTCCCGGGGCGGTCGGTGTGGTCGTGCGCGGCTTCGGCCATCGGGTCCTCGCGTATGCCGCGGCGGCGCGGCGAGTTCCGGGCCGCAATAGCCCTTTTGGGTGGGTTTGGGGTTTGCCTGGTCCTACCGGAGGGCCGCTGGATCCGCCTGGGGATAGCCATCGCGTAGGACCAGGCGACGCGCCGATCGGGCTACGGCTGGGTCGGGTGCGCGGGGCGGCGTGGGGGGCTGTCGGTGGCCCGTGCCAGGGTGGGCATGTGAGTACGGCAGCGAACGAAGCCGGACCTGTCCGATCGGCGGCGCGGGCCGGGCGGGAGCCCGCGGGCCCCACCCGAGATGCCGCACCCTCGCAAGACCCCGGGCCCGGGGTCGAGCCGGGCGGCGGCCTGGTGCTGGTCGACACGCCGTCGCTGTACTTCCGGGCGTTCTACGGGGTGCCGCGGTCTGTGACGGCGCCGGACGGGATGCCGGTCAACGCGGTGCGCGGGCTGTTGGACGTGCTCGCCCGCCAGATCACCGACCTGCGGCCCGCGCACCTGGTGTGCTGCTTCGACGGCGACTGGCGCCCCGCGTTCCGCGTCGAGCTGGTCGAGTCGTACAAGGCGCACCGGGTGGCCGAGGTGCTGGACGCCGCCGCTGTGCCGGCGTCGGTCCCGGTGTCCGCGAGCGTCCCGGCGGCCACCGGCGAGTCCGGGGACCCGGCGGCCGGGACGGGGGCGGCCGCGGGCACCGGGGCGGTCGGCGTCGCGATCGAGGAGGTGCCCGACGAGCTGACCCCGCAGCTGCCAGTGATCGACGCGGTGCTCGACGCGTTCGGGATCTGCCGCGTCGAGGCCGCCGGTTTCGAGGCCGACGACGTCATCGGCACGCTCGCGACCCGCTTTCCCCACGGCGCCGGGCGCGGCTGGTCGCAGCTTGACCACGACGAGGCCGCGGGTGGTGCCCTGGCCGGCCCGGTGGACGTCCTGACCGGCGACCGGGACCTGTTCCAGCTCGTCCGCGACGACGTCCCGGTGCGGGTGCGGTATTCGGTGGAGAAGTTCGCCCTCGTCGACGAAGCGGCGGTGAGCGCCCGCTACGGCGTGCCCGGCCGGGCCTACGGCGACTTCGCGACGCTGCGCGGCGACCCGTCCGACGGCCTGCCCGGAATCGCCGGGATCGGCGCGAAGACGGCGGCGGCGCTGCTGACCCGGTTCGGGTCGCTGGACGCGGCCCTGGCGGCGCTCGACGCCGGTCAGGTCGACGGGTTCCCGGCGGGTGCGCGCCGCCGCCTGGCGGACGCCCGGGACTACCTGGACCGGGCGCGGATCGTGGTGCGGGTCGTGCCAGACGTGCCGCTGCCGGCGTTGGCGACCGAGCTGCCCGCCGTCCCCGCGGATCCCGATCGGGTGCTGGCCCTGGCCGAGCGGTACGGCCTGGCCGGCGCCGCGACCCGGCTGACCCGGGCCCTGGCAGCCGCCGCGGTTGCCCGGGCCGGCTGACGGCGGCCGGTTGCTGCCGTCGGACCCGCCCGAGGCCGCCGAAGGCCGCCTGGGCGCCGGGAGATCTGTCCCACATCGGGGTAGAGAGGACGGGACGGGTAGCGGCGGCGGCGGCGCCGACGCCGGGCGAGGCGGGCCTCCCGGACTGCCGGGCCGCGGCGGTAGAGACTGCGGGTGTTGGGCTGGAAGGAAGGGAACGACGCCGGGCGCGGCCAGTGGGCCGCGGGCCAGGCACGAGGGTCGGCGGCCGGGTGCTGGGGGCGCCGTTTCGGGGGGCCGGTAGTTTGACCAGTCATACTCCGGCCTGGGCTGCGCGCCGCACGGTCTCCGGGACACCCACCTCGGTGTCCCGCCGTCGTCTAGCGTGGCCCGGCGGATGTCGGTGGTGTACGTGGTCGCGGAGGTGACGGGTGGGGCTGCGGGAGCGGCTCGCGGGCAGGCGCGTGTTCCTGACCGGGGTGACGGGGTTCGTCGGGGAGGCGCTGCTGGAGCGTCTGCTGTCGGACTTCCCGGACACCGAGGTCGTCGCGCTGGTGCGCCCCCGCGGCGGGCAGGACGGCGCGGCGCGGCTGCGCCGCCAGTTGCGCAAGCCCGCGTTCGCGGCGTTGCGGAAGCGGATCGGCGACGGGGCGGTGGAGACGCTCGCGGCGCGGGTCGAGGTCCTCGACGGGGATCTCGCGTCGATGCCGGACCTGCCGGCCGACATCGACCTGGTGATCCACTGCGCGGGTGAGGTGTCGTTCGACCCGCCGATCGACGAGGGTTTCGCGACGAACGTCGGCGGTGTTCGGGAGCTGCTGCGCGCCGCCCGCGCCGGCGGGGCGTCGCCGCACATCCTGCATGTCTCGACGGCGTACGTGGCGGGCCTTCGGTCCGGGCACATCGCCGAGGGCCGGCTGGCGCACGATGTCGACTGGGCGGCGGAGGCGGCGTCGGCGGCGCGGGCCCGGCAGGCCGCCGAGGACGCCTCCCGCGCCCCCGAGCAGTCGGCGAAGTTCCTCGAAGAGGCACAGGCGAAGCATCTGCGGGCCGGCGCGCAGGCGGTGTCGCGGGACGCCGAGGACCGGCGCCGCCAGTGGGTCCGGGAGCGGCTGGTGCGGGCCGGCGCCGAGCGGGCGCAGGTGCTGGGCTGGACGGACAGCTACACGTTCACCAAGGCGCTCGCCGAGCGGTACCTGGAGGATTCGCACGGCGACCTGTCGCTGACGATCGTCCGGCCGTCGATCATCGAGTCGGCGCTGGAACGCCCGTTCCCGGGGTGGATCGAGGGCTTCAAGATGGCGGAGCCGCTGATCCTGGCCTACGGCCGCGGCGAGTTCCCCGACTTCCCCGCGTCCCCCGACGCGATCATCGACATCATCCCGGTGGACCTGGTCGTCAACGCGATCCTCGCGGCGGCCGCCGAGACACCGCCTGCCGAGACACCGGCCTACTACACGGTGTGCTCCGGGTTCCGCAACCCGCTGCTGTTCCGGGAGCTGTTCGAGCACGTCCGGGCCTACTTCCGGGCGCATCCGCTACCGAAGCGGGGCCGCGGCGAGATCGCGGTGCCGGACTGGCCGTTCGCCGGCGCGCGGGCCGCCGAGGCGAAGCTGCGCAATGGCGAGCGCGCGGCGGCGGTCGCCGGCCGGGTGCTGGAACATGTGCCCCGCTCGGAGAAGGTCCGCCAGTGGGCGGGGGAGTTCGACCGGTTCGAGGCGCGGGTCGGGTTCCTGCGCCGCTACTCGGACATCTACCGGGCGTACACGAAGGCCGAGCTGGTCTACGTCGACGACGCGACGAAGGCGCTGCACGACGCCCTGTCCGAGGCGGACCGGGCCGACTTCGGTTTCGACCCGGCGCGCTACGACTGGACGCACTACCTCGAAGAGGTCCACTTCCCGGCGGTCACGTCGATCCTGCGCCGACCGCGGGACCCGGTGCCGGCGAAACGCGCCGGGGTGCACCTGCCGGCGAACCCGGCCGCGCTGGCCGTGTTCGACCTGGACGGCACGCTGGTCACCTCGACGGTGCTGGAGTCCTACCTGTGGCTGCGGCTGGCCGACGAGGCTCCGGCGGGGCGTGCGCGCGAGCTCGCCGGCCTGGCGGCCAAGCTGCCGGGCCTCCTGCGGGCCGAGCGCACCGACCGGGGTCATCTGATCCGCTCGGTGTACGCCCGCTATGCGGGCGCCGACCCGCGGGAGCTGACGCGGATCATCGACGAGGTCGCGGGGGACATCCTGCTGCGACGGGTGAAGCCGGCGGCGATCCGCCGGGTCCGCGCGCACCGGGAGGCGGGGCACCGCACGGTGCTGCTGACCGGGTCCGTGGACTTCCTGGTCCGGCCGCTGGCGCCACTGTTCGACGAGGTCGTCGCCTCGACGCTGACCGTCGGCCCGGACGGCCGGTTCACCGGGAAGCTGACGGCGTCGCCGCTGGTCGGCGACGCGCGGGCCGCGTTCCTGGACCACTACGCGGGCCGGGTCGGCGCCGACCTGGCGGTGTCCTGGGCGTACGGCGACTCGCAGTCGGACATCCCGATGCTGCGGGCGGTCGGCAATCCGGTGGCGGTCAACCCCGACCTGGCGTTGTTCCGGACCGCGAAGGCGAACGGCTGGGCGGTCGAGGAGTGGCCGTCGACGCCAGGGGAGCCGCGGACGGTGGTGCCGTCGCTGCGGGAACGTGGCCTGTTCCACGCGGCTCGCACCGCCGCGGCGGAAACCCTGGCGGCACGAACGGCCGGGACGCTGGCGGCGACGACGGCCGGCGGGGCCACGAGTGCGGGGGGTGCGCGGTGACCCGCGGTCTGGAGCTCTACCGGTCGGTGCCGCGGTACGCGGCGGCGCGGGTGCTGTCGAGCAGACTGCCGTCGCTGGCGAGTGCCGCGGCGACGGCGGCCGCGCCGCTGCGGCTCGTCGACCACGGCGACCCGGCGCTGCCCGGGCCGGGCTGGGTGACGGTCCGCCCGCAGCTGTCCGGGATCTGCGGGTCGGACCTGTCGACGGTCACCGGCCAGTCGTCGTTCTACTTCTCCCCGCTGGTGACGATGCCGTTCACGCCGGGCCACGAGGTCCTCGGCGTCCTGCAGTCCGACGCGGCCGCCGCCGACGGGACACCGTTGCGCTCCGGCAGCCGGGTGGTCATCGACCCGGTGCTCGGCTGCGCCGCCCGCGGACTGGAACTGTGCGCGAACTGCGGGGCCGGGCACCCGTCGCGCTGCGACCGGGTGACGGTCGGGCACGTGTCGCCGGGCCTGCAGACCGGCCACTGCAAGGACGTCGGCGGCGGCTGGGCGCGGGCGATGGTCGCCCATCACAGCCAGCTGCACCCGGTGCCCGACGACCTGTCCGACGAGCGGGCGGTGCTGGTCGAGCCGCTGGCGACCGCGGTGCACACCGCCGGCCGGGCCAGGGTCGCCCCCGGTGACCGGGTGCTGGTCATCGGTTCCGGTGCCATCGGCCTGTTCACACTGCTGGCGCTGCGGGCGTACACCCCGGCCGCGCACATCACCGTGGTCGCCAAGTACCGCCGGCAGGTGGAGCTGGCGAAGGCGTTCGGCGCCGACGAGGTGCTCTCCCCGTCGGACACGCTCGGCGGGGTGCGTCGCGCGACGCGGGCGCTGCGGGCCGATCCGGAGTTCGGCGGCCCGTTCCTGCTCGGCGGGGTGGATATCACGATGGACTGCGTCGGGTCGGCGTCGTCGCTGTCGACGGCGCTGCGGGTGACGCGCGCCGGTGGACGGGTCGTGCTGTCGGGTGTGCCGTCGGGGGCGGTCGACCTGTCGCCGCTGTGGTACCGGGAGCTGGAGCTCGTCGGCACCTACGCCTCGTCGGGCCGCGTCGTCGGGCCAGCCGACGGGGCGTCGCGGCCCGGTCTGGAGCCGGCCGCTTCGGCCGCGGCGGGTCTGGACGGGTCGGCCGGGGCGCGCTCGGACTTCGGCCGGGCGTTCGAGCTGGCGGCGTCCGCGCCGCTGGACGGTGTCGTGTCCGCGGTCTATCCGCTGGCCCGCTGGCGGGAGGCGCTGGAGCACGCGCTGTCCGCGGGCCGGCTCGGCGCCGTGAAGATCGCCTTCGACCCGACGGCGTCACTATGATCGTCATTGTCGGGTCCGGGTGCTCGGGGCGGATCAGACCGGTGGGTCTGGCGTCGCCGGCGCGAGCCAGGGGGCTCACTGGCATGGGCGCCGCGATGGACATCGTGGGCGATGCCGCGTACACCACCACCAGGTTCGCGGGTCCGCGTACGCGGGGCACGGCCGGGGTGGGATCCGTAACCGCAACTGCAACAGCCCGTGGCGGCCGCCGGCCGTCCGGGCCCGCGACGAGGGGAACGTGGCTGTGAGACCGGGGTTCGTGCTCGAGGTCGACGAGCGGACTCCCCCGCTGCTGGTACACCAGGGTGAGGGCCTTCTGCTGGAGCAGTTCCCGCTGGGTACGCGGGTCGTCTACCCGCCGGAGTCGCTGCCCGGGCTGCCGGACGTCGACGCGGCGATCGCTGACGCGTTGGAGCACCCGCTGGGCAGCGAGCCGCTGCGGGAACTGCTGTTCGCCGGCATGAAGCTGACGATCGCGTTCGACGACCTGTCGATCCCGCTGCCGCGGATGCGCCGGCCCGACATCCGCCAGCGGGTCATCGAGCAGGTGCTGACGCTCGCGGCGGAGAAGGGCGTCGACGACGTCCAGCTGATCGTCGCGACGGCGCTGCACCGGCGGATGACCGCCGCGGAGATCGAGTACGTGGTCGGCGAGCGGGTGTTCCGGTCGTTCTGGCCGGACAACCTGTACAACCACGACGCGGAGGACCGCGACAACCTGCTGCATGTCGGGCTGACCGACCACGGCGAGGACGTCGAGGTCAACCGGCGGGCCGCCGAGTCGGATCTGCTCGTCTACGTGAACGTGAACATGGTCGCGATGGACGGCGGGCACAAGTCGGCGGCGATCGGCCTGGCGTCGTACAACTCGCTGCGCCATCACCACAACAGCCACACGATGCTGCACTCGACGTCGTTCATGGATCACACGAGCTCGGCGATGCACTCGTCGGCGTGGCGGATGGGCCGGCTGCTCAACTCCCACGTCAAGGTGTTCAACATCGAGACGACGCTGAACAACCAGGCGTTTCCCGAGAAGTACGGGTTCCTGACGAAGCGCGAGTGGGAGTGGTCGCGCAAGGACCAGGCGATGGCCTACGCGACGGCCGCGAGCCTGCCGAAGCTGCCGTCCCGGCAGCGGCACCGGTTCTTCCAGGGCATCGTCGCCGACTACCAGGTCACCGGTGTCAACGCCGGCGAGACCGAGGCGGTGCACGAGAAGACGCTGGAGGCGGTGCACCGCCAGCAGCTCGTCGAGGTCGACGGCCAGTCGGACGTGCTCGTCGTCGGTCTGCCGTTCGTCGGGCCGTACAACGTCGACGCGGTGATGAACCCGATTCTCGCGACCTGCCTGGGTCTCGGCTACTTCTTCAACTTCTACCGGGGGAAGCCGCTGGTCCGGCACAAGGGCGCGATGATCCTGTACCACCCGGTGAAGCCCGAGTTCACGCAGCTGCACCACCCGTCGTACGTCGACTTCTACGAGGAGGTCCTCGCCGAGTCGACCGACCCGGCGACGATCGAGGCGAAGTTCGAGAAGCAGTACGCGACCGACCCCTGGTACATCCACCTCTACCGGACGTCGCACGCCTACCACGGTGTGCACCCGTTCTACATGTGGTACTGGGCGACGCACGGCATGGACCACCTCGGTGACGTCGTGTGGGTCGGCGGCGACCGAAAGGCCTGCGCCCGGATGGGATTCCGCGCCGCGTCGACGCTCGCGGACGCGCTGGAGATGGTGTCGGGGACCGTCGGGCGCCACCCGTCGGTCACCTACCTGCACTCGCCGCCGCACGCCATCGCGGACGTGCGGTGAGCGGCGTGTCCGGCCAGTCGGGCCGGGCGCTGCGGGTCGGGTCGGCCGCGCCGGCGCGCCGCCGGCCGGGGCTGGGCCTCGGTGAGGTCGCCCGCGGATTCCGCTGGAACGGCCGGCCGCTGGTCCCGGAGTCGGCGCAGCCGTTCCGCAGGCCGGCGCCCGCCCGGGAGTTCCCGACGGCCTGGGCCCGCGGCCCGCTGGCCCGGGCGACCCGGTCGGCGTTCCTCGGCGGGATCATGGACCCGCTGCTGCACTCGCAGCTGACCTGGGAGGTCGAGGGCCGGGAGGTGTTCGACGGTCTCGGCGGCGAGCCGGCGCTGATCATCGCCAACCATGCCTCGCACCTGGACGCGACCGTGCTGCTGTGCGCGCTGCCGCCCGAGGTCCGGGAGCGCACGGCCGTGACTGCGGCCGCGGACTACTTCTTCGAGTCGCGGTGGCGTGGCCTGTCGACGGCGCTGGCGTTCGGCACGGTGCCGCTGGACCGGCGCGGCGGCGCGCCGTCGACGACGCCGGTCGACCTGCTGCGCGACGGCTGGAACCTGGTGATCTTCCCGGAGGGCACCCGGTCGCCCGACGGCGCGCGCGCCAAGTTCAAGCTCGGCGCCGCCTACCTCGCGATCAACGCCGGGGTGCCGGTGGTGCCGGTCGGGCTGCGGGGCACGTTCGCGGCGATGCCGCGGGGCCGGTCGTGGCCGGTGCCGGGCCGCCCGGAGGTGTCGGTGCGGTTCGGCCGGCCGATGCGTCCCGCCGCGGGCGACGACGTGCGCGGCTTCAACGGCCGGCTCGTCGCCGAGGTCGACCGGCTCGTCGCCGAGGGCGAGACGTCCTGGTGGGCGTCGCTGCCGCGGCCCGACGGACCGGTGGCGACGGCCCGCACGGCCCAGCGGGCGCCTGGCGGGGGCGAGCCGGCGCGGTGGCGCAAGGTGTGGGCGGCGACCGAGCCGCCCGCGTCGAGCCGTCCCCGCTCGCCCTGGTCCTGAGGCGCTCCGCCCGGTTCGGGCGGAGCGCCCGTTACCTTGCACGGTCCGGGGGGCTGGGTGGCGAGCTGTTCGGCTGGCCGCCGGCGCGGCGGTGGGGCCCGCCGTGCCCGCATCGCGGTGTGCCGCCGCCAACGGTCCTGCCAAGCCCTGGCGCGCCCGTGCCGCCGGTCTCCTGGCCGGCCCGGTCGCGCCGTATCAGACCGGCTGGCGGGGAGGACAGGTGAGCGACGTCGACCAGGCTCTGCCGGCGCCTCGCGCGGCGCACCCGGCCGGTGGGCGGTGGTCCCGTTCGCAGGCTGCGGTTCTCGGCGCGGTGACCGCGGGCGGTGTCGCCGGTGCCTGCCTGCGCTATGGCGCGAGCCTGCTGTGGCCGACGCATCCTGGCGCCTTCCCGACAACGACCCTGGGGATCAACGCGGTCGGCTGCGCGGCGATGGGCGTGCTGATGGCCGTCATCACCGCCGTCCCGTCGGCGCATCCGCTGGCGCGGCCGTTCCTGGGCACCGGCGTGCTCGGCGGCTTCACGACGTTCTCCACCTACGCGCTCGACGCGCAGCGGCTCCTTGACGCCGGGCGGGCCGGCACGGCGCTGGCCTACCTGGCGGCGACAGTCGCCGCGGCGCTCGGCGCGGTCACCGTCGGCTTCCTGTGCACCCGGGCGGCGTCGCGGGCGCTGCCGCGCCTGGCCCTGCGCAGGTCGATAGAAGCGGAAGGTTCCAGGTGACGAGGCTCGCCGGCCGGGCGCTGCGGCTGACCGTGTTCGTGGGGGAGAGCGACCAGTGGCACCACAGGCCGCTGTCCAGTGAGATCGTGCGCCGCGCGCGGGCGGCGGGGCTCGCCGGCGCGACCGCGTTCCGGGGGGTGGAGGGATTCGGCGCCTCATCGGTCGTGCACACCACCCGGCTGCTGTCGCTGTCCGAGGACCTGCCGGTCGCGATCGTGATCGTCGACGACGAGAGCCGGGTCCGCGGCTTCCTCCCCGAACTCGACGAGCTCGTCGGCGAGGGGCTTGTCGTGCTCGACGAGGTCGAGGTCGTCCGCTACACGGGGCGGCCCTCGCCCGAGGACCGGGCGTGAGCTGGCTGCTGGTCATCGCGGGCGCGGCCGTCGGCGCGCCGGCACGGTATCTCCTCGACCGGGCGGTGCAGGCGCGGCACGCCTCCGCGTTCCCCTGGGGGACGTTGACGGTGAACGTGGCTGCGAGCGTCGTGCTCGGCCTGGTCAGCGGGGCGGTGGCCGCGGGCGTGGCCTCGCCGCGGCTGACGGCGCTGCTCGGGACCGGGCTGTGCGGCGCGCTGTCGACGTACTCGACGTTCTCCTACGAGACGCTGCGGCTGGTCGAGACCGGTGCCCGGCTGGTCGCCGCGGCCAATGTGGTCGTCAGCGTGCTGGCGGCGCTCGGCGCGGTCGTCGTCGGCGTCACCGTCGCGCGGGCGCTGTGGGCGTGACCCACCTTCGTGACGGTCGGTAGGCGTGCGGACAGGAGTCGTCCGGGTGTGACTTGTAGCTGAAGTTGGCGGATCCGGCCCCTTGCGACCTGGGGTTCTTGGGCTGCTCGCAACTCGATTTGGCGGGGATTCGCAACTGAAGTTGGCGGCGGTGCCGGTTGCGTGACCGAATTTGGCGAGGCAGCCGCGCGCGGAGGGCGACCACCACGGTCCGACACGCCCGGCAGGGCGTGTCATAGCCATCTTGATACCTACTGGTCACGCATCGTTGCTGTATGGAGACTCTGTGACGACGCGAGTGGCCGCGCTGATCTCCTCGCTGACCTGCGGGATCGCTGACCTGGCGACACCCGTGGAGATCGAGGAGCGGGTGCGCGGGGCGCTGGATCTGGGCGACGGCTGGACCGGACGGCCGGGTCGGCGTGGATGATCTGGTGAAGTTCGCGGCGTCGGCGGAGACGGCGCTGGTCTGCGGCTGGCGCTACCTGGTCGTCGGCGGCTGGCGCACGCAGGTCATCGCGACGCTCGAAACGTTGGCGTCCCAGCGCCGAGCGGTGCTGGATCCGCTGGGCATCCAGGCGGAGCTGCTGGCGGCCGCGGCGGCGGGGCCGTGCCGGTTCGTCGACCTGGTCGAGGCCTGCCGGCTGCCCGCGCTTGGCCGGGCGCATGTCCTGCACCTGCTCTGGCATCGCCGCCTCGGGATCGACCTGGTCACGCCTTTGACCGACAGCTCGCTGGTCTGGCCGGCGGGCGGCGGCCGGCTGTGACGGCGCAGCTGGCAGCGGGGTCCCGGCTGACGTTGGGCGGGGTCGCCTGGGAGGTTGCGGCCTGCGAGCCGCAGTACGGCCGGCTGCTGCTGGCAACTGCCGAGGGCCGGCAGCGGCGGATGACGTTTCGGGAGTTGGTGAACCATCCAGACTGGCCGGCTGCGGCCGTCACGCTGCCGGTCGTGCCGCCGCGGACGCGTGCTCGGGGACCTGTCCGCCGCGCAGCGGGCGATCGTCGCGAACCGGTTTGCGCATCTGCTGGAAGTCGAGACCGGCTACCGGGGCGGGGATCCGCTGCGGCCGGGGCCTGGCGAGCCGCGGCCGGGCTATGACCCGGCGGTCACGACGCTCGCCGCGCGCCGGGCGGCGAAGGTCTGCGAGCTCGCCGGGCTCGGCGATGAGCAGGCGCGGATGCTCGGGCTCGCCCATGTCAGCGTCCGGACGTTGGAGCGGTGGGCGTCGGAGTGCCGCCGGTTCGGGCCTGCGGGCGTCATCAGCGGGCACTGGGTGCGTCGGACCGGGACCCGGCGCAGCATCAGCCCCGAGGTCCGGGAAGCGATCTTCGCGGTGCGGGACGAGGCACTGCACCGCTCGCGGGTGTCGATGCGCACGAGATATCGGCTGATCTGCCAGTACGTCCGGGAGAAGCACGGCGACGGGGTGGCGGTCCCCAGCGAGTCGACACTGCGGACGGTCTGGCGGGAATGGTTCGGCGCCGGTGGCGCCCGGCCGAAGTACGCCCGCACGGCGGCGCGGCTCGTCTCGTCCGGGGAGCACGTGGTGGTGACCCGTCCCGGCCAGGTCGTCGCGCTCGACACCACGGAGATGGCGTTGCTGGTGCGTGACGGGGTGTTCGGGGAGCCGAAGGCGGCGCGCCTGACGCTCGCGCTCGACGTCTATACCCACTCGATCGTCGCGTTCCGGTTGACGTTGGTCTCGGACATCTCCACCGATGTCGCGATGCTGCTTCGCGACGTGATGATGCCGCTGCCGATGCGCGACGGCTGGGGAGCGGAGATGGAGTGGCCCTACCCGGGGGTTCCCGCGGACGTCGTCGCCGAGTTCGCCGGCCACCGGGTCGCGGGGTTGCCGTTCTTCGCCCCGGAGACGGTCACGACGGATCACGGCTCCGTCTACAAGAACCACCACCTCGTCGAGGCCCAGCGGGTGATCGGCGCGAACATCCTGCCCGCGAGGGTGCTGCGGCCGACGGACAAGCAGACCGTCGAGCGGACCTTTGCCGGCATCCAGTCCCTGCTGCTGGAAGCGCTACCCGGCTACCGGGGCGTCGACGTCGCCGACCGGGGCGCCGACCCGGAGGGCGACGCGGTCTTCACGCTCACCGAGATGGAGCACCTGGTCGCGACGTGGGTGGTGCAAATCTTTACCGACCGCAGATAGACCCGTACGTGCCGTCCGTCCTGCGTGGATCCAAGGACGTTCCGTGGTTGTTTACCGACCTGGTTCGGGACGTCCGTCCTGTTCGGACATCAGCGCGGAGGACGAGTGGTACGGCAGGTAGTGATCGGGGACCTTCGGGTCCAGCAGATCCAGCGGAAGGACGGACGGCGGTCCTGGACGATCGTCTGGCCCGAGGGAACGGAGCATCCCGAGGCGGACCGGTTCCTGCGAGTACACGACGGCTCGGGTACGCAGCGGACTTACGCCTATCTGCTGGTTGATCACCTGCGGTGGCTGGAGGGGGAGTGCCTGACGTTCGATGCGGTGGTGTTACGGGACCTGGAGCGCTACATGGGCATCGTGGGCGCGGAGGTCCAGATGCCGCTTGGGGAACCGTGGCGGGTCGGCAAGCGCCCGTACGGCCGGTCGGCGCTGTCGACGACGGCAGCGTGTTTGAAGGGTTTCTACCTCCACCAGGCCTCGCTCGGGATCAACGAGGAGCTGGGGCAACGGCTTGACAAGACCCGGCTACCGTCGCGGGCGGACCGGCGGTGGGCGCTGCTGGGGCATGTGAAGACGGAGATGCCAGCGAACCCGCTGGCGCCGAAGGGTCGGTACCGACGGCACCCGAAGATGCTGCCGGATGGTGCACGGGAGTCAGTGATCGACACCGTGAACTCGGCGAGGGATCGGCTGATCGTGTCCTGGCTTGCCGACGGGGGCCTGCGGATCGGCGAACTGTGTGGCTTACACCTCGTGGATCTGCATCTTCGGCAGGATGCGGCCTGCGGGGAGTGCCGGTGGCCACACCTGCACGTGTGTCACCGGCCCGGAAACCCGAACGGCGCCGAGGCCAAGACCAAACACCCGTGGCGGACTGAGGGCGGCACAGTGACCGGCGGGCTGGTCAAACGGGTCAGCCCGGCGATGGTGCACGCCTACTTCGAGTACATGACGGGCGAGTATCCGCGAGAATCCGGGCACGGGATGGGCCTTGAGCAGCAACCGACCGGCCAATGGCGGTAGCGGGGCCGCTCGCGTCTCCTGGCCTGGGTAGTCGCTGTTCGTGAGGGGATCCCCCAGCGAACACCTGACAACGTCAGCGGCGTCCAGCCCCAAGCAGGTCGGGCCACGTCTCATATGACCCGCCCGGAGAGCGTCTCAGTTGTCGGGGGCTATCAGGCGCGTTGGAGCGACCTGCATCGGAACGCTGGATGGCGCGGCAACTCTGGCCACAGCAGCCCGCTACCGCCACTGGCCGGCCGGTTGCTGCTCAAGGCCCGTCTCCAATCTGCCGTGAGCTGGCCGTGCAGGGCCGCTTCCAGCAAAATCTCGACGCGTCGAATGCGAGTCGTGCGCCCAAGCCCCGGACCCCAGCGAGTCCTGACCAGCCGCCGCCCGGATTGCTGGCGTGGCTGGCGGCCGCGAGCCCGTCGTGGGTGTTGGCGACGAACAGCTCGCGCTGGTACTCGGCGAGCACGAGCATGCCGAACTTTGCGCGCCCAACATGACTGACACCCCCAACATGCCCCGGCGGCGCGCCATGTGACGGTGGCGCTGCTCGACGTCGAGCAGCTCGCGCACCATCTCGAACTCAGGCGGTCCTCGCCGCAGATCTCGGCGAGCAGCTCCAGCTCGACCCTGCCGAGCGGAAGCCGCTCGCCGAGCTCCCGGGCGGGGTACGGCTCTCCGGTGGCCTCCTTGTAGATCCCCGGGCGTTGTCGCCTCGGCCCGGTCGATCTGGATAGTTGTTCACTCGTCGGGGCCTGCCGGGCCAAGGCTTCATTGGCGGGTGCGGTGGGCCCGATTCTGCTCGCGTTCCGAACGATCCATGAACTTCCATTTATCGCGGATTAGTCGGCGGATCTAGGATGTTCTTTGATTACAAAAATATCCGGCATTACCACCGTAGCAGTAGTCGTGAATCCAGTGGTGCTCACCATACGTGTACCAGGTGATTGCAACCCATATTTGGGGGCTAGTCGAGTTGCCGCACCATCCGCCACTCGGAGCGGATCCAATACTATTACCATATCCGAGGTCATGGCGGTTATTGCCCAAAGGCGAGGTGCCAGACTCAACCGACACGTCGTATTTTCCGTCGGCCACCAAGTTCGCAACACGCCCGATCCACTGGCTGTTTTGTCTATTCATCCACATCTGGATCTCGAGGTCGCCTCCGGCGACTGTATTCACCACACTCCAGTCCGTGCTCCCGAATGGTGGGGCACCGCATAGGCCGGAGGCTCGAGCGGACGGCGCGAGCATCAGAAAGCCCAGCGAGAACAGGCCGGTAATCAGAACTGCCAGCAGCGAAGAACCTCGGCGATGTCGCCGCGCAGTAGACGCTATGAGGTGTGTCAGCTGTGCCATAGGACCTCCAAGCTGCGGCCGTCGCTGTACTTAGGAGTCAATACAGCGCGTCGTGTCATAAACGCGGAGATGAATAGTTCCGTCCGCGCCCTGGGAACCGTGCACGCTGCAGGCGGGCGGCGTCGGACCCAGGTGTGTGATATTCCCACTGTTGTAGTGGGACGTCTCTACTACTAGCTAGAGAGTAGCCTCCACAACGTGGGCAGGCCAGCGATTCACGACATCGATACCCTGCTCGACGCCGCCGTCCAGCTCGTCGCCGAGCACGGCCCAGTCGGAGTGACGATGTCCGCGGTAGCCCGGGCTGCATCCGCCTCCAGTGGCTCTGTCTACCATCGCTTCCCCGACCGGCCGGCCCTGCAGGCCGCCCTGTGGACGCGGACCCTCACCCGTTTCCAGGCTGGCCTGATCGCCGCCATGAACACCGACCCGCCCCGCCGCGCGGCGATCGCCGCCGCCCGGTATGTCGTCGAATGGTCACGTGCTCACCCCGCAGAGGCGCGGGTACTGCTCGCCGGAGCCCGCGAGTTCGGCGCCTCTACCTGGCCGTCCGCCGCCGTCCGCGCGTCCGAGCAGGCCCAGAAGAGGCTGGACGCCGCCTTCCACGACCTGGGCGGACGCCTGGGTGACCCGGTGGCCCGCGAGCCGAACCGGCTACTGATCGCGCTGGTGGATCTGCCCTACGCGACGGTGCGCCGCTACCTGTCCGCCGGAAAACCCATCCCGCCCGACGCGGCAGACCTGGTCGAACAAGCCGTCACCGCGCTCCTCGACCAAGCGCGCAGATGACGTCCACTCGTCGAGCCTGACGGCATTCGGGTTGCCGGACCACAGCCCGGACATCTTCCCGGCGCTGATCACCATGCCGCAGGTTCCACTTCCCGTCCAGGAGTGACCGAGCAGTTCTTCGATGGCGAACAGGTTCGTCCCGGCCTGGTAGAGCACCCGCTGATCCCGGGCGCGCACCGACTCCGGGATCGACGACGACGGAACGAAGAGTCCCCGATGGCCAGGCAGCGCGCGGGTCGATCGGCCGCCGCCGTCCTGGCCCGCCGCGAGGGCGGCCAGGCATCAGTCGGCCAGGGGACCGCGCGCCCAGTCGCACGCCGCCCGCGCCGACCGCCCCAAGCAAGATCACATCAAAGGTCACCAGGGACATCACCACCGGCGCATCAGGCCCGGTCACGGTGGCAAGCGAGCGAGTGCGTGCTGGTCACCATCCACGGCGTCGGCCATCACCTGCACGCAGGGAAGCGAGAAGTCCCGGTAAGCGATGGGCCCGCGCGGAGCCGGTCAGACGCTGACGCCTGTTGCAGCGGTCCGCAGGTAGCTGTAGACGGTTTCGCGGCTGATACCGAACGCCTGGGCCAGGTCGGACTTTCGTTCGCCGGCGGCGGCACGCTCGGCCAGGTCGCGGGCCTGCTCGGGGGTAAGGGCGGGTTTGCGGCCGGTGTAGGCGCCGCGCTGGCGGGCGGCGGCGATGCCTTCGCGTTGGCGTTCGAGGATCAGTGCCCGTTCAAACTCGGCGAAGGCGCCCATGACCGACAGCAGCAGGGTCGCCATCGGGGAGTCCTCGCCGGTGAAGGTCAGGTTCTCCTTGACGAACTCGACCCGCACGCCTTTGGCGGTCAAGGTCCGCACGAGGCGGCGTAGGTCGTCGAGGTTGCGGGCGAGGCGGTCCATGGAGTGCACGAGGACGGTGTCGCCGTCGCGGACGAACGCGAGCAGCTCGTCGAGCTTCGGCCGGTCGCTGTCTTTTTTGGACGCCGTGTCGACGAACAGCCGCTCGACGTTCATGTCGTCAAGTTGTCTCGTCGTGTTCTGGTCGACGCTGCTGACTCTGAC
>Ga0068863_100001338_pt1 | contig 24526 bp, 28 predicted proteins | sample KBSSwiS62_FD_66596 | JGI IMG/M metagenome (GOLD analysis project Ga0068863, IMG submission 66596) | Switchgrass rhizosphere microbial communities from Kellogg Biological Station, Michigan, USA - KBS Switchgrass S6-2 | ecosystem: Host-associated > Plants > Roots > Rhizosphere > Soil ... | reverse complement strand
CAGTTCAAGCTGCGCGAGGGCATGCCGATCGGCGCGAAGGTGACGCTGCGCGGCGACCGGATGTGGGAGTTCCTCGACCGGCTCGTCTCGATCGCGCTGCCCCGCATCCGTGACTTCCGCGGCCTGTCGCCGAAGCAGTTCGACGGGCGCGGCAACTACACGTTCGGCGTGACCGAGCAGTCGATCTTCCATGAGATCGACATCGACAGGATCGACCGGGTGCGCGGCATGGACATCACGGTCGTCACCACCGCCACCACTGACGACGAGGGCCGGGCGCTCCTGCGCGCGCTGGGCTTCCCGTTCAGGGAGAACTAGAAGCATGGCGAAGAAAGCTCTGATCGAGAAGGCTGCCAGCAAGCCGAAGTACGCGGTCCGCGGTTACACCCGCTGCCAGCGGTGCGGCCGGCCGCGCTCGGTGTACCGCGTGTTCGGGCTCTGCCGGATCTGCCTGCGCCAGATGGCGCACCGCGGCGAGCTGCCGGGCATCACCAAGAGCAGCTGGTAAGAGGGCTGTATTGCTTTGTTCGCGCCCTGAGGGCGCGGGCTTGGGGCACAGCTAGATTTGATCAGTAACACCACCCGATCGCGGTAGGCCTTCGCCCGTAGGGCGCTGGGAACCCCCGTGAGGAAGGCGTCAACCAATGACGATGACCGATCCGATTGCGGACATGCTTACGCGTATCCGCAATGCCAACCGGGCGTACCACGACCGGGTGGTGATGCCGCACAGCAAGATCAAGGTGCACGTCGCCGAGATCCTGCAGCAGGAGGGCTACATCCTCGGCTGGCACGTCGAGGACCCGGCCACCGGCCCCGGCAAGAACCTGGTGGTCGACCTCAAGTACGGCCCCAACCGGGAGCGCTCGATCGCCGGCGTGAAGCGCATCAGCAAGCCCGGCCTGCGGGTCTACGCGAAGTCCACCAACCTGCCGAGGGTGCTCGGCGGCCTGGGCGTGGCGATCATCTCCACGTCGTCGGGGCTGCTGACGGACCGGCAGGCCGGCAAGCGGGGCGTGGGCGGGGAAGTCCTCGCCTACGTCTGGTAAGGGGTCCCCAGATGTCTCGCATCGGCCGTCTGCCGATCACGGTTCCGAGCGGCGTCGAGATCTCCCTCGATGGCCAGCAGGTAACCGTCAAGGGCCCCAAGGGCACCCTCGCACACACCGTGGCCGAGCCGATCACGGTCGCCCAGGAAGAGGGCCAGCTTGTCGTCAAGCGCCCCGACGACGAGCGCGACTCCCGCGCGCTGCACGGCCTGACCCGGACGCTGGTCTCCAACATGGTCATCGGTGTCACCACGGGCTACTCGAAGACGCTGGAGATCGTGGGCGTCGGTTACCGCGTGCAGGCCAAGGGTTCCGACCTGGAGTTCGCGCTCGGTTACAGCCACCCGGTGCCGGTGAAGGCCCCGGAGGGTATCCGGTTCGAGGTGCAGACCCCGACCCGCTTCGTCGTGCACGGCATCGACAAGCAGCTGGTCGGCGAGGTCTCCGCCAAGATCCGTGGCCTGCGCAAGCCCGACCCGTACAAGGGCAAGGGCGTGCGGTACCAGGGCGAGGTCGTCCGCCGCAAGGTCGGGAAGACCGGGAAGTAGGAGATAGATCATGGCTGTGAGCCTCACCGCCAGCGCCAAGCGCCGGACCGCGCGGCTGCGCCGGCACACCCGGGTGCGCAAGCGGGTCTCCGGCACCCCGGTCCGTCCGCGCCTCGTCGTCACCCGCTCGTCGCGGCACATCTACGCCCAGGTCATCGACGACGTCGCCGGCCGCACCCTCGCCGCCGCGTCGACCCTCGACCCCTCGCTGCGGGGTTCCGAGGGGGACAAGACCGCGCAGGCCCGCGAGGTCGGCAAGCTCGTCGCCGAGCGCGCGAAGGCCGCCGGCCTGTCCGCCGTGGTGTTCGACCGGGGTGGGCGCACCTACCACGGCCGGATCGCGGCGCTGGCCGACGCGGCCCGCGAGGCGGGGCTGGACTTCTGATGACCCTCACTAAGGAGATGTTCTAAATGCCAGGTGCGCAGCGCCGTGGCGGCGGCGCCGGCGGCTCCGACCGCCGTGAGCGCCGGGACCGCTCGGGAGGCGGCCCGGCGCAGGAGAAGAACGCCTACGTCGAGCGCGTCGTCGCGATCAATCGGGTGGCCAAGGTCGTCAAGGGTGGCCGCCGGTTCAGCTTCACCGCTCTCGTGGTGGTCGGAGACGCCGACGGGACCGTCGGCGTCGGGTACGGAAAGGCCAAGGAGGTGCCCGCGGCGATCGCCAAGGGCGTCGAGGAGGCCAAGAAGCACTTCTTCAAGGTGCCTCGGATCGGCGCGACGATCCCGCACCCGATCCAGGGCGAGGCGGCCGCCGGAGTCGTTCTGCTGAAGCCGGCCTCTCCGGGTACCGGCGTCATCGCCGGCGGCCCGGTGCGCGCGGTCCTGGAGTGCGCGGGCGTACACGACGTGCTGTCGAAGTCGCTCGGCTCGTCGAACCCGATCAACATCGTTCATGCGACCGTGGCCGCGCTGCGCGGGCTGACCCGTCCCGAGGAGATCGCGGCCCGTCGCGGCCTGCCGCTCGAGGACGTCGCCCCGCCGGCGATGCTGCGGGCGCGAGCGGCCGGGGTGAGTGCGTGATGGCCTCCCTGCGGATCACCCAGGTCAAGTCCGAGATCGGCGGCACCCGCAACCAGCGGGAGACGCTGAAGACCCTGGGCCTGCGGAAGATCAGCGCGTCGACCGTGCGCGAGGACACCCAGCAGATCCGGGGCATGATCCGGACCGTGGCGCACCTGGTCACGGTCGAGGAAGTGAACACAGATGGCTGAACTGACCAAGGAAGCCGACGGCGCCACCACGCCAGCCGGTTCTGCGGCCGAGCGGGGCCGGGCGCTTAAGCTGCACCACCTGCGGCCCGCGCCGGGCGCGAACCGGCCCAAGATCCGGGTCGGTCGCGGTGAGGCCTCCAAGGGCAAGACCGCGGGCCGTGGTACCAAGGGCTCGAAGGCGCGCAAGCAGGTTCCGGCCACCTTCGAGGGTGGCCAGATGCCGCTGCACATGCGGGTGCCGAAGCTCAAGGGCTTCAAGAACCGCTGGCGCGTCGAGTACCAGGTGGTCAACGTCGCCACGCTCGCCGAGCTCTTCCCGCAGGGTGGCCAGGTGGGCGTCGAGGACTTGGTGAAGGCCGGCGCGGTTCGCAAGAACTCGCTCGTCAAGGTGCTCGGCGACGGCGACCTCGGTGTCGCGTTGCAGGTGAGCGCACACGCGTTCTCCGGCTCGGCCCGGGAGAAGATCGCCGCCGCTGGCGGCAGCGTCACCGAAGTGTGAGATCGGGGACGGACGCGGCTGCGTCCGTCCCCTTTCGGTGAAGACCCTCGTGAGCCTCCTGTGCTGTTACAGTCGCCTTACGGCGTCCGGACTGTCCACCGGATACTCGGCCACCGGACACTCGGCGCGGACCTGACGCCGTCTCTACGTTCACGTACTTCCCCCTGGCAGGAGGAGCCGTGCTCACCGCCTTTACGCGGGCCTTCCGCACGCCCGACCTGCGCAAGAAGCTGCTGTTCACCTTCGGGATAGTCGTCCTGTTCCGGATCGGCAGCGTCATGCCGGCGCCCGGGGTGTCCTACGGCGCGGTGCACAGCTGCCTGAGCACCGCGAGCACAGGCGCGAGCAACGTCTACTCGTTGATCAACCTGTTCAGCGGCGGCGCGCTGCTGCAGCTGTCGATCTTCGCGTTGGGCATCATGCCCTACATCACCTCGAGCATCATCCTTCAGCTGCTCGTCGTGGTGATCCCGCGACTCGAGCAGCTCAAGAAGGAAGGCAGCGCGGGCGAGCAGAAGATCACCCAGTACACCCGTTACCTGACGATCGCGCTCGGCATCCTCCAGGCCACCGGCATCGTCGCGCTGGCCCGCAGCGGCCGCCTCTTCCCGGACTGCTCGGCGCAGATCATCCCGAACACGAGCCTGTTCCGGATCGCCACGATCGTCATCACGATGACAGCCGGTGTCGGCGTCATCATGTGGCTCGGTGAGCTGATCACCCAGCGCGGCATCGGCAACGGCATGTCGCTGCTGATCTTCACCTCGATCGCCTCCCGGCTGCCCTCCCAGGGCACCGCGATCCTCCAGGTCGCCGGCGGCGTCGTCTTCACGCTGGTCTGCCTGCTGGGCCTGGCGATCGTCGTCTTCGTCATCCTTGTCGAGCAGTCCCAGCGGCGCATCCCGGTGCAGTACGCCAAGCGGCTGATCGGCCGGCGGATGTACGGCGGCACGTCGACCTACCTGCCGATCAAGGTCAACCAGGCCGGCGTCATCCCGGTCATCTTCGCCTCGTCACTGCTCCAGCTGCCGCAGTTGATCGGCCAGGTCTGGAACAATCGGGGCTTCCAGGACTTCGAGACCCGCTATCTGTCGAAAGGTGACCATCCGCTCTATCTTCTGGTCTACGGTCTGCTCATCATCTTCTTCACGTACTTCTATGTCGCGATCACGTTCAATCCGACCGAGGTCGCGGACAACATGAAGAAGTACGGAGGGTTCATCCCCGGCATCCGACCCGGCCGGCCGACTGCCGAGTACCTGGATCACGTCCTGTCCCGGATCACCCTGCCGGGTTCGCTGTTCCTGGGGGTGATCACCGTTCTTCCGCTCGCGTTGCTGAACCTGACGAAAGACCAGCCCTTCCCCTTCGCGGGGACATCGGTGCTGATCATGGTGGGGGTGGGACTGGAAACCGTGAAGCAGATCGAGAGCCAGCTCATGCTCCGCAACTACGAAGGCTTCCTCCGGTAGTGCGCCTCGTACTGGTCGGACCACCGGGAGCAGGCAAGGGCACGCAGGCCGCGTTCATCGCTTCGGCGCGGTCGATTCCCAAGATCTCCACTGGTGACATCTTCCGTGCGAATGTCCGAGAAGGCACGGAGCTCGGCGTCCAGGCCAAGCAGTACATGGACGCCGGAGACCTCGTTCCCGACGAGATCACGATCGGCATGGTCCGCAACCGCCTCGCCGAGGACGACGCGGTCAAGGGCTTCCTGCTCGACGGGTTCCCGCGCAACGTCCCGCAGGCCGAGGTGCTCGGCGGGATGCTCGACGCGATGGGCACCCAGCTCGACGTCGTGCTGGAGCTCGTCGTCGATGACGACGAGGTGGTGCGGCGGCTGTCCGGGCGGCGGACCTGCCGCTCCTGCGGGCACATCTGGCACGTCGACTTCGACCCGCCGACCGTCGAGGATGTCTGCGACCGGTGCAACGGCGCGCTGTTCCAGCGCGATGACGACCGGCCGGAGACCATCCGACACCGGCTCGAGGTCTATGCCGAGCAGACGTCCCCGCTGGTGGCGTACTACGCCGAACGCGGCGTGCTGATCGGTATCGACGCGACGGGCCCGGTGGACAACGTCACCGAGCGGGCGCTGGACGCTCTGCGCCACCACGGCGCCTGACTGTTTCGGTAGGCAAGATCCTTCCGCGGCCTGCCTCGCCGCGGAGGACTATGGTCGTTCGGGAGACCGCGCCCGGGTGACGTGTTGTCCGACCGGGCCGTCGCGGTCCTACGGGCGGCGCGGCGGCGGCCGCGAACGAGACATAGACCGGGACAGGGTATGGCGCGACGAGAACACGTGCAGATCAAGACGGCGGCCGAGATCGCCAAGATGCGGGTCGCCGGGCTGCTGGTCGCGCAGGCACTGGACCGGCTGCGGGAGGCCGCGGTCCCGGGTGTGACGACGGCGGACCTGGACGCGGTGGCGGAGAAGACGATCCGAGCGGGCGGGGGCATCCCGTCGTTCAAGGGCTACGCGCATCCGCCGTATCCGGCGTCGATCTGCAGCTCGGTGAACGACGAGGTCGTGCACGCGATCCCGAACAAGAAGCGGGTGCTGCGCGACGGCGACATCATCTCAATCGACTGTGGCGCGATCGTCGACGGCTGGCACGGCGACGCGGCCATCACAGTGCCGATCGGGCAGGTCGACCCGGCGATCCTCGGCATGATCAAGGTCTGTGAGGAGTCGCTCTGGGCCGGGCTCGCGGCCGTGCAGCTCGGCGGCCGGCTCACCGACATCTCCCACGCGGTCGAGAAGTACGTCCGGCCGCACGGATACGGGATCGTCGACAACTACGGCGGCCACGGCATCGGCACCGAGATGCACCAGCCTCCGCACATCCTCAACCACGGCCGGCCGGGTCGAGGCCTCAAGCTGGTCGCCGGCCTCGCGCTGGCGATCGAGCCAATGATCACGATGGGCTCGCCGGACACCCGGATCCTGGCGGACGACTGGACCGTCTCGACCGTCGACGGGTCTTGGGCCGCGCACACCGAACACACGGTCGCCGTTACTCCCCGGGGCCCCTGGGTGCTGACCGCGCATGACGGCGGCGCCTCGAAGCTCGCGGAGCTCGGCGTCGCCTGCGGCGCCCCCGCAGACGCGAACACCTGATCGACCCCGGCTAACCCAGGAGCATCGGCGCGGACCGAGTTTCGCAGCGCGCGCTCGGCGCGATTCGCGCCGTCCGGTGGGCCTTCCGCCGGGGTCGCGTCGGGTGGTGGGCGTTCCGCGGGGCGCGCTCGGCGTCCGCGTCGTGCGCTTTGCACCATGCGGTGGGCGGTGGGCGATGCGCGGTGCGCGGGCCCATGGGGGCGGCTGCGGGAAGCGGTGCTCGGTTGCCGCCCTGCCGGCGGGGAGCGGGGCGTCGTCGCCGTGCCCGTCCGCAGCCACAGAATTGTCGGACCCGCGTGTAATGGTTGTTCCGTCGGTTGATCTGCTCCTTGATCTGGGTGGTCGCGATGGACGACATGGGAACGCGCATGGCTGAGCTGGACGTCGAGGCGGCCGCGTTGCCGCAGCTGGAGGCGGAGATCTGCTCATGGGCCGGTCGGGTCGCGGCGGGTACGTGCCGGATGCTCCTCGTGTTGGGGGCTTTCGACCGCCGGGGTGGCTGGTCCGGGTTGGGAATGGCGAGCTGCGCGCACTGGCTGGCGTGGCGGTGTGGCCTGTCCGTGCGCGCCGCGCAGGACCATGTAGCCGTGGCCCACGCGTTGGAGGCGCTGCCCCGGATACGGGCGGAGTTCGCGGCGGGCCGGCTGTCGTATTCCAAAGTCCGGGCGGTTGCTCGCGTGGCGGAGCCGGCCACTGAAGACTCCTGGCTGTCGCACGCGCTGCACTGCACGGCGGGCCAGCTCGAGCGGCTGGCGTCTCGTTACCGCCAGCGGAGCGCGGATCCCAAGGAGCAGCGCACGGCGCGAAAGGTCTCCTGGAGTACCCGCTCCGACGGGCTGTTCCGGCTGTCCGCGGTGCTGACCGCCCAGGAAGGCGCACGGTTCGTAGCGGCGCTGGAACAGGTTCGGGCGAGCCTGACGGACACTCGCCCGCCAACGGCCGGCGACGATGCCCCAGGTGACCCGCCTGCGGACGGGGAGCCCGCCGCCCTCGACACCGACCGGCGAGCCGACGCGGACGCGCTGCTCGCGCTGGCGGAGAGCTTTCTGTGCCGTCCCGCCCCTGGGTTGATGGGACAGTTGGACACGGTCACGGTTCACGTGGACCTTGCCACCCTGCTCGACGCGCCCCTGCCGGTAGCCGAGGCGCTCCCCGGAACTGCCGTAGCGGCTCGTGACCCGAGCCCGGAGGCTCCTGAGGAGGCGGGATCGGTTCCGCGGAACGTGGGGCCCGAGCCGGCGGACGTCGTAGACCGGCTGGCTTCCGGCATGGCACGGTGCGATGCGGAGCCGGGGATCGGGCTTCCGCGAGCCGTGCTGCGTCGGCTGGGTTGTGACGCCCTGGTACGCGGCCTCCTCAGGGATGGGGCAGGTAACCCACTCGCGCTCGGTCGACGCAATCGCGTGCCGACGCGACGTCTGCGGGAGGCGGTCTACGCTCGGGACCAGGGCACCTGCCAGTATCCCGGCTGCGGGCACACCCGCTGGCTCCAGATGCATCACCTCCGGGAGTGGGTGGCTGACGGAGGTGTGACGGAGCTCGAGAACCTGATCGTGGTCTGCTCGCGGCATCACCGCCTGATCCACGAGGACGGCATCAGCCTGCGGCGCGAGGCGGGAAGGATCGTCGCGGTTCTGTCCGACGGGTCGGTGGTGGTGCCCGCGCCCACTCTCGACCCGGGCGCCCGGCCGGCAGAGTCCCTCGCCGACCTGACCGCGGACGTTGCCGCCGACGCAATCCACACTCGTGATGGCGGCCGGCTTAGCTGGGACGACTCGCTTCTCGTACTCCTCCAGCACCGCGACCGGTCTGTCGGCCGAGACGGGGCGGTAGCGACCGATACGGCCCACGTGGGCGGTACGGCGGAGGACAAGAGCCTGCTGGTGGGCGCACGGTAGGACCACGAGGAGGGCCAGGCAGTGGCTGGGTTCGCTCTTGACGGAGCGGGCGCGTAAACTTTCTCAACGGCGGTCTTTCGCGTCCGCCACGTCCGTGCTGGGAGGAGACTCCCGCGCCGCGCGCCGGGTGGATCTTTGATCGCCTCGACTCGGTCGGCCGCGCCGGACGGTTCTCGACGCCCAGTCATTGGCGACTGGCCTTTGCTGGGCGTTCTTGACGGGCGCGGCCAGGTGATCGCCGAGGTGGCCGCCGCGATCGGCTGCCTGGAACCGTATACGTCAGGACAGTGGAGGACATGCCGAAGAAGGACGGGGCCATCGAGATCGAGGGCCGAGTCGTCGAGCCGCTCCCCAACGCGATGTTCCGCGTGGAGCTGCAGAACGGTCACCGCGTTCTCGCCCACATCAGCGGCAAGATGCGCCAGCACTACATCCGGATTCTTCCGGAGGACCGGGTGGTGGTGGAGCTGTCGCCCTACGACCTGTCCCGCGGACGCATCGTCTACCGCTACAAGTAGGTCGTAGATCTACTTCGTTCGTTCAATCAGTCACTCATGCGCGGCCCGCGGCTGCGCGCGGGGAGGTAGCGGCAGCCGTGAAGGTCAAGCCGAGTGTCAAGAAGATCTGTGACAAGTGCAAGGTGATCCGTCGGCACGGGCGTGTCATGGTCATCTGCGACAACCTCCGCCACAAGCAGCGCCAGGGCTGAGCGAGCCCTTCGTTGTGGCGGACCGCCGGCACCTCTGCGCGAGGGAGCCGGTACGGCGGGGAGTAGTCTGATCCCTGCTCTTCGGCGCCGATCGCACAAGCGTCGTCAGGGCGCGGTGAGGCCGCACGTTTCAGGTGCGGCAGCCCGTGTCACAACCCCCGGTCGGAGGCCGGGGCCCCGTCGGTCTGGTCGGCCGGTGGGGGCGGCGACGCCCGATACCTCCGAAGCAGGAAGGAACCACCTTCATGGCACGCCTTTCGGGCGTCGACCTTCCCCGCGAGAAGCGGGTCGAGATCGGTCTGACCTACATCTTCGGGATCGGCCGGACCCGCGCGAAGGAGACCCTGGCCGCGACCGGGGTCAGCCCGGACACCCGGGTCCGTGACCTCAGCGAGGACGAGGTCATCAAGCTGCGCGAATGGATCGACGCCAACTACCGCGTCGAGGGCGACCTGCAGCGGGAGATCAAGCAGGACATCCGCCGCAAGATGGAGATCGGCTGCTACCAGGGTCTCCGTCACCGGCGCAACCTCCCGGTGCACGGTCAGCGGACGCACACCAACGCCCGCACCCGAAAGGGCCCGCGTCGCGCCATCGCCGGCAAGAAGAAGGCCGGCAAGAAGTAGTCACCGGTCCCACCGGCCGTTGACCGACGACCTCGCAGACGGAGATCACGAAAGCACATGCCTCCCAAGACTCGCTCCGGCGCCGCCGTCAAGAAGGTGCGGCGCAAGGAGAAGAAGAACGTCGCCCACGGGCACGCGCACATCAAGAGCACCTTCAACAACACGATCGTCTCGATCACTGACCCGACCGGGAACGTGATCTCGTGGGCGTCCGCCGGCCACGTCGGCTTCAAGGGTTCTCGCAAGTCGACGCCCTACGCCGCGCAGATGGCCGCCGAGAACGCCGCCCGCAAGGCGCAGGAGCACGGCATGCGGAAGGTGGACGTGTTCGTGAAGGGCCCTGGCTCCGGTCGGGAGACCGCGATCCGGTCCCTGCAGGCGGCCGGCCTCGAGGTCGGCACGATCCAGGACGTCACGCCCACCCCGCACAACGGCTGCCGGCCGCCCAAGCGTCGCCGCGTCTGACCGGGCTATTTCGGACCAGAGAGAAGAAGGAAGACATGGCCCGTTACGTCGGACCTGACTGCAAGCGCTGCCGGCGCGAGAAGACCAAGCTGTTCCTCAAGGGCAGCAAGTGCGAGTCGCCGAAGTGCCCGATCGAGATCCGGCCCTACCCGCCGGGCGAGCACGGCCGGGGCCGTACCAAGGACTCCGAGTACCTCCTCCAGAAGCGCGAGAAGCAGAAGTGCGCCCGGATTTACGGCGTGCTGGAGAAGCAGTTCCGCGGCTACTACGACGAGGCGAACCGGCGCTCCGGCAAGACCGGTGACGAGCTGCTGAAGATCCTCGAGTCGCGGCTCGACAACGTCATCTACCGGGCGGGCTTCGCGCCGTCCCGGGACGCGGCCCGGCAGGCTGTTCGGCACGGCCACGTGCAGGTGAACGGCCACAAGGTCGACATCCCGAGCTACCGGGTCAGCGAGAACGACATCGTGGAGATCGCGCCCAAGTCGCGGGAGCTCACCCCGTTCATCGTGGCGCGCGAGACCGCCGGCCAGCGGACCGTTCCCGCCTGGATCGAGGTCATCTCCAGCCAGATGCGAATCCTGGTCCACTCGCTCCCGGCCCGCGGTGCCATTGACACCCAGGTCCAGGAGCAGCTGATCGTCGAGCTCTACTCGAAGTAGCCTGGTTCGCTCCGGCGACCTCCGCTGCGCTCGGTTGCATGGCGTTGGCGACTACCGCTCTTGGATGGTTTGAGGCCTTCGGCCGCCGGATCTGGTCCGGCGGCCGTTGGTCGTCCCGGCTGGTGCCTTGGTAGGCGCGGGCGGGGCGCACAATGGACAACGACGAGTGTGCGGACCGAAGCCGCTCGTCGTCGCTCACTGGGTCGATAGGGCCGGGTGAGCACTTGCACGGCGTCATATGGCGGGCGTCGTGGTCGGAAGGAAGTAACGCATGCTGATCGCTCAGCGACCCACTCTGGCTGAAGAGCCGATCGCCGAGTTCCGGTCCCGGTTCGTCATCGAGCCGCTGGAGCCGGGCTTCGGCTACACGCTCGGCAACTCGCTGCGCCGCACGCTGCTGTCGTCCATTCCTGGTGCCTCGGTCACGAGCATCCGGATCGACGGCGTGCTGCACGAGTTCTCGACGGTTCCCGGGGTCAAGGAAGACGTCACCGACCTGATCCTGAACCTCAAGGAGCTCGTCGTCAGCTCGGACAACGACGAGCCGACGGTGATGTACCTGCGCAAGCAGGGCCCCGGCGAGGTCACCGCGGCGGACATCGCGCCGCCGGCCGGTGTGGAGGTCCACAACCCGGACCTGCACCTCGCGACCATCAACGACAAGGGCAAGCTCGAGATCGAGCTGACCGTCGAGCGTGGCCGTGGCTACGTCAGCGCGGCGCAGAACAAGCAGCCCGGCCAGGAGATCGGCCGTATCCCGATCGACTCCATCTACTCCCCGGTGCTGAAGGTCACCTACAAGGTCGAGGCGACCCGAGTCGAGCAGCGGACCGACTTCGACAAGCTGATCGTCGACGTCGAGACCAAGCCGTCGATCTCGCCGCGGGACGCCATGGCGAGCGCCGGCAAGACCCTGGTCGGCCTGTTCGGGCTGGCCCAGGAGCTCAACGCCGAGGCGGAGGGCGTCGACATCGGCCCGTCCGCGCAGGACGCGCAGCTGGCCGCGGACCTGGCCCTGCCGATCGAGGAGATGGACCTGACGGTCCGCTCCTACAACTGCCTCAAGCGCGAGGGCATCCACACGATCGGCGAGCTGGTCTCCCGCAGCGAGGCGGACCTGCTCGACATCCGCAACTTCGGTCAGAAGTCGATCGACGAGGTGAAGACCAAGCTGGGGGCCATGGGCCTGCAGCTCAAGGACAGCCCGCCCGGATTCGACCCGCGGCAGGCCGTCGACACCTACGGGACCGACACGTACAACCCGCCGTTCTCTGCCGGTCACGACGACGACGGCAGCGAGTACGTCGAGACCGAGCAGTATTGATTGATTCGTGGGCGAAGGACGCGGGCGTAGGCCCGTGTCCTTCGCCCACGGCCGGTGTCTGGCTCAGTCGGTCGTGCCAGCATGACCTGCTTCATCGGTAAGACCTGTTCGCAGGGATCCACGTCGGGTGGGCGCTCTGGTTCCGACCGGGGGCCTAAGCGCTAGCTCGGCCTGGTCTGGATCTGCCCGTCAGGGTGGTCCGGCCGTGTCGCCGGCTGTGGTTGGTGGCCGTGGAAGTGTCCGTCCCGGTCGGTCGTCGGCGAATGCGCGCTCAATCCGCGTTCGACGGCCTTCGAGGTGCACCGCACCGTGAAAGGAACGAGGGAACTCGATGCCCACTCCGAGGAAGGGCGCCCGTCTTGGCGGCAGCCCGTCGCATGAGCGGCTGCTGCTCGCGAACCTGGCGACCTCGCTGTTCGAGCACGGCGCGATCACCACGACCGAGGCCAAGGCCAAGGCGCTGCGCCCCTACGCCGAGAAGCTGGTCACCTTCGCGAAGCGCGGCGACCTGCACGCCCGCCGCCAGGTGATGCGCGTCATCCGGGACAAGTCGATCGTGCACGAGTTGTTCACCGAGATCGGCCCGCGCTACGAGAACCGTCCCGGTGGCTACACCCGGATCACCAAGGTCGGCTTCCGCAAGGGCGACAACGCCCCGCTCGCCCGCATCGAACTCGTCGAGGCACTGACCGTCGGCCAGTCGGCGGTGGCCGAGGCCGAGCGTGCCCGCGGCACCCGGTTCGCCGAGCGTAAGGCGCCGACGGGTGCCACCGCCGAGGCCGCCGAGGACCTCGCCAGCGAGTCACCGACGGCGGCCGCCGTCGCCGCTGAGGCTGCTGAGGGCGAGGAGACGGCGCCGAGCACGACCGCCGAGAAGACCGAGGGCGACACCGAGGCCTGACGTTCGTGGCCCTCGTGGCCACTGCGCCCTGTGGCGCTGGAGCCCGTCACCCACGACCCGTGGGAGGCGGGCTCCATTCCGTCCCGCCAGCCTTCGGAGGCGGCGAGGCGGGGTGGAAGCACGACGTGGGTGACCTGGTGATTTCGTGGTCGCTTCGTGCGGTCGGGTGCGGTTGGTGCCGTCGCGGTCCGGGGCTGACACCGGTGGCCGGAGGTGCGATCGTGAAGGCTTCGCCAGCAGGAAGCAAGGAGAAGCGAGCGCCTTGACCACCTTCGGCGCCGACGGGCTCCAGAGGCTACGGATCGACCTCGCATACGACGGAACGCCGTTCGCCGGCTGGGCCCGCCAGCCCGGCCAGCGAACCGTGCAGGGCGACGTCGAGGACGCCCTGATGCGGGTGGCCCGGTTGCCCGCCGTGCGGCTCACCGTTGCTGGGCGGACCGACGCAGGGGTGCACGCGGCCCGTCAGGTGGCACACGTCGACATACCCGACGACGTCCCGCTCGGCGGTCTGGCGCGCCGGCTGAACGGCGTGCTGGACCGCGCGGTGCGGGTGCTCGGCATCGGCCCGGCGCCGGTCGGCTTCGACGCCCGGTTCTCCGCGCTCTCGCGCCGTTATATCTACCGGATCAGCGACGCGCCCTACGGCGCCGAACCACTGCGCCGCCACGACACGCTGGCCTGGCCACGCCCGCTGGACCCGGCCGCGATGCGGCTGGCGGCGCTCACGCTGCTCGGCGAGCACGACTTCGCCGCGTTCTGCCGGCGGCGGGAGGGCGCCACGACGATCCGTACGCTGCTTCGCCTCGACGCGCGGCGCGGCCCCGACGGCGTCATCGTGGCCGACGTCGAGGCGGACGCCTTCTGCCACTCGATGGTCCGCGCCCTCGTCGGCGCGCTCGTCGCCGTGGGCGAGGGCCGGCAGCCCACCGGCTGGGTCCCCCGGGTGCTGGCCAGGGCGGTGCGCGACCCGGGCGTCACGGTGTTGCCCGCGCATGGGCTCACGCTCGTCGAGGTCCGCTATCCGCCGGACGCGGAGCTTGCCGCCCGCGCCGAGGCCACCCGCGCGGTCCGGGTCTCACCGACGCTTTCAGGTTGAGCGCCCCTGACACGCAGCCGACGGAGTGGCAGCCGTGGTACTGATCGGGGTTGCCGCCCGGCTAGCCGCGCCTAGCCCCGGAAGCCACGGCCCAGGACCCTGCGATCATCGAGGGGGGCGGTGGCGATCGCCTTCAGGTCGGTCGCGGCGTCGACGAGCACGGCGTCGGTGGCCTTGCCCTTGGTGCCGTCCGAGTAGGCGAGCTGGACGAGGACCGCGTAGTGGCCGTCGGAGAACGACGTCCGCCAGTCGTTGTCGGAGTTCGGGCTGCTGATCTTCGCGCCCGGCAGGGCGTTCGCCGGCAGCGGCAGCGGATTGACGCCGCCGCTGCCCGCGCTGAACGCCTGCACCGCGTTCTTGGCCGTCGTCGCGCTGTCGACGACGACGACGTTGATACCCGCGAGCAGCCGCCGGCCGGCCTTGTCCGGCTCGCCGAGATAGAGCGCCCGGACCAGCTGGCGGCACAGCGGACCCGGCGTGACCTGGGCGGTCGGCGCCGGAGCCGCCGCTCCGGGCGGCGCCGCGCCGCCGGGCGCCCCGGTGGGCGCGTTCGAGCCAGCCGCGGGCGTCGGCGCCGCCGTGGGAGGCGGTGCCTGGCCCGCCAGGGCCGTGGCGGTGACGCCCGTCAGGTCGGGGCAACCTTGGTCGAGCTTGCGGGCGATCCGGGTGTAGGTGTGCGTCCCGGCGACGACCGAGGCCTGCCGGAAGAACTCGTTCTGGGTGACCGGGTCGCCGTCGCTGTAGGCCGAGTCGAGGAAGTCGGACGGGACCGGCGCCACCGTCGGGAGCGGTGCCAGGGACGCCGACGTGTTGGAGCTGCGCGACCCGCTGGTCATCGTCCAGTAGGTGACGCCGACGACAGCCGCAACCGCTACGACGATCATCAGAATGCGGGGTCCACGGCGGCCGGCCGGCCGGCCGGCTCGGGGGCCGACCTCGTCGCGAGGCCTACGGCGTACGGCGCCCAGCCTGCCCGCACCGCCGAAGCGGCGGCCTCGCCGCGCCCCGGCGGCCGCTTCGAGCTCGCCGCCGAACTCGCCGTCGGGGCCGCCGAACTCGTCGCCGTCCTGGGCGTAGTCGCCGTCGTCGCCGTAGTCGCCGTTCTCGTCGTCGTCCTCGTCGTCGTCCTCGTCGCCGTCCCCGTCATCGTCCAGGTCCTCGTCGTCGTCGAGATCGATCTCGTCGTCGGCGTTCTCCTCACCGCCGCCGTAGCCGAACGGGTCGGCGAAGGTCTGCTTCACGGGGTCGAAGCTGACCGGGCCCTGGGAGGTCGGCCGGGGGACATAGCGAGGGCGCGCGATGCCGCCGGTGGCCGGGTCCAGCGGGCTGTGCAGCGGGCCAGGCTCGTCATCGGCGGGCGGCTGGTCTGTGGGGCGGCCAGCCGCCCCGGTGATGGGCCAGCCGCCGGTGGGAGCCTGGCCGTGGGGGGTGGAGACGCTCTGCGGGGGCCAGCCGGTGGTCCCCTGGGAGCTGGAGGCCGGGGCCCAGCCGTTGTCGCCTCCGGGGCGAAGGGGGCCGGTGCCCGGGTGCCGATCGGAGTCCGCGTGCTCCGAGCCGGCGTCCCGCCAAGGGTCGGTGCCGCTCATTCGACCGACGGTAGCCGACCGTATGATCTTTCGGACATCCGGCCCCAAAAAGCCACCGATTGGGACGGTCTCGGCACTGGCCGCACCTGTCGCGCGAACCCGTCCTGGGGGTGCGCGGGACGTGCGCCCGGGATGCGGGAGGACGTCGACGACGGGAGGTGTCGGAAGCCTGGTAACCTCAAGGACTGCGGCGCGTGACACTACTGTCGAACGCGCTCCTAGGTTTTCGACGCACCCAGTTTTCGGCGCGACTGTCGCCGGCCCGAGCCTCACCAGACGAGGCTGATCGAACGAGGCCGGCCAGGCAGAGCGTCGTCCCGACGAAGAAGGCAGACCTGTGCGCACGTTCCAGCCCAAGCCCGCGGATGTCCAGCGTGCGTGGCATGTCATCGACGCCAGCGACGTCGTCCTCGGCAAGCTGGCAACCCAGGCTGCCCAGCTGCTTCGTGGCAAGCACAAGCCGTACTACGCCCCGCACATCGACACCGGCGACTTCGTCATCATCGTGAACGCCGGCAAGGTGTCGCTGTCCGGGTCGAAGCGGGAGCAGTCGCAGTACCACCGCCACTCGGGTTACCCGGGCGGTCTGCGCAGCACCAGCTATGGCGAGCTGCTCGACACGCGGCCGCAACTGCTCGTCGAGAAGGCCATCAAGGGCATGCTTCCGAAGAACAAGCTCGGCGCGGCCCAGGCCCGCAAGCTCAAGGTCTACGCGGGACCGACCCACCCGCACCAGGCCCAGCAGCCCGAACCTTTCGAGATCACTCAGGTCGCGCAGTAGCGGGCTTCGGCTGCCCTGTTCGCTGCCCTCGGGCAGCTTCCCAGGGCAGCCGCTACTGCAATGTCTGCCCGGGGGGGCGACCCCCCGGACCCCCCGATGTCGCGCTTCGCGCGACCCAAGGCGGCCAGGACGCGGCCTTGGGTCGTAGAGAACCCGGACATCGGGATCTGCCCCCCGGGCTGCCGAGGCCGGTTTTCCGGTCCTCGGCGGGTCGGTTGGCATGGAAGTACCGCTAGACGTACAGGGGTTTCTGCTCCGCGCCGGCCTGGTCGGTGATGGGGTGGGGCTCATAGGAGCAGAAGGATCTACCGGGGGTCGAGTCCCCGGACTCCCGGTGTCGCGCCTCGCGCGACCACGAACGCAAGGAAGGATCGCGACGTGGCTGTCGTGACAGACGTCCAGGGCAACCCGCGGGCCACCGGCCGCCGCAAGGAGGCGGTCGTCCGGGTGCGCCTGCTGCCCGGCTCGGGGAACTGGTCCCTCAACGGGCGTTCCCTGGAGAACTACTTCCCGAACAAGGTGCACCAGCAGCTCGTCAACGAGCCGCTCAAGGCGCTCGACCGGGCCGAGTCCTACGATGTCGTGGCGCTGCTGCACGGCGGCGGAATCTCCGGTCAGGCCGGCGCGCTGCGTCTCGCCCTCTCCCGGGCGCTCATCCTCGCCGAGGAGGACTCGCGGCCGACCCTGAAGAAGGCCGGCTTCCTCTCCCGCGACGCCCGGGCCAAGGAGCGCAAGAAGTACGGCCTGAAGAAGGCCCGTAAGGCTCCGCAGTACTCCAAGCGCTAGCAGGCCGGGCGCGGCCCGGGCACCCGGGCGCCGCCCCACGGCGGCAGCAGGGCCCGCGCCGTGCGGCCAGCGCCGGGCAAGGCCCCCCGACTCGGGGGCGCCGCCCCGTCGGGGCTCCGCCGCGTCGCGCCGTTGAAGCGTCTCCCGCTCGTCGCAGGTTCCGGACGGGCGGGTTTCGCTGTTTGTTGAGCCTGTGCTCCTGGTAGGACGGTGCTGTTTGTCGGGCACGCCGGTCTGGGCTGGCCCGAAGGAGGCCCGGTTCGGCGAGCCAGCCACGCCCTCGGTGTGGGGATCGGCAGCGGGCCGGGTGGCATCGGCGAAGATGGGGGCCGGTGGCGGGTGGGTGCGGTAGGGCTCGGCGAACTCCGATGGTTGGGGGGACCGCGATGGGGCGGCTGTTCGGTACTGATGGCGTGCGCGGCGTCGCGAACGTCGACCTGACGGCCGAGCTGGCCCTGCGTCTCGCGGAGACAGCGGTCGAGGTGCTGACCGAGAGCCGGGCGGCCGCGGCGGATCAGGCCGACGAGCCCGCCCGACGGCGGCCCGTGGTGGTCGTCGGGCGCGACACCAGGCCGTCCGGCGAGTTCCTCGATGCGGCGGTCGTCGCCGGACTCGCCTCCCGCGGCGCCGATGTCGTGCGGGTCGGCGTCGTGCCGACCCCGGCGGTGGCCTACATCGTCGGCGCGATCGGCGCGGACCTGGGCGTGATGCTGTCGGCCAGCCACAACCCCATGCCCGACAACGGGATCAAGCTGTTCGCGGCCGGTGGGCACAAGCTGCCCGACGAGGTCGAGGACACGATCGAGGCCAGGCTGAAGGCGCCGCCGGCAGCGCGTCCCACCGGCGCCGCGGTCGGTCGCGTCCGCGACGATCCCGGCTACATCGCGGGCATCGTCGACGGCTACGTCCGCCACCTGCTGGCCACCCTGCCGGTCCGCCTCGACGGCCTGCGGGTCGTCGTCGACTGCGCCCAAGGCGCGGCGTCCGAGCTCGCGCCGCGGGTGCTGCGGGAGGCCGGAGCGGACGTCATCGCGCTGCACGCCGAGGGCGACGGGGAGCGCATCAACGACGGCAGCGGTGCCACCCACCTGGACAGCCTGCGCGCGGCCGTGCTGGCGCACGGCGCCGACGTGGGCATCGCACACGACGGCGACGCCGACCGCTGCCTCGCCATCGACGCCGCCGGTGAGGTCGTCGACGGCGATCAGATCATGGCGGTATGCGCCCTGGCGATGGCCGAGCGCGGCGAACTGGGCGGCAACCGGGTGGTCGTCACCGTCATGTCGAATCTGGGCTTCCGCCACGCGATGCGGGAGGCCGGCATCGAGACGCTGGTCACGCCGGTCGGCGACCGGTACGTCATCGCCCAGATGCGTCGGCTCGGCATCGCGCTCGGCGGCGAGCAGAGCGGCCACATCGTCTTCCAGCGGCACGCCACGACCGGGGATGGCCTGCTGACCGCCCTCACCCTGCTCGGCCGGATGTGCGAGACCGGCCAGCCGCTCGGCGAGCTGGCCAAGGCGATGACCCGGCTGCCGCAGGTGCTGGTCAACGTCCGGGGTGTGGACAGGGGCGGTGTGGCGGGCTCGGCCGGTGTGGCCGCCGCGGTCGCGGCCGCCGAGGCGGAGCTGGACGGCGAGGGCCGGGTGCTGCTGCGGCCGTCGGGCACCGAACCGCTGGTCCGGGTGATGGTCGAGGCGCCGACCGACGCACAGGCCCGCGCGGTCGCCGACCGGCTGGCGGACGTCGTCCAGCGCGAGCTCGCGATCGGGACCTGATACGCAGCCGACGGAGTGGCAGCCGAGGTACTGAGCCGCTCGGGCTGGGCCTGGCGATTTCGGCGCATCCGCCCGACGCGGCCCGCGAAACCCCTCGGCGGTTCCCGGGTCCCTGCGCGCGGAGGCGTCGGCCCTGCGTACGCTGACCTGCATGTGCGGGATCATCGGCTACGTGGGAGAGCAGTCAGCCCTCGAGGTCGCCCTCGGCGGACTGCGCCGGCTCGAGTACCGAGGGTATGACTCGGCCGGGATCGCCGTTGTCGGAGCCGGTGCGCTCAAGGTGGTCCGACGCGCCGGAAAACTGGCGAATCTTGAAAAAGCGCTCGCCGAGAACGACGAGGGCCAGGTCGTCGGCGAGAGCATGGCCGGCACTACCGGCATGGGCCACACCCGTTGGGCGACCCACGGTGGGCCGACGGACGTGAACGCTCATCCGCACACGGACTGCACCGGGGCGATCGGCGTCATCCACAACGGGATCATCGAGAACTTCACGGCGCTGCGGGCCGAGCTGTTCGCCGCCGGGCACGAGCTGGCCAGCGAGACCGACACCGAGGTCGTCGCTCACCTGCTCGAGGCCGAGCTGGGCCGCCCGGGGTCCGCGGAGGCCTCCGCCGTCGTCACCACGGAGGGCGCCCAGGGCGGCCGCCACCCGCTCACCGAGGCCGTGCGCCGGGTCTGCCAGCGGCTGGCCGGGGCGTTCACGCTGGTCGTGCTGCACCGTGACTTCCCGGACGTCGTCGTCGGCGCCCGCCGTAACAGCCCGCTGGTCGTCGGCCTCGGCGAAGGGGAGACGTTCCTCGCCAGCGACGTCTCGGCGTTCATCGCCTACACCCGGCAGGCGCTGGAGATCGGCCAGGACCAGATCGTCGAGGCCCGCCGCGACGGGGTCAGCGTCATCGACTTCAACGGCGAACCGGTCGAGGGCCGGCTGTACCACGTCGACTGGGACGCGTCGGCCGCCGAGAAGGGCGGCTTCCCGTACTTCATGCTCAAGGAGATCAGCGAGCAGCCAGCGGTCCTCGCCGACACTTTGCGCGGCCGGCTGTCGGCCGACGGGGCGATCGTGCTCGACGAGGAGCGGCTGTCCGGCGAGGACTTCCGCGACATCGACAAGGTCTTCATCGTCGCCTGTGGCACCGCCTACCACGCCGGCCTGATCGCCAAGTACGCGATCGAGCACTGGACGCGGCTGCCCTGCGAGGTCGAGATGGCCTCCGAGTTCCGGTATCGCGACCCCGTGCTGGACCGCTCGACGCTGGTCGTCGCGATCAGCCAGTCCGGCGAGACGCTGGACACGCTGATGGCCGTCAAGCACGCCCGGGAGCAGAAGGCACGGGTACTGGCGATCTGCAACACGAACGGCTCGACGATCCCGCGGGAGTCCGACGCCGTGCTCTACACCCGCTGCGGCCCGGAGGTCGGCGTCGCGGCGACGAAGACGTTCCTCGGCCAGGTCGCCGCCTGCCTGCTCGTCGGCCTGTTCCTCGCGCAGGCCCGCGGCGTGCTGTACGGCGACGAGGTGGGCGCCTACGTCGAGAAGCTCCAGAAGATGCCCGACCTGGTCGCTCGCACGCTTGGCACCGTCGGGCCGGTGCGGGAGCTGGCCCGCAGCCTCGCGAGCGCCAAGACCGTGCTGTTCCTCGGGCGGCACGTGGGCTATCCAGTGGCGCTCGAGGGCGCGCTCAAGCTCAAGGAGCTCGCCTACATGCACGCCGAGGGCTTCCCGGCCGGTGAGCTCAAGCACGGCCCGATCGCGCTGGTCGAGCAGGGTGTGCCGGTGGTCGTCGTCGTGCCCTCGCCGCGCGGTCGCACAGTGCTGCACGACAAGGTCGTGTCCAACATTCAGGAGGTCCGAGCCCGCGGCGCCCGCACGATCGTGATCGCCGAGGAGGGCGACCACCTCGTCGAGCCGTTCGCCGACCACCTGATCCGGGTGCCGGTGACCCCTTCGTTGTTCTCCCCGCTGGTGACCACGATCCCGCTGCAGGTGTTCGCCTGCGAGCTGGCCCTCGCCCGCGGCCTCGACGTCGACCAGCCCCGCAACCTGGCCAAGTCCGTTACGGTCGAGTAAGGGGGGCGGCCGAAGGGCGCTCCGCGCCCGGTCCGGGCGGATCGCCCTAGTCCGCGGGCTCTGTGTTGGTGGCGCGGTCGCGGTGCCAGCGGACTGTTTCGTCCCAGAGGGCGTCGGCCAGGTCCTCGTTGTCGTCGGCGAGGTCCAGGATGAGCGCAACCAGTTCGGCGTGCGGCATGCCGCCGAGGAACACACCGACCGCGGCCCGGACGTAGTCGTCGTCCTCGTCGTCGTCCTCGTCCGCGTTGACGGAGCCGGTGGCCGCGAGGGCCACCGCGACCCCGTGTGGGCACAGCGCCGCGCCGGCGGCCTCAGGGCATGCGCACTCCTGGTGCGGACCGGACTCGTCGACGGAGAGCTTCACGGCGAACTCTCCATCATCGTCGACGGTCCCGGAGGCGTCGCTCGGCCGGATTCGCAGGGCGGCCACCCGGCCGAGCAGCGCGAGCCCGACGCCGCGAGTGAACGCCTCGGTGCCGGCCAGCGCCGCGCAGGCGGTCTCGGTGAAGGCCGCCTCAAGCGGCGTGAGGACGACCTCGTCATGTGGGCCGTCGCCGGAAACCCTGATGATCACCCTGTAATCCTATGGTGGCCCGCGGCCGGCGTGCCGAGGCATCCCCTCTCCCGAGGCCCGGTTCCCGCGCCTGCCGGTCCGCGTGGCGGCAAGTAGGGTTCCAGCAGACGTACGCTCCGGTCGGCCCGTCGGGCGGTCCGGTCACGCTGGGCGACGAACCGTGCCTCGGCTTGCGGAGGAACTGATGAGCGAACCGACCGCGACGGCCAGTTCGCTCACCGCCGGCGCGCCCGTGGCGCCCCGTGCCTACGCGGCCATCGACCTCGACGCGGTGCGCGCGTCCACCGCGACGCTGGTCGCCCGGGCGGGCTCCGCCGCGACCATGGCGGTCGTCAAGGCCGACGGCTACGGCCACGGCATGCTCCCGTGCGCCCGGGCGGCGCTCGACGGCGGCGCCACGTGGCTCGGCGTCGCGGTCCTGGAGGAGGCGCTGGCCCTGCGCGCCGCCGGCATCACGGTGCCGGTGCTGTCCTGGCTGATGGCACCCGGCGAGCCGCTCGACGCGGCGCTGCGCGCGGACATCGATCTGTCGGCGTCGGCGCCGTGGGCACTGGCCGAGATCGCCGCGGCCGCGCGGGCCTCCGGCCGGGCCGCCCGGGTGCACCTCAAGGCCGACACCGGCCTTGGCCGCGCGGGAGCGCCCGCCGCTGACTGGCCGGCGCTGTGTGACACAGCGGCCGCGCTGCGCGCCGAGGGCGTGCTCGACGTCGTCGGAGTCTGGAGTCACTTCGCGTTCGCGGACGCGCCCGGCCATTCCACGGTCCAGGGCCAGATCGGCCGGTTCACTGACGCGGTCGCGATCGCCCAGAAGGCCGGCCTGCGTCCCCAGGTCCGCCACCTCGCCAACTCGGCGGCCACGCTGGTCAGCCCCGAGGCCCACTTCGACCTGGTCCGGCCCGGGATCTCCATCTACGGCCTGTCACCCGGCCCGGAGGTCGGCCGGCCGGCGGACCTGGGCCTGCGCCCGGCGATGCGGCTGGCGGCGCGGGTGGCGCTCGCGAAACGGGTCCCGCCGGGCACCGGGGTTTCGTATGCCCACCGCTATGTCACCGAGGCCGAGACGACGCTCGCCGTCATCCCGCTTGGCTACGCCGACGGGGTGCCGCGCCTGGCCACGAACCTCGGCGAGGTGCTCCTCGCTGGTCGCCGCCGCCGGATCGCGGGCACGGTCTGCATGGACCAGTTCGTCCTCGACGTCGGCGACGACCCGGTTGCCGACGGTGACGAGGCGGTGCTGTTCGGCTCGGGCGACGACGGCGAGCCGACGGTGGACGACTGGGCGGCCGCCCTCGGCACCATCAATTACGAGATCGTCAGCCGGGTCGGCGCGCGCGTGCCCCGCGTGTACCGCGACGCCTGACACGCAGGAGGCGGCGTGCGGAGGTCTCGGCGGAGCGAAGCGAGGGCGAGGCCGGAGTACGCAGCCGACGGAGTGGCAGCAAAGGTACTGACACGCAGGAGGCGGCGTGCGGAGGTCTCGGCGGAGCGCAGCGAGGGCGAGGCCGGAGTACGCAGCCGACGGAGTGGCAGCGGTGGTACTGAAGCCGGCGCGGCCGGTGCTGATCGGAAGGTCGGTGCCGGACGAGGGTGGGTACCGTCCGGTACGACCCGTGAGAGACGAGGGAGACGACGTGAAGCTCAGCTGGCGCGGTCGTCGCACGGCTCCGGCCCCGGTCGTGGGGCACGACGAGCCGGACGGCCTCGACGACGAGTTCGACGACCTTGACGACGTGGCCGCTGAGTCGGCCGGCGGCCCTCGGCCGGCCGGCGGGCCGGTCCTGCTCACCCTCACCACCCGCGAGCAGGTCGAAAAGGCCGCGGCCGCGGAGGCCGAGCCGAAGATGATCCGGGTTCGCCCCGGCCGCGGCGCGTTCGGCGGGACGGCGGGCGGCGGAGGCTGCGCCCACCACTGACACGCAGGAGGCGGCGTGCGGAGATCTCGCCGGAGCGTCGGGGTCCCTGCGGAATCGGCGACGGGGTCCCTGCCGGATCGGCGAAGCCGATCTGGGAGGTCGGCGATTTCGGAGGTCGTGAGGGCGAGGCCGCAGCACGCAGCCGACGGAGTGGCAGCCGCGGTACTGACACGCAGCCGACGGAGTGGCAGCCGTGGGACTGAACCGGCGCGGGCGGATGATGGGACCGTGACGACCTCAGGCATCTCCGGCTCGACGCCGCGCCAGGCCGCCGCGGACGCGCGGGCGTTCGACGGTCTCGACGGGACGCTGGTGGTCGAGACGCCGGACGACATGCGGGCGCTCGGCGCCCGGCTCGGGACGGCCGCCCAGCCCGGCGACCTGATTGTGCTGGCCGGGCCGCTGGGTGCGGGCAAGACCGTGCTGGTGCAAGGCATCGCCGCCGGGCTCGGCGTGCCGGGCCAGGTGACCTCGCCGACGTTCGTGCTGTCCAGGGTGCACGCCGGCGGCCGGTTGCCGCTGGTACACGTCGACGCCTACCGGCTCGGCGGTGTCGCCGAGGTGGACGACCTCGATCTGGACGCCGACACCGACATCGCCCTGACAGTCGTGGAGTGGGGCGCCGGCCGGGTGGAGCAGCTCGCGAGCGAGCACCTGCGCGTCGACATCGACCGCCCGGAAGGCGACGAGGCCGGCGAGGCCCGCCGGGTCCGCCTCACGGCCACCGGCGACAGCTGGGCCACCCGGCTGGGCCTTGCGGCTACGGCGGGGTCTGGTCGCGGTCCGTAGGCTGGGTGGGTGTTGGTGCTCGCTGTTGACACCTCGACGCCGGCCTGCGCGGTGGCGCTCGTCGAGGCCGTCCCCGCCTCGCCGGCCAGGACGACTGAGCCGGCCGGCCCTCCCGCTGGCGTAGAAGCTCGTT